>Ga0209759_1001224_pt1 | contig 15709 bp, 14 predicted proteins | sample AraplaCL_Col_mMS_FD_184261 | JGI IMG/M metagenome (GOLD analysis project Ga0209759, IMG submission 184261) | Arabidopsis root microbial communities from the University of North Carolina, USA - plate scrape CL_Col_mMS (SPAdes) (version 2) | ecosystem: Host-associated > Plants > Roots >...
GTTCGTCCGGCGCATGGAAGGTGAGGAATCGAGCATTGGCGGGAAAGGCCGAACGCTCCGAACATTCGGGCTCGACCTTGAAACACGCCCGGAGACAGCCATGAAGATCGTCGAGATCCGCGAGAAGACCCTGCCCATCAGCTCGCCCATCCGCAACGCCTACATCGACTTTAGCAAGATGACGCTCAGCCTGGTGGCCGTCATCACCGACGTGATCCGCGACGGCAAGCCGGTGGTCGGCTACGGCTTCAACTCGAACGGCCGCTACGGCCAGGGCACGCTGATGCGCGAACGATTCATCCCGCGCATCATGGAGGCGGATGCGGCATCGCTGGTCGACGACACCGGTGGCAACCTCGATCCGCACAGGATCTGGAACGCCATGTTCACCAACGAGAAGCCCGGCGGCCACGGCGAGCGCTCGGTGGCGATCGGCACGATCGACATGGCCGTCTGGGACGCCGTCGCCAAGATCGAAGGCAAACCGCTGTACCAGCTCCTCGCCGATCGATACGGCGATGGCGAGCCCAGGCGCAGGATCTTCGTCTACGCAGCCGGCGGCTACTACTACCCTGGCCAGGACTACCGCAAGCTGCAGGACGAGATGCGCAGCTACATCGATCGCGGCTACACGGTCGTGAAGAAGAAGATCGGCGGCGCCTCGCTCGACGAGGACCTGCGCCGCATCGACGCGATCATGCAGGTGCTGCAGGACGGCCAGAAGCTGTGCGTCGACGCGAACGGCCGCTTCGACCTCGACACGGCCATCCGGTACGCCAAGGCGCTGTCGCAGTACGACCTGTTCTGGTACGAGGAGCCGGGCGACCCGCTCGACTTCGAGCTGCAGGCGACGCTGCGCCAGTACTACAAGAACCCGATGGCGACCGGCGAGGACCTGTTCTCGATGCAGGACACCCGCAACCTGATCCGCTACGGCGGCATGCGCCCCGACCGCGACTGGCTGCAGTTCGACTGCGCGCTCAGCTACGGCCTGGTGGAGTACCTGCGCACGCTCGACATGCTCAAGGAGCACGGTTGGTCGGCCAGCCGCTGCATCCCGCACGGCGGCCACCAGATGTCGCTGAACATCGCGGCCGGCCTGGGCCTGGGCGGCAACGAGTCCTACCCCGACCTGTTCCAGCCGTTCGGCGGCTTCCCGGACGGCGTGAAGGTCGAGAACGGCCATCTCACGATGCCCGAGCTGCCCGGCATCGGCTTCGAAGGCAAGGCCGACCTCATCAAGGTCATGAAGGAACTGTCGGCCTGACTCGCGGCCCGGGCTGCGGGGCCATCGGTTGCAGTGCGAAAAGTGACGCGCCGCGCGGCAAGCGCCTTGCCACGCGGACGACTCGGCCTCGATCTGCTCGAGAACTCAGCAGGCTTCGATATTCGTCGTGATGGGGAAACAGACAATGAAAGTCGAATCTCGAAATCCGTTCGGAGTCATGGATGCCCCCGATCCCGACGGCGCTGACGTGATTGATTTCGCTCGCAAAATCGACTGGGGCGTGACCGCTGACGATCCAAATGGTCGAGCATGGTGCGACCCTGTCGAGCCAGGATCGAAAGAATCGATCGTCGGGGATTGGTTCGGTCGGTGGAACGGCGGTGTGGACGCAACGATTTCCGGTGACAGCAAGGAAGCCTGGAAGCAAGGCCGCGCCAGGATCGTCGAGGCGGGCGATCGTGTCTACGTGCTCTTCGATTGGAACAATGGTGCTCGGCGAGCCCTCATTGACGCAAGACGGGACGGCCCGCGGAAATTGAGGGGGCGCTACATCAACCTGGGCGACCCGTCGATCACGCGTCCGTGGGCCGGCTTGATTGTCGACGATCGAAGAATCGATGGCCACTGGACGAACGGACGTCTGGATTTCCGCAGGTAGCCGATCCGGCGTACCTGCGCCTGTCGAGGACCTCGGCAGCTTCGGCCGTGGCGCCGCGCCGCGAACAAGCCTTGGCGCGGCCGACGTGCGCGGGTCGGCTGCGGGCCTGAAGGATGCCTTGTTCCGAAAGGCGCCGGGCCCGGCCTTCAAGGAAGTCGGGTATCGTGCAGCTTGATTCCTTCCCGCCCGAGCCATGACGACGACGCCCGCTGATGATGTCGCTGCGATGTTCGACCTGCCGCCGCTGCCGGCCGAGTCGGCCACCGAAGCCGCAGCGGCCCTGGAGGCCGCGGAGGCCGAACTGGCGGCCGAACTCGCTTCCACGATCGAGTCCGGCGGCGTCGCCGATGACGCTCCCGACTCGCGCACGGACCTGCGCGTCAAGGTCGAGTGGCCGGCGCGCATGCAGTTGCCCGATGGGCATGTCATCGAACTCAAGGTTCGCGACGTCTCGCAAGGCGGCGTGGGCCTGAGCAGCGACGAAGCCATTCCAGCCCGCACCGTCGTGAACTTCGAGATGGCCGTGCCGCCGCTCGACGCGGGTGGCAGGCTCACGCCTGTCAAGGGCACGATCAAGACGACTTACACGGTCGTTCACGGTTCGGCGTTCCTTTGCGGCGGCACCTGGCAAGTGCCTCCCGCAGGTCTGGAACTCGTGAACATGTGGATCAAGGAGAGGTCCGCCAGCCGCTGAGCGGCGGCCGGTCACCTCGCGAAGCTGTCGCCCACCGCCCGCCGCCGGCCGCCCGCCGCCCGCGCCGACCTGCGGACCAGGAAGCGCGAGGCCCGTACAGGTGCGGCGCGTCGTTGGGCGGATCAGATGTGCAACGCGTGCCCCAGGGCCCGCAACGCCGCCTCCGGGTATTGGTGTCGGCCTTGGTGTCTTGAAAATCGCACCCCCAGAACCCCCGCGCATCAGCATCTTGTTATGTGGCTTTCAAGACCTAGGGCTACGCTGAAAAAGGTCCACCGACAGCGGGCCTGATGCGTTGATGGTTCATGAAGCAACAGACTCTGGCCATGGCCGCAGACAACGGGTTCGAGCAGTTCCGGCGCCCGACCAAGCGCGATGTGTTCCTCAACACTATGGACATGATCATGCCGTGGCAGGAGTTGTGTTCGGTGGTGGAACCGCACTACCCGAAGGGGGAAGGCGGTCGCCCGCCGATTGGACTGGAGCGCATGCTGCGCATGCTGTTCGTGCAACACTGGTTCAACCTGGCCGACGAGGCATGCGAGGAAGCGCTTTACGACAGCGCGAGCTTGCGCAAGTTCGTGGGCATCGACCTGGGCCGCGAGCGCGTCCCCGATGCCACGACGCTGTTGAAATTCCGCCGCCTTCTGGAGGCTCACCTGCTGGGTCAGGCGCTGTTCGCCAAGGTGGGCGAAGTGTTGCAGGCCCACGGGTTGAAAGTGGGAGCAGGCACGATCGTGGACGCGACCGTCATCAGCGCGCCCACCTCGACCAAGAACAAGGACAAAAAGCGCGATCCGGAGATGCACCAAGGCGCCAAGGGCAAGAAGAACTGGTTCTTCGGAATGAAGCTGCACATCGGCGTGGATGCTCACACGGGCCTGGCCCACAGCGCGGTAGTCACAGCAGCGAACGTGCACGACAAGCACCCGCTGCCCGATCTTCTGCACGGTGACGAGCTGCGTGTCTACGGCGACTGCGCGTATTCGGGACAGCAGGAACTGATCGCCGAAAAGGCGCCGGCGGCCCAGGATTGCACCAATCAGCGCGTGCGCAAGACCGGCGACAAGGCCGAGGAGGTTCAGCGCCGCAGGAACCGCAAGAAGTCCAAGGTGCGCGCGCGCGTCGAGCACGTGTTCGCGATCGTCAAGCGGCTGTGGGGCTTCAGCAAGGTGCGCTACCGTGGGCTGCACAAGAACGCGACGAGGGCATTCACAGCCCTGGCATTGGCCAATATCTACATGAGCCGAGGGCTGTTGTTGGCCCAGGTGCGCCCGTAAGGGCAAGAGAGGCCCTGCAGGGGGCTTCAAAATCACAAAGGAGTGGCGTGGTTCGCCCTCATGAGCGGCAGATCTCGCCTCGCGAACCAAGGCCTCCGAAAATCGGTGGCTAAATCAGCGTAGCCCAAGGTTTGGCTGGTCTCGTTCGCGGCCTTTCCAGAAGGCCTTCGTACCGTAGTGAGCAGCGTCGGGGGCCTCACCAAGGATCGTGTCCGAACCGTCCTTGAACCGTCGAGTACGCGGAGGCCGCTCACGGCCCCGATGGCCAAAATCATCGCCGAAAACGGGATCGCCGCAGAGGGCGATGGGAACGGCCTAGGCTTTGGCGATGGCGGTTGCGCTATCGTCTTTCAACACGGCTGCCCCAACAATGCGCCGCTCATCCTCTGGCATGCCGCCAAGAGGTTCAAGCCGCTGTTCCCGAACCGCGGCATCCCGGTCGAATTGCAAGAATTCTTCGACACGCCTCGGCCGATCGAGAGAACGGAAGTGCTTTGGGACGCGAACCAGTACAGGATGGCGTTGCATCTCCTCAATGAAATTCGACACGGCTCGCCGCGTCTCGATGATTGGGAACTTGCGACCGCTCTCGGGCTAAGTTCCAGACATGCGAAGTGGGAAGACGGATGGTTGGCCCAGCGCATGAGGCTGCCCATGGCCACCATCACCAAACTCAGGGACAAGGCGCAGGAGCTTCATCTCGTCGACTCTGGCTCCCAGGAGTTGACAAGGTTTGGCCACGAATTGCTAGCAAGGTTGAGAGTCGCCCCCCGCATAAGTTCGAGGAGGCTCAAGAAACCGGTTCGGGCACTTCCCACGCTCGGTCGTATGTATTATCCTGATTCGTGTGGAGGACATACCAAGCATTAGCAAAGCGAGATGTGTAGACATTTCGTACAGGCCTTTAGGGGTCGCATGTCGACTCAAAGGTTTAGTGGGCAAGGGATTCCCTTGACCGTGAAACTCTCTACTCTTTATCGAAGCTGCTCCGCTCCCCAGGGCCTTCGAAAGGGCGCCTTACCCCCTGGGGAGCGGAGTAACTCCGCTCGCCGCGGGTTACGGGCGTTGAAGTAATGCTTGGTCCGTCTCTCCACACTCTTCAAAAGGACGCGCTCGCCAAGAAGTTCTCCACTTCATATGTCGAAGAGCTCGTTCGGCGCAGAGCCTCGATGGTGGATGGGGGTGTGCCAGTCATCTACACCCTCATGCACTTGGCCTTCTTGACGGGAAGCCCGTGGGATCGCCTGCACGAGTGCGTGCGTCGATACCGTGATCCGTATGCCATGCACGAGATCCGAAAGCGATCCGGTGGCAATCGGCGCATCTGTGTTCCCGCCCCGTACCTGAAGCGGGTGCAGACCTGGATTCACCGCAGTATCCTCTTGTCAGATGGTGCGCGTGCGCTTGTTCACGACAGCTCCACGGCTTACGGGCCGGGCTGTTCGTCCCACAAGAACGCGACGGTTCATGCCGGCGCCTCTTGGATCGTGAAGCTGGACATCAAGGATTTCTTTGAATCCATTTCTGAAAGGCAGGTCTACCACCTGTATCGCAAGCTCGGCTATCCGGCGCTCTTGGCCTTCGAGCTCGCGCGACTCTCTACGAGACACATAAGCCCCTATCGCGAAGGCGCCAGGCTCTTCCGTGACGGACGCTGGCGCTGGACTGCCGGCCAGCCGGGCAAGGCGTGGCCGTATCCGCGAGTCGATCAAGTCGGGCACCTACCACAGGGGGCCCCGACGAGCCCGATGCTCGCAAACCTCGTCGTCCGTGAGATGGATGAGAAGATTAAAATCATTGCGCGAGCGGCCGGCGCCACATACACGAGGTACGCCGATGACATGGTGCTGTCGCTCACGTTTGGGTCACGTGCCGCAGCCACGGCATTGCTGCAAAGTGTCGCCGACGTCGTCACGGGCGAAGGATTTCGCATCAATCGTAAGAAGACCCATGCGTGTGGTCCGGGCGCGCGGAAGATTGTTACCGGTCTGCTTGTGAACGAGACCTCGCCCCGTCTTCCCCGTAGCCTGAAGGACGAGATCGAACTTGCGCTCCACTTCATTGAGAGACGCGGGCTGATGGCGCACCTTGAGCACAAGAAGTCTAACAACCCGATAGGCTATCTGAACCATCTCAAGGGTTTGATCCTGTACGCCCAGCTCATTGAACCGGACTTTGCGTCGGCAGCCAAGGATGAACTTGCGAGGGTACTTCATCCTTACACAGAGTTCTTGGATGTTTTCAAGACCTTCCGGCCTGCGGAAACGAACAAATTCAAATTCGGCTAGGGTACATATACTAAGTTGGAACGCGGCTTCAGGAACTGGGGGCTACCGTCTGAACCAACGCCGTTTCCTTCAACTGGCAGCCAATGGCCCCTCGCCTTTCGAAGCGGCAGTCGCTTCGGTTGCTTCATCAGGTGGCCCAAGGTAACGAAAAATTGAATTAATAAATGCCCAAGGTTCTAGAGCGGAATCCACAGAGACCTCAGAGAGTTTATCCAGCGCATTCACAATCCATTTTTGCTTATTAGACGTGTATAAGAGGCCGAAAGGGACAAGCCAACCTTCGAGTACGCCGCCAGGAACGATGAAAAGGCCCTTCGACGCGCAAAGTGCAGCGAGGTTATCAAAATCTTCTTGCGCTTGAATCTCAAGTTTGGCGCGTCCTTTTTCTTTGTACTCTTTCCATGCAGTCCCGCTTTCTCTCACGCGTTTCAAATTCCCCAACAAGTTAGAGAGATTCGTACCAACAGCCTCCGGCGAGGCCTTCACTCTTGCGATTTCCGCTTCCAATTCAAAAAGCGTTCTTGCGAGGAGCTCTTCGGGTGAAACCTTCTCGATGAATTTTACAACACTAGTGCGCCAAAGCTTGAGTTGGTCTTTGTCCGCCGTTTCAAAGCCAAACGCACTTATCAAGGCAACGAACTCTGCCTCTACGCGGATTGCGTCGAAGTCAACGATCGCTGCGTGTTTAACGCCCAATGCACGATAAGGAGGTATTGCTTTTGCAACCGTTTGTTTGTTGTGTGCGTGGGTAAAATGGAAATTGTCAGCATCTGTCAACTGTCTGCCTACTCGCTGATAGAAAGTTGAATCTGCGTCCGCCTCAACGATAATCGCGCCCTTGTAAAAAAGACCATCTAGCATTCTCGTTGACGATAACAGCGGACTGTTAGAAATGGCAATGACGTCTTCGTTCTTCAGGATCTTGATGTCGGCGGTGTTGCCATTCCTGTCGACACGGACCAGAGTGACGTCACGTCCACGACTGAGAACACCGCGAAGAAACTCGGAACTATGTGTGGCCACGAATGTCTGTCTTCCCTCCGTCGATTGCTCCGCGATCACTTCTCCGAGTCTGTATGCTTGGGGAGGATGCAGAAATGCCTCGGGCTCATCCAACAGCAATATCGGCCTCCGGCCGACCATTATGGCGAGTACCGTCGCAACGAAACTGCGTATGCCGTCGCCCTGATCATCTAGTTTTTCTACATCCTTGTAATAGCCGGCACAATCGCGAGCGTCTACGGGAGCGTCTGAGAGGTCATCGCCGATTCGAATCAATAGTTTCGTCAGCTGCGAAAAATCCAATCGAATATCTTTCCCAAACGCCTGTGAAACGAGCGGTCTGATCGCATCTTCGGCCCTGCTTCCCTCGAAATACAAAGCCTTCAGCAAGGATTCAGTCATTGCTGAGTCACCGGTTGGGGACTCTTTAATGAGTTGGAGTCGCGATTCGGTAGAAAACAAAGAAACCACGGCGGGGCCAATCCAAGACGCTAGCTGTACGCTCAAATTTGCCCCCGCTGATTCGATGGCAGTTTCAATGTTCTTCCTCCAGGCCGGCCCAACATGCAATTCATATTGCGATTGCATATCGGAAGCCAAGCTGCGTAAAAAATACTGATCGGAATTATTTCGATGAATATTTAAGGGATACGCATCAAGGAGTTCATTTACATTTTTGGGAAGGGTATGGATGAGTCGAGAAACCAACACTGGAGAGCGCTCGCGGCCTACAATATGCCCCTCAATATCCTTGAGCACTCTACTCTTACCGGAGTTGTTTGGCCCGACAATGACAGTCAATGACGATGGCTTAATAACGGTACCCTCGACAAATTCAAGCTCTTCAATCTTATATCTGTATGTCACGCGTACGACTCCTAATATTAATGTCTGAGATTCTCAGCTGCAGTATCACTACGCCATGAGCTGCTGCTCGTAGTAAGGCCGCTTGCGCTGAGGTGAAAGGCCTGGCGCAAGAGCTCGCAACCTATACCGTTTAAAACGGAATCGACGGACGAAAGACGACATTTATAGAACTTGGCCGAGAGAGCTAGGGATGCGTACACCTGCCGCGCCACTGCGCAATCATGGAGCAAACGAACAGGCCGCGACCGAGCGTGGGAGAAGTTGAAACTTGAGGGGCGGACTCACGCAATTTGTGCGTCTACGGCCCGATTCTCTGCTGCGCGACCTGGTTAATGTGTCCTTCCACTTGAGCTCTCCTCGTCATCGTGACCCCTCGGCTTTTTCGAGACGAACTCTCCTATAAGTCGGCCCGTCACCTATCAAGGCAGCGCGCCGACGGGTCAATTCAACCGTCCCTCACTGTCGACTCTCCACTCCAAGAGCGCCGTGAAGTCGCCCTACCAGCTCCGGACCAAGACCAACAACGCGCCCCTCCGACAACAGCTGCTGCCGAGCTGCACCAATTGCATCGAGGTGTGGCTGCACTCTGGCTGCTCTTACGTGCACTGGCCATTTGATGGCCATGTAGGCGGCGGTGCGATGCGAACTGGCGCCCACCCCTGAACGAAAAGCGAAGGAGATGCGCGCCAGTAATCTTGCCCAAGCCCTTATGAATCAATAGCTTGGAGCTCAGGGGTACTGGTCATGCACACGATCGGCACCCACCCGAATCGCTCTTGCGAACGCCCTGCGCCACGCCTCGGTGCTTGGGACGGTTATGGCGACCGCGGTCATTGGCTATCAGGCGCATCGCGCTTTGCGCGACGTCCGCGATCCGGTCAGCGACTCCAGGCTCGCCAGCGCGGCGATCTTCTGGAAACAGGCCTTCATGCGCGCGTCGGCGCGCATTGCCTCGATCGCCGCGGGTGTCTCCCACTCCGAGTAGACGGCGACGCCGCGGCCATCGCCGGACGCGATGAGCCGGATCGTCTTCCAGCCGGGCAAGGTGCGGATCACGGACTCGGTGTTCAGCTTCAGGAGCTCGAGCAACTCCTCCTGCTTGCCTGCATGCGCCTTGAGCAGGTCGACGAGGATGACGGACTGGTCGGACATGGCTGGCCTGTTTGCGGTTGGAACACCTCCAAGACGTCCGGGCCGAGGCGAACGGATCGCCCGATCCCCCAAAAAAAGCTCAGCTCGCCCGATCCGTTCGCCTCGGCCCAATCGTCTTGGCATGGGTACCGAGACGCATCGACCAACGCAACCCGTCCTACGCTGGGTTCCGACGACCCGGCGGCCGCCTCGCGCCACGGACGACTCTCTTCATGGAGCAGACTGTCATGAGCCAGACCGAAAACGCTCTTTCACGCCGAACCCTTATCGGTGCCGGCGCCGTCGCAACCGGAATCGCGCTGGCGACACCGCCCGCCAGTTCCCGGGCCGGCGCCGTGCCTGCCGGGCAGGCCCTCATCCGCACCGATCTCCACGTGGTCACTCTGGTGAACGTGTTCAAGGTCGAGCCGGACGCACTGGCGAAACTGCTGGACATCCTGCGCGAAGGCACGGAGACCTTCTTCGGCAAGATGCCGGGCTTCGTCTCGTCGAGCGTCCTGACCGCCCGTGACGGCCACCACGTGATCAACTATTCGCAATGGCGAAGCGCCGAGGACATCGACGGGTTTCGACGAGACCCGCGGTTCGCTCCCTACATCCAGCGGCTGCGGCCGTTGGCGACGCCCGAGACCTTCGACTGCGAAGTCGCCTACGTCCATACGGCCTGACGCGTCCGTCTGCCGCAAGATGTGCGTGCCGGCGCAAAAGGAGTCCACCCGATGAATGATGAAGAGTTCGAGCTTCGCCTGAAGTCGATGCGGCCGCGCCTGCATCGGTACTGCGCCCGGATGACGGGGTCGACCGTCGCCGGCGAAGACGTCCTGCAGGAGGCTCTCATCAAGGCGCTGCACGCGCGCGAACAGGGCACGGAGGTCGACAATTTCGAAGGCTGGCTCTACCGCATCGCGCACAACGCGAGTCTCGATTTCCTGCGCGAGAAGGCACGCAACACGGTCGTTGCGCTCGCGGACGAGATCGAGGCGCCGCCGCTGCCCGAGGCCTTCATCGTGGCGATCAGCTTCCAGACGTTCCTGCGGCTGCCGCAATTGCAGCGCTGTGCCGTGATACTCAGGGACGTGCTGGGGCATTCCGTCGAGGAGATCGCCGAGATCGCGGAGTGCTCGCCGGCCGCGGCGAAGTCGGCGCTGCAGCGCGGACGAGCGTCGCTTCGCCAGATTGCCCAGGCGCCTGGCGACGCCCGCCTGCCCCTGATGTCCGATCCGGATCGCCAGAAGATCGCGGCGTTCGTCCACCTGTTTCGCAACGGCGAATTCGACGCCATCCGGGCGATGCTCGCCGACGACGTGAAGCTCGATCTGGTCAACCGGGTCCACTTCGAAGGCCGCATGCAGACAACGCCCTACTTCACGCGCTACGGCGAGGTGAAGAAGTGGCGCTTCTCGTTCGGCGCGGTCGAAGGTCGTCCTGTCATGCTGGTCTTCGACGGCGATGCGGCGGAACAGCCGTCGCATTTCGTCGTGGTCGACTGGCGGGGCGAGCAGATCGTGCGCATCCGCGACTTCCTGTATGCGCCGTATGCGCTAGACGCCGTCGATTGGGTGAAACTGGCCTAGAAGCGCCCTGCCGGCAGTCGGCGGCTGCATCATCAGGCCGGCGACATCCACGCCGGAAGCGCCTCAGGCCACCATTGCCGGAACCTCTTCGCCAAATCAGTTTGATCGAAAGGATGCTGGTCATGCACGCAGGCGTGCACCCACGCGTGAGCGGTTATTTGTGAATCGGCAATGGTCAATTGACGAAACGCCGCCTTGTTCGAGCAGTTCCTGACCCGAACTCCGGGAGACGCCACGGCGACAGACCGAGGCGACACACCACCCAGAAGGAACCTCGATCATGAAGCCCACCGCCATCGTTGCCGGCCTGGCCATCGCCGCTGCCGTCTTCTCCGCCACCGCCAACGCCCAGACCGGCCGCCCGTCGCCTCTCGAAGTCAAGGCTGCTGCCGACACCCCGTCCACTGTGGTCGCCGACGAGGAACTCGGTTCATTCGCGCGCTACCTGATGCTCAACGGGGCCACGCGTGAGCGCGCAGTGGCCGCGGCGCGCAACATCGACCACACCGACGGCCGCACGCAGTACGCCGTGCGCACGCCGGTGCAAGCTGACGGCAACAAGCAGAAGTGAGTTCGCGCTGGTCCCGAAGCCTGGGCGAATCGGGTCGCGACCATTCGCGACTCGGCTCGCCCGGCCAGAGCGGATCGACTCCATGCCACGCCATCGCTTGGCGCCTCGATGTCGCCTTTGAAACGGAGCCGACAAACCCACGCGAAAGTCGTCCGGCAAAGTGGATGGCATGAAACACGCGTACCACTCCTTCGTCGGCCTGGGCCTTCTGGCTGCCAGCCTCATCACTTTTGCCGCGGACAGTTCGTCGACGGGGTCGGGCGCGGGCGGGCCTCAAGGCGGAGCCGGCGGGCCGCCGCCCAACGGTCGTCCGCCTGGCCCTCCGCCTGAGGCCATCGCGGCTTGCGTCGGCAAGACTGCCGGCACGACGGTGACGTTCAAGGGCCGAGGCGGCGAGTCGTTCACGGGCGTCTGCGAGCTGGACAACGGCACGCTGGCGGCCCGGCCTTCGGGTGGCGCACAGAAGCGCTGAACGCCAGCAGGCCCTCGGCGACCAGGGCCCGCCGTTTCTTGCAGATCTTTTCGGGCTTGCAGCCGTTGTCGAGCCCGCGCCCGATGGACAAGGTCGCTTTCCATCGGAACGCACGCTGGCCGCTAGTGGGCGAACAGCACGGGGGCGACCATGCTCCCGACCATCGTGCGCGTCGCGCCGCCCAGCACCCGCTCCACCATGCGCCGGTGCCCCCAGGCGCCCATCACGAACAGCTGCGCGCCGTATTCGGCACCGTGCGACAGGAGCGCCTCGCCGGCCGGCAGCGAACTGGCCGACACGTCCAGCCGCACCTCGATGCCGTGGCCGCGCAACCAGGTGGCCGCCCGCTGCAGCTCGGGTTCCAGGCCCGCCCGGTCCTCCTTCGCGGGATCGAAGATCCGGACGAGGTGGACGCCGCGCGCACGCCGCAGCAGGGGAACCGCCGCCGATGCCGCCCTGGCCGCGCCGGCGCTGCCGTCCCAGGCGACGAACGCGGGGCCGCTCGGCAAGTCGAATCGTCCCGCATAGGGCAGCATCAGCACCGGGCGCGGGCTTTCCTGCAGGATGGCCTCGGCGCGGCTGCGCTGCTCGGCACGCCACCGCAGCGACGGGCACGGCTGCGTCAGGATCACGAGATCGGCGAACAAGGCATTCGCGCAGACCGCCGAGACCGGCGTGGTGTCGTCGCGGATCGCCTCGGTGGCCGTCAGGCCCGCCAGATGGCAGCGCTGCAGGAAGACCGCTTCGCGCGCGACCGCGGCCTCCTCGGCCGCCCGCAGCTCGAGCGTGAGCGGATCGCCTTCGATGAAGGCGACGGCACCGTCGCTGGGAAACGGCGTGGGTCGATGGCAGCCGACGCCCACCAGGCGCCCTTCGCTCGCGCGCGCCAGCGCCACGGCGTAGTCGATGTGCAGTTCGGCGAGCGGGTCTTCGTCGATCGAGAACAGGATGGTGCGATAGCTCATGGGGTTCTCTTCCGGCCGGGATGGCGGCATGGATGGATGTCGGGGCCATCGTCCGTCGCGGGCCGCCGGGAGCGCTTGCGCAGGATCAAGCCGCGCGGCGCCTGCGAGCCGGAGACTCGGGGCATCGCCGCATGCGGCCAGCGTGGAGCACGACCATGTACCGACGCAGTCTCGTTCCCATCGACGGCGCCGCGGTGCAAGTCGCGGCGGCACCGGCGACGGCCGCGCGCTGTCCCGGAGAACGCGCATGAGAACCGACGGCGGCGCGAGCCGGCCGCGCGGCGCGCCGCGGCAGCTGCCGGCCGGCGCGCTGTCGGCGAACCTGCGCACGCTGCCCGAACTGCTGGCGTGGCGCGCGGCGCAGACGCCATGGCGCCCGGCGTATTCCGAGTTCGACGAGGCGCGGGACGGGTGGCGCGAGTTCACGTGGCGCGAGACCGACGACACGGTGCGCCGCATCGCACGGCTGCTGGCGTCGCTGTGCCTGCCCGACGGCGCCCGAGTCGCCCTGCTGCTGCCGAACTGCCACCTCGCCGCCTGCCTGGACCTCGCCGTGCTCGCCGTTGCCCTGGTGCCCGTGCCGCTGCACGCGCTGGACAATCCCCAGAGCATCGCCTACATCCTGCAGGACGCCGATGCCGAACTGCTGGTCGTCGACAGCGCCGCCCAATGGCAGGCGATCCGCGCGCTGGGGCCGCCGCCGGCGTCGCTGCGGCTGGTGCTGGTGCGGCGCGATCCGGCGGCGGTCGCGGGCCGGGACGGCCGGCTCACGGTCGTCGCCCTCGATGCGTGGCTGGCGGGCCCGGTCGCGCAGGGAAGCGCGCTGCCGCGGGGGCCGGACGAGCACGATCTGGCCGCGATCGTCTACACCTCGGGCACGACGGGGCGGCCCAAGGGCGTGATGCTGACGCACGCCAACGTCATGGCCAACGTCCGGGCCTGCACGGAGCGCTTCCAGGCCCGCGAGGACGACGTCTTCCTGTCGTTCCTGCCGCTGTCGCACACCTTCGAGCGCACCGCCGGCTTCTACCTGCCCATCGCCGCCGGCAGCTGCGTGGCGTATGCGCGCTCCATCCCGCTGCTGCCGGAGGACCTGCTGCGCACGCGTCCGACCATCCTGGTCAGCGTGCCGCGCGTCTACGAGAAGGTGCAGGCGCAGATCGAGGCGACGATCGCCGGTTCGTGGGTGGCGCGACTGGCCTTGCGCTGCGCGGTCGCCGCGGGCTGGCGGCGGCACCTGCGCGTGATGAAGCAGTCGGTCGTGGCCGAATGGCTGCGCCCGCTGGACGCGCTGTGCACGCGCCTGCTCGACGCCCGGGTGGGCGCGCCGCTGCGCGCGCGCTTCGGCGGCCGGCTGCGCGTCGCGGTCAGCGGCGGCGCGGCGCTCGCGCCGGAGATCGCCCGCACCTTCATCGGCCTGGGCCTGGAGATCGTGCAGGGCTACGGCATGACCGAGGCCGCGCCGGTGGTGACCGCGAATGCGCCCGGCGACAACGATCCGGCGACGGTCGGGCGCGCGCTCGGCGGCGTCGAACTGCGCATCGGGCCGGCGCACGAACTGCAGGTGCGCGGCCCCAACGTCATGCTCGGCTACTGGAAGCGGCCGGAGGACACCGCGGCCGCGTTCGCCGACGGCTGGCTGCGCACGGGCGACCAGGCGGCGATCGAGGACGGCCGCGTGCGCATCCTCGGGCGCATCAAGGAGATCATCGTCACCGCCACCGGCGAGAAGATCGCACCGGTCGACGTCGAACAGGCGCTGACCCGCGATCCGCTGTTCGAGCAGGCCTTCGCGTTCGGCGACGGCCGCCCGTTCATAGGCTGCGTGCTCCAGTTGCAGGCGCAGGCGTGGGCCGAGTTCGCCGCCGGCCTGGGCCTGGATCCGGCCGCCAGCGCCTCGCTGTCGGCGCCGGCGGCGCTGCGGGCGGTCGAGGCGCGCATGACCCGCCGCACCGCGTCGCTCCCGCGCCACGGGCAGCCGCGTCGCGCGATCCTCACGCTGGCGCCGTGGACGACGGACAACGGGCTGTTGACGCCCACGCTCAAGCTCAAGCGGCGCAACCTGCAGGTGCGCTTCGGCAGCGAGATCGAGCAGCTCTACGACCGCTGAGGCGTCTTCCTGCCGCGGCCCGGGCGTGGCGCCGACGCGTCAGCGCAGGTCGTGATTGGGAAGTTCGTTGTCACGACACCAATGCGAACTGACGGAAATCAAGCGCGCTCCGCGCCGCGCCGGATAAGGTGGCAACGCCGCGTGGATCGGTGCGCGGCTCTCAGCACATCCAGGAGCTTTCCAGACATGACCACCCGCCGCGCCTTCATCCAGATCCTGCCGCTCGCCGGCGCCGCCGCCCTGTGCGCGAACGCCGCCCTGGCCGCCGAGGCCGCCCATGTCGATCCCAAGGATCCTCAGGCGGTGGCCCTCGGCTACGTGCTGGACGCCACCAAGGCCGACAAGGCCAAGTACCCGAAGTACGCCGCCGGCCAGTCCTGCGGCGGCTGCCAGCTGTACCAGGGCAAGCCCGCGGACGCCGCGTCGCCCTGCGCCCTGTTCGGCGGCAAGCAGGTCGCCGGCAAGGGCTGGTGCAGCGCCTATGTGAAGAAGGCCTGACAAGCGCGATCCCGCCCGCGCCATGTCCGGGCGCGCGGGATCCCGCGGCAACGGTCACGGGCCGCGGTCGAACACCGCGACGACCGTGTCCACCAGGTGCTCGCCCTGCGGCGTCATTTCGGCGCCCTCGCTGTCCATGTCGACCAGGCCCGCGCGCACCCATGGCGCCAGCGCCTTCAACTCGCGCGCGAAGCAACGCCGGGGCTCGACCCCGTGCGCCAGCGCGATCGCCTCGAAGTCCAGCCGCCCGTGGCACACCAGCGCGGCCACGGCCGCCCGGCGGGCCTGGCCGGCGGCCGACAGGACGATGCCCCCGGCCACGCCCAGCCCGTGCAAGGCGACGGCCTGCG
>Ga0209759_1001225_pt1 | contig 15707 bp, 16 predicted proteins | sample AraplaCL_Col_mMS_FD_184261 | JGI IMG/M metagenome (GOLD analysis project Ga0209759, IMG submission 184261) | Arabidopsis root microbial communities from the University of North Carolina, USA - plate scrape CL_Col_mMS (SPAdes) (version 2) | ecosystem: Host-associated > Plants > Roots >...
CGTGGGACGACTTCAGCCGCAACTTCAAGAAGGGCGACAAGCTGCAAGGCGCAATCAAGTCGATCACCGACTTCGGCGTCTTCATCGGTCTGCCGGGCGGCATCGACGGTCTGGTTCACCTGTCGGACCTGTCGTGGTCGGAAACGGGCGAAGAAGCTGTTCGCAAGTACAAGAAGGGCGACGAAGTGGAAGCGATCGTTCTCGGCATCGACGTCGAGAAGGAACGCATTTCGCTGGGTATCAAGCAGCTCGAAGGCGACCCGTTCAGCAACTTCGTTGCAATGAACGACAAGGGCTCGATCGTCGACGGCGTGGTCAAGACGGTAGACGCGAAGGGTGCAGTGGTTCAGCTGTCGGCTGAAGTCGAAGGCTACCTGCGCGCTTCGGAAATCGCCCAAGACCGCGTGGAAGATGCTCGTAACGTGCTGAAGGAAGGCGACAAGGTCAACGCGATGATCATCAACATCGATCGCAAGTCGCGTGGCATCAACCTGTCGATCAAGGCGAAGGACTCGGCTGAGCAACAGGAGGCGATCCGCGGCCTGGCTTCGTCGGATTCCAGCGCAGCTGCTACCGGCACGACCAACCTCGGCGCACTGCTGAAGGCCAAGCTCGACGGTCAGAACCAGTAATTGAGGAACGCCCCCGAACCTGCCGTCTTTGCGCGGCAGGTATCCCTTTGCGGGGAAAACCTGGGGGCGGCTCGGCGTTTTCTTGAGAGGTCTGCTGCAGTATGACCAAATCGGAATTGGTCGCCCAACTGGCTACGCGGTTTCCGCAACTTGTCCTAAAAGATGCGGATTTCGCGGTGAAGACGATGCTTGATGCGATGTCGGAGGCGCTTGCGAAAGGTCATCGTATTGAAATTCGAGGTTTCGGCAGCTTCGGCCTGAACCGCCGTCCTTCCCGCGTCGGGCGCAATCCGAAGTCGGGCGAAAAAGTGCTGGTGCCTGAGAAGTACGTGCCGCACTTCAAGCCGGGCAAGGAATTGCGCGAGCGGGTCGATCGTCGCGCGGGTGAGCCGTTGAAGGCGGAAGAGCCGGACGACGATCTGTAAATGCTCCGTCATACGCTGCGCATTTAGCAGCGTGGCTTTGGTAGCGTCAGCGGCCAGTGCCAGTCGGCAAAGAGAAGAAATGCGCCTCCGGGCGCTTTTTTTTCGCCTGCGCGTTTTCGGTCCACCTCGGCGGACACGTACGTGCCGGTTGAGTTGTCGGGCGCAATGTCCGGCGCCTTAATAGCCGCGCTTTCAGCCAAGATATCAAGCAGTTTCCACGCCGAGTTCTCGGTCGACTTCAAGACCACTTCCAAGTCGAGTCTCACGCCGCCATCCCAGCCGCCGTCAAGCCGCCGTCCAAGCCACCATCCCCGCGACACATCCACCCACACTAAGCTCACAACAATCGCGCCAAATCCGAACCCCCGCTCGCATCATCACCGACGCTTTTCTGTAAGCGCAGGATCCGCCAGTTCCTGCCCAGTCGCGAGGGCTTCAATTACAATACGGGTCACTTCGGCGCGGGCAACACCGTGGCGCGACGCGTCATCAGGCCGGCGTCACCCCGCAACTGCCGTCAAGAGATCTATTCATGAAATTTATCGTCTGGCTGATCCGTGTACTGGTGTTCGTGCTGCTGTTGGTGCTCGCACTCTCCAATACGCAACCTGCTACGCTGAATTTCCTCGCTGGCTACGTGTGGTCGGCGCCGCTCATCCTGATTGGCCTCGCGTTCTTCGGGGTTGGCCTGCTCGCAGGTCTCGTTTCGTCGATGCCGGCTGTCGTGCGCCTGCGCATGGAGAATGGCCGCCTCAAGCGAGAACTGCGTGTGGCACGCGAGGCGCCGGTCGTCGTTGAACAGCCGCCCATGCCGCCGCTGATCTGATTTTGTCGTTCGCCGCGCTCATAGCGCGCGGCATTCCATTTCCGCCTTCAGGCTCATTTGCATTCATCGCATGGATCTAGACTTCTGGTGGCTGCTCGTCATACCCGTCGCTTTTGCGTTCGGCTGGATGGCTGCGCGCTACGACCTCAAGACGCTGCTGTCAGAAAGCGCCAATCTTCCGCGCTCCTATTTCCGCGGACTCAACTTTCTGCTCAACGAGCAGCCGGATCAGGCGATCGACGCGTTCATCGAAGTCGTCAAGCTCGATCCTGAAACCGTCGAACTTCACTTTGCACTGGGCAATCTTTTCCGGCGCCGTGGAGAAACGGACCGCGCCATTCGCGTGCATCAGAATCTGCTGAGTCGTGCGGATCTACCGGTCAGCGAGCGTGATCACGCGCTATTCGAACTCGGGCAGGACTTCCTGAAAGCCGGCCTGCTGGACCGCGCGGAAGAAACCTTCCGTTCGCTCGAAACCGGCGACTACGCGCTGGGCGCGCAGCGCGCGCTGCTTACCATCTACGAAATCGAGAAGGACTGGATCAAGTCAATCGACACAGCGCGTCATCTGGAAACAATGGGCGCGGAGTCGCTCGACAAGGAAATCGCGCAGTTCCATTGCGAACTCGCGCAGGAAGCGCTGCAACAGAAAAAGCCCGACGAAGCACGCCGGCAACTCGGCTTCGCGCTGAAGGCGAACCCTACCAACGTGCGCGCCACGATTCTATTTGGCGACGTCGACGCGGCCGGCGGCGCACAAGAAGCGGCGATTGAACAATGGCGGCGGGTCGAGGAACAGAACCCTGCGTATCTGCCGCTCGTCGCCGAGAAGCTGATGAAGGCGTACGAAGCGCTCGGCCGGGCGCAGGAAGGCGCCGACCTGCTCACCACGTGGGTCGACCGCTATCCGAGCAATGATCTGCTCGACGTCGCGTACCAGCACGTCGCATCGCTGCGCGGGCCAGATGCGGCGCACGCGCTCGCACGTTCGCAGATGCAAAAGTCGCCGAACCTGGCGGGCATGACGCGGCTGCTCGAAGCGCAACAGGCCGTCGCGGAAGAGCCGCGGCGCAGCGAACTCGAACTGATGCGCACGCTGATCCGCCAGCGCACAAAAAATCTGCCGCGCTACACGTGCCAGAATTGCGGCTTCAGGGCGCGGCTTTTCTACTGGCAGTGCCCGGGTTGCAGCGGTTGGGAAACCTACGCGCCGCGCCGGGTCGAACCGATCACCGCGACGAACTGAGTTCGCGGACGGATTTGACATCGTGTTGATGACTGGCTTCTTCACCGCCGGGAATCATCACCGGAACCTTCAACCGGAAAGCGTATGAAAATCACCATTATCGGCACCGGCTATGTCGGCCTCGTCACTGGCGCGTGCCTCGCTGAAATCGGCAACGACGTGTTCTGTCTCGACGTCGATCCGCGCAAAATCGAAATCCTCAACAACGGTGGCGTGCCCATTCACGAGCCGGGTTTGCAGGAAATCATCGCGCGTACTCGCGCGGCCGGCCGCATCACGTTTTCGACGGACATCGAAGCGAGCGTCGCTCACGGCGACGTGCAATTCATCGCCGTCGGCACCCCGCCCGACGAGGACGGCTCGGCCGACCTGCAATACGTGCTGGAAGCCGCGCGCAACATTGGCCGTACGATGAACGGCTTCAAGGTGATCGTCGACAAATCGACGGTGCCGGTCGGCACTGCACAGCGCGTGCGCGCGGTGATCGAAGAAGAACTGGAGAAGCGGGGGCTTGCCGGTAGCGCACAGCACCGCTTCTCGGTGGTGTCGAATCCTGAGTTCCTGAAGGAAGGCGCCGCGGTAGACGACTTTATGCGGCCCGACCGCATCGTGCTCGGCAGCGACGAAGACGAAGCCGGCTTGCGCGCGCGTGAACTGATGAAGCGGCTGTATGCGCCGTTTAACCGCAATCACGAACGCACGTTGTACATGGACGTGCGTTCGGCCGAATTCACCAAGTACGCAGCCAACGCGATGCTCGCCACGCGCATCTCGTTCATGAACGAGATGTCCAATCTCGCGGACCGCGTCGGCGCGGACATCGAGGCGGTGCGCCGCGGCATCGGCTCGGACCCACGGATTGGCTATCACTTCCTGTATGCCGGTTGCGGCTACGGCGGCTCGTGCTTCCCGAAAGACGTGCAGGCGCTGATTCGCACTGCCAGCGAAAGCGGCCACAATCTGCGCATTCTCGAGGCCGTCGAGGAAGTGAACTACACGCAGAAAGACGTGCTTGTACAGAAGATCGCGCACAAGTGGGGCAACGACCTGTCCGGCCGCACGTTTGCCGTTTGGGGCCTCGCGTTCAAGCCGAACACCGACGACATGCGCGAAGCGCCGAGCCGCCGCGTAATCGCGGAGCTGCTGGCGCGCGGCGCCAACGTGCGCGCGTACGATCCGGTCGCCGTGGCAGAAGCGCGGCGCGTTTTCGCGATGGATCTGCACGATTCGCCGGAACAACTCGAGCGTCTTACTTTCACGAGCACGCAGGACGAAACGCTCACCGGCGCCGACGCGCTCGTGATCGTCACCGAATGGAAGGAGTTCAAGAGCCCCGACTTCGCGTATCTGAAATCCGTGCTCAAGTCGCCGGTGATTTTCGACGGCCGCAATCTGTACGAGCCGGATGCCATGAACGAACTCGGCATCGACTATCACTCGATTGGACGTCCTTATGCCCAACCCTCCAAACGTGCGGCCGATGCCTGAGATCATGCCCGCATCCGCCACGTCCACGCCCACCTCCACGACGGCGCCCGCACTTACCGTGGTGCCGCGTGCGCAACTCGCTGCCGCGCGCGTCCTCGTGGTCGGCGACGTGATGCTGGACCGCTACTGGTTCGGCGACGTCAATCGTATTTCGCCGGAGGCGCCGGTGCCCGTCGTGCACGTGCAGCGCCAGGAAGACCGGCTTGGCGGCGCGGCGAACGTCGCGCGCAATGCGGCGGCGCTCGGTGCGCAAGCGGGTCTCCTGTGCGTCGTCGGACATGACGAACCGGGCGAGCGCATCGTGCAGTTGCTCGGCGAGAGCGGCGTGAACCCGCATCTCGAACGCGATCCCGCGCTTCTAACGACAATCAAGCTGCGTGTGTTGTCGCGCCAGCAACAGCTGCTGCGCGTCGATTTTGAGAACTCGCCCGCGCATGAAGTGCTGCTCGCGGGTCTTGCTCGCTTCGACGAATTGCTGCCTTCGCACGACGTGATCCTGATGTCCGATTACGCAAAGGGCGGCCTGACCCACGTCACGCAGATGATCGCGAGAGCGCATGCTGCAGGCAAACCGGTGCTGGTCGATCCGAAGGGCGACGACTGGGAACGCTATCGCGGCGCCACCTTGATCACGCCGAATCGCGCGGAGTTGCGCGAAGTGGTCGGTCAGTGGAAATCGGAAGAAGACCTGATCGAGCGCGTGAGCAAACTGCGCGCGGATCTTCAGTTCGAGGCTTTGTTGCTCACGCGTTCGGAAGAGGGCATGACGCTGTTCTCCAACGACGGCATCCTGCACACATCGGCTGTCGCACGTGAAGTGTATGATGTTTCGGGTGCGGGCGACACGGTGATCGCCACGCTCGCGGCCATGCTGGGCGCGGGTCTCACGCTGGTCGAAGCGGTTGGCCTCGCCAATCGCGCGGCCGGCATCGTGGTCGGCAAACTCGGCACCGCCACCGTCGACTACGACGAACTCTTTCAATGACGCTGCCCGCCAGATTCGTTGCCGCACGCCTTCGGGCTGCGTGCAAAATGGATCGGCGGGACGTCGACTGACCCTGACGATTCGCGTTGGCGCCTGAGCGCTCACGCGAGTCCTTACAAGGCTCATTACCGCGGGACCATCATGACCCTTATCGTCACCGGCGCGGCCGGTTTTATCGGCAGCAACCTCGTGAAAGCGCTCAACGAGCGTGGCGAACAACGCATCATCGCCGTGGACAATCTGACGCGCGCCGACAAGTTCAAGAACCTCGTCGACTGTGAAATCGACGACTACCTGGACAAGACCGAATTCGTCGAGCGCTTCAAGCGTGGCGACTTCGGCAAAGTGCGCGCGATTTTCCACGAAGGCGCCTGTTCGGACACAATGGAAACCGACGGCCGCTACATGATGGAGAACAACTTCCGCTACAGCCGCGACGTGCTCGACGTCTGCCTCGCGCAGAACATCCAGTTCCTGTACGCGTCCTCGGCGGCAACCTATGGCGGCTCGAGCCGTTTCGTCGAAGAGCGCGAAGTCGAGCAGCCGTTGAACGTGTACGGCTATTCGAAGTTCCTGTTCGATCAGGTCATTCGCCGCGTGCTGCCCACTGCCAGAAGCCAGATCGCCGGATTTCGCTACTTCAACGTGTACGGTCCGCGCGAAACGCATAAGGCGCGCATGGCGTCGGTGGCGTTCCACAACTTCAACCAGTTCCGGGCCGAGGGCAAGGTCAAGCTGTTCGGCGAATACAACGGCTACGCCGCGGGCGAACAGACACGCGACTTCGTCTCCGTGGAAGACGTGGTGAAGGTCAACCTGTTCTTCTTCGACAATCCCGACAAGTCGGGCATCTTCAATCTGGGCAGCGGGCGCGCGCAGCCGTTCAACGACATTGCCAGCACGGTGGTCAACACGCTGCGCTCGTTGAACAACGAGCCGTCGCTCTCTCTCGCGGATCAGGTGCAACGCGGGCTGATCGAGTACATTCCGTTTCCCGACGCATTACGCGGCAAGTACCAGTGCTTCACGCAAGCGGACCTCACGAAGCTGCGCGCGGCCGGTTACGACGCGCCGTTCCTGAGCGTGCAGGAAGGTGTCGATCGCTACGTGCGTTGGCTGTTCGGCCAGGTGTAAATAATTCGGATACCTCTTTAAACTGGAATCTCCCGGTTGGTGATGTCGCCAACCGGTTGTACGAGGGAGATTCCATATGTTTCGAAAAATTCTGGTTACCGCGGCCATGCTCGCCGCTTTCGGTCACGCGTATGCGTCGGTCGACGTCAACACGGCTAACGAGGACGCACTGCGCGGCATCAAAGGCATCGGTCCCGCCAAAGCGAAAGCCATTCTCGAAGAGCGTTCAGCGCATGGTCCATTCAAGGACCCGAGCGATCTCGGCAAGCGGGTCAAGGGCATGGGCGGGCATACCGTCGAGCGCCTGCAGGCGGAGGGTCTCGCTGTCGGTCCGGCTGGCGCGGCTGCTGGCTCGCAGGTTGCGGCGTCTTCACAGACCAAAGGCGCGACCGTTCCGGCCAACACGCCTAAAGGCGGCGCCACAGTGGCGGTGAAGAAATAGTCTGACGCGAGTCAGACACGAGTCGGGCGCGCGGTACCGGTTGTGCCGCGCGCGATTCGCCATCGTATTCCCTTCATGGTCGGAGCCGGCAGCAGCGCTCCTTAAGTCGTCACTCGCATGACTGGCTCCCGCGGTACTCAGCCGCGGGCTTTTTGCGTGGCGGAGGTTGCATCCATGCGGGCAGAAGGGCCGCGCGGCAACCATGGGCACCGTGGTTTAGAATCAAAGCATTGAAGACTTCGCGCATCGACAGCACCAGAACCTATATGGCTTACAAAACGATTGAAGACACGATCGGCAATACGCCGCTCGTGCAGCTCGTCCGGCTCCCCGACGACGAGATCCGCAGCCGTAACAACGTGGTCCTCGCCAAGCTCGAGGGAAACAACCCCGCTGGCTCGGTGAAAGATCGCCCGGCGTTGTCGATGATCAAGAAAGCGGAAGCGCGCGGCCGTATCAAACCGGGCGACACGCTGATCGAATCGACAAGTGGCAACACCGGCATCGCGCTCGCCATGGCAGCGGCGATCCGCGGCTACAAGATGGTTCTGATCATGCCGGAAGACCTGTCGGTAGAGCGCCGTCAAAGCATGGCCGCATACGGCGCGCAGATCATTCTCACACCCGTAACGGGCGGCATGGAATACGCGCGGGATCTGGCCGAACAGATGCAGCGCGACGGCAAGGGCATCATCCTCGATCAATTTGCGAATCCGGACAATCCGGCGGCGCACGTCGAAGGCACCGGCCCCGAAATCTGGCGCGATACCGAAGGGCGCATCACGCACTTCGTGTCGTCCATGGGCACGACGGGCACCATCATGGGCGTGTCCAGTTATCTGAAGCAGCAGAACCAGTCGATTGAAATTGTCGGCGCGCAGCCCGAGGAAGGGTCGCGCATTCCGGGCATTCGAAAATGGCCAGAGGCTTATATGCCGAAGATCTTTGACCGTAGCCGGGTTGACCGCGTCGAGAACGTGAGTCAGGCCGCTGCCGAAGCAATGGCGCGTCGCTTGGCGTCTGTCGAAGGCATTTTTGCGGGCATTTCGTCGGGCGGAGCGTGCGAGGTGGCGTTGCGCGTCGCGCGTCAGGTCGAAAACGCGACCATCGTATTCATCGTCTGCGACCGCGGCGACCGTTACTTGTCCACCGGCGTGTTTCCGGCGTAAGCGGGCAGTGTCGCTCGCGCGCAATACCAGATAGAGATAGCGTCAGTTAAAAAAAGCGCCGGCAGGCGCTTTTTTTACATCTATAGCACGCAGGTATCGGCCTGCAGTCCGCGCTATGAACTATTGCGAAGCCGCGCTTGGCGGCGCTGCGTTGTTCTGAGCATTGGCCGGACTCGCTGCGTCGCTGGCTTGCATCTGCGACTTGATGCGTTCGCCCAACTGATAAACCGCGAGTGCATAAAAGAAGCTGCGGTTATAGCGCGTGAGCACGTAGAAGTTTTTCAGGCCCAGCATATATTCCGTGCCGCGGCCCGGCGACGGCAGGTCGACCACCGTGACAGGCGTTCCCGCTTCCGCTGCGATATTCACGCTCGGCTCATTGAGCAGCAGCCCCGCACGCAACAACTGGTCGAGCGGCCAATGCGGTTCCGGCGCACCGTCGGCGGCGGCTTGAGCGACGCCCAGGCTGCCAGCGTCCGTACCGATTTTCCATACCACCGGTCGGCCGTTTTCCCAGCCGTTCTGCCGCAGATAGTTCGCCACGCTGCCGATCGCATCCGCCTGGCTCGTGCGCAGGTCGATTTCCTTGTTGCCGTCGTAGCTCACCGCGTACTGCGTGATGCTGCTCGGCAGGAACTGCGGAATGCCGATCGCGCCCGTGTACGAGCCGAGCACCGTGGTCGGGTCGATCTGCGAATCGCGCGTCCACACCAGGTAGTCTTCCAGATTCTTGCGGAACGTTGCCTGACGGTCGGCTCGATTAGGCGTGTTCGGGTAGTCGAAACTGAGCGTAGCCAGCGCGTCGAGGACGCGGAAGTTGCCCATGAAACGCCCGTAGATCGTTTCCACGCCGAGAATGCCGACGATCACCTCCGGCGGCACGCCGAACTCCTCGTACGCACGCTGCAGCGTGGCCTGATTCGCGCGCCAGAAGCGAATGCCCGCGTTGATGCGAATCTGGTCGAGAAAGCGCGACTGATACGCGCGCCAGTTCTTCACCGAAGGAGATGCCGACGGCGTCACCAGCTTGACCGCGGTCGCCGAATAGCTCACGCCGGCAAAAAGCGAGTGTAGCGACGACTCGTCGAAGTCGTAGCGCGCCACCATATCGTTGATGAATGCATCGACATTCGGGTTGTTCGCGTAGCGCTGCGGAATGATTTCTTCTTCGAAGGTTTGCCCTTGCGGCACCGCTGTTTGCGGTTGTGCCTGAGCGAGCAGCGTCGGCGGTTTTTTTCCGGCGATCTGCGCAAGTGCCGGAGTGGTTGCCATGAACATGCACGATGCGATGGAGAGTGCGGCGGCGATGGTTCGGGTGCTGAGCCGGTTTCGTGCAGACAGAGCAAGCTTGACGGTCATAGTGAGCTGGGGGCGCAGTGCGAAAGGACAAAGACATGAGGAAAACGGATCGGGGCAGTATACCCGAGGCCTCTCGCGAAACTGTGCCGGACGCGTTACAGCGACGTCGTGTGGTAACTTGACGATGTTGGCGCGCCGCGGGCGCGCGCCCCTGGATGGAGACGCGCCGCGCACGCCTCGAAGGCGGCGCGCCGCAGAAGAAAATCATGGCAACAGGCTTCTATTCTCACGCCGACTGTCTGCTGCACGACATGGGGCAATGGCATCCCGAGTGCCCTGCACGGCTGCAGGCTATCGAAGATCAATTGATCGCAAGCCGCATCGACGCGTTGATCGAACGCGAGTCGCCGCCGCTCGCCGACGAAGCAGCGCTGCTACGCGTGCACACGCAAGCGCACATCGATTACATTCGCAGCCGTTCGCCGGCCGAGGGCATGGCTGAAATCGACCCCGACACGTCGATGAACCCGCATTCCTTGCAGGCAGCGTTACGCGCCGCCGGCGCCGCGGTGGCCGCCACCGACGCGGTCATCGAAGGCCGCTTCGACAACGCCTTCTGCAGTGTGCGCCCGCCCGGTCACCACGCGGAACCCGCGCGTGCGATGGGCTTTTGCTTCTTCAACAATGTCGCGATTGCCGCGCGTCATGCGTTGGAGGTGCATGGCTTGCAGCGCGTCGCGATCATCGACTTCGACGTGCACCACGGCAACGGTACCGAGGCGGCGTTTTCCGGCGACTCGCGCGTGCTGATGTGCAGCATCTTCCAGCATCCGTTCTATCCGTTCACCGGCGCCGACAATCAGGCGCCCAATATGTGCAACGTGCCGATGCCCGCGCGCTCGAAGGGCATGGCGGTGCGCGAGGCGGTCGACATGCTGTGGCTGCCTCGTCTGAATGAATTCAAGCCTGAGATGCTGTTCATTTCGGCAGGCTTCGACGCGCATCGCGAGGACGATCTCGGCAACATGGGTCTGGTCGAAGACGACTACGTGTGGATCACCGACCAGATGCGTGACATCGCAAACCGCTATGCGCGCGGGCGAATCGTGAGTTGCCTCGAAGGGGGCTACAACCTGTCCGCTCTTGGGCGCAGCGTCGTCGCGCACGTGCGCGCGCTTGCCGGAATCTAAGCAGTCGCCGCGCCGCATAGGCTGCGGTTGCCGGCCATTGAAATGGGAGCGAGCCATGAATGCCGATGCACTGAGCGCTTCGTTGATCGAGACGGAGGCCGACGCGTACGGAGTGCCGGGCGTCGTCCTTCTGACGATGAACCGGCCCGACGCGTTCAACGCACTCTCGGAGTCGTTACTCGACGCGTTGCAGGAAGCGTTGAACGGACTCGCTGCGTCGCAAGCGCGCGTGGTGGTGATCGCCGGCGCGGGGCGCGCATTCTGTGCGGGACACGATCTGAAAGAGATGCGTGCGGCGCCGTCGCTCGAGTATTACCAGACGCTGTTCGCGCGCTGCACGAAACTCATGATGACGATTCAGCGCTTGCCTCAGCCGGTGATCGCGCGTGTTCACGGGATTGCGACGGCGGCCGGCTGCCAGCTTGTCGCGATGTGCGATCTGGCGGTGGCTTCGGACACCGCGCGGTTTGCCGTCTCGGGCGTGAACCTCGGGCTGTTTTGCGCGACGCCGTCGGTGCCGCTGTCGCGCAACCTCTCGCGCAAGGCCGCGCTCGAAATGCTGTTGACCGGCGATTTCATCGATGCCGCAGAGGCGAAGCGGCAAGGCCTCGTCAATCGCGTGGTCCCTGCGGACTCCCTGGATGCGGAGGTGGCAAGGCTTGCCACCAGCATTTGCGCAAAGCCCGTGGAAGCCGTGACTGCCGGCAAGGGGCTGTTCTACCGGCAGCTTGAAATGGGCATCGAAGCCGCGTATCAGCTTGCGGGCCAGACCATGGCCTGCAACATGATGGACGACTCGGCGCTCGAAGGCGTTCAGGCGTTCATCGACAAACGCCCACCTGACTGGAAGCGTTAGCGCATGCGCCCCAGTCTCTGATCGATCCACTCGATCAGTTCGCTCATCACGCGCTCGCCGTCCAGATCGTTCATCGTCTCGTGAAAGCTGCCTTCGTAGAGCCGCAGCGTCTTGTCCGGCGCTCCGGCGTGCTCGCTAAAGTCGCGGCTTCCTAGAGGCTCGGTGAGCTTGTCGGCGGTGCCGTGATAGACGAGTAGCGGCAAGCGCAGCGCCGCGCGGCCCGCTTCGAGGCGTGCCATTGCCAGCAGCAATTCCGCGCCGGTGCGCGCGGGGATCGGACCGTGATGCACAAGCGGGTCGTTGCGGTTCGCGTCCACCACGGCGGGTACGCGCGAGAGCAGGGCGGCGTCGATTTTCATTGCCGGGAAGCTCGGCCAGATGCGGCTGATCACCTGACTCAGCTTGAGCATCCAGCGAGGCACGTCGCGGCCTGGCGCGAGCGCGGGGCTCGACAGGATCAGACCGCTCAAACATGTGCCGAGGCCGTCGCGAGCGGTGCCGAGGCGCTCGGTCACGTAAAGCGCGGCTACGGCGCCTCCCATGCTATGGCCCATCAGAAAAAGCGGTGCATGCGGACGCGCCTGGAACGCGGCATCGAGTAAAGCCTGTGCGTCCAGCAGGTAATCGTCGAATCGGTCGACGTATACACGCTTGCCGGGTGCCCGGCCATGGCCGCGCAAGTCGATTGCCAGCAGTTCGACGCCGGCCGCATTGAGCCTCGTGGCCAGCGCCCGATAGCGGCCCGCGTGTTCAGCCAGTCCGTGAATGAGTGCGACCGTTGCGCGCGGCGTTCCTATGACAGGCCAGCGGTACAGCGGCAATTCGACGTTGTCGGCTGCAAAGACTGACGAGCGAAAAGGCTCGGTGCTCTCTGCGCCGCTCGGGGCGGCGAAAACGCTGCTGTTTTGGGAAGTCTGCATGACGGCACGTCCATGGGTTCTGGTCCCGGCAGATCATAGACCGCCGCCAGGTCGCCCGGCGAAATCGCGCCTTGCGCGTTCCTCTAATGTCGATTAGTTATGAAAGAATCGTAATTGATTATTAAAGGGAATGACGCCGCCTACGGTAGAATCGCGGGCTCAAATCCCAATAAAAGTGACGGCGGATGCTTGGTCGCAGAGCGCATGACGCTCGTCGACAAACCCGCCGTTTCGTTTTTCCATGATCGAAATACGCAATATCTCCCAGCGGTTCGCGGGACCCCGGGGCTGGGTCGAGGCACTGCACAACGTCAATCTGTCGATTCCGGCGGGCGAAGTGTTCGGCATCATCGGCCGCAGCGGCGCGGGCAAGAGCACGCTTGTGCGGACCATCAACCTGCTAACGCGTCCGACGGAAGGCAACATCGTCGTCGACGGCCGGGATCTGACCACGCTGCCCGCTGCGCAATTGCGCGAGGCGCGCCGCGAAATCGGCATGATCTTCCAGCACTTCAACCTGCTGTCGTCGCGCACGGTGTATGAGAACGTCGCGCTTCCGCTCGAACTCGCCGGCATGAAGCGCGACGAGATCGAGGCGCACGTGCTGCCGCTGCTTGAACTCGTGGGCTTGTCCGCGCAGAAGGACCGCTACCCGGCGCAGATCAGCGGCGGGCAAAAACAGCGCGTGGGCATCGCGCGAGCGCTCGCTAGCAAGCCGAAGGTGCTGCTCTCGGACGAAGCGACGTCCGCGCTCGATCCCGAAACCACGCGCGCGATTCTCGAACTGCTCAAGCGGATCAATCGCGAACTGAATCTGACCATCGTGTTGATCACGCATCAGATGGACGTGATCAAGCAGGTTTGCGATCGCGTCGCCGTGCTCGACGCGGGCCGCGTGGTCGAAGAGGGCAAGGTGATCGACGTGTTCCTCCAGCCGCATCACGAAGTCACGCGCGCGCTGATCGGCGACGTGATCGCGCAAGAACTTCCGCCTGCAATGAAGGCGCGTGTGGCCGAGCGTCTGAAGACCGGCAGCGGTCACCTGCTGCGCCTCGCGTTTACGGGTTCTGGCGTCGATCAGCCGATTCTCTCGGAGACGATTCGCCGCTACGAACTCGACTTCAACATCCTGCACGGACAGATCGACGAGATCCAGGGGCAGGCGTTCGGCTCGCTCGCGGTGCTCGCGGGCGGCGAGCCGACCAAGGTGGCGCAAGCGCTTGCTTATCTACGCGAACAAGGTGTGGTGGTGGAGGAACTCTCGTATGTTGAGTGAAATGTTCGATATGTTCGTCCAGTCGTTCTGGGAAACGCTCGTCATGGTGGGCATTTCCGGACTGGTCGGCGCGCTGGTGGGTTTGCCGCTCGGCGTATTGCTGTATCTGACGGACCGTCAAGGCGTATTGCAGAACGTCGCAGTCAATCGTGCGATGGGCGTGGTCGTCAATGCGGTTCGCTCTACGCCGTTCATCATCCTGCTCGTGGCGGTGATTCCGTTCACCCGCCTCGTGGTCGGCTCGTCGATCGGCACGGCTGCGGCCGTTGTCCCGCTGACCATTGCCGCGGCGCCGTTCATCGCGCGTCTCGTCGAGACCGCGCTGCGCGAAGTCGATCGCGGCCTGATCGAGGCGGCGCAAGCAATGGGTGCGACCACCAGCCAGATCGTATTCAAGGTGTTGTTGCCGGAATCGCTGCCGGGCGTCGTCGCCGGGTTGACGATCACGTTCGTCTCGCTGGTCGGGTATTCGGCGATGGCGGGCGCGATCGGCGGCGGCGGTCTCGGCGACCTCGGCATTCGGTACGGGTATCAGCGGTTTCTGCCGGAAGTCATGTTGACGGTCGTCGTGATTCTGATCGTCTTCGTGCAATTGGTGCAGTCGTTCGGGGATTGGCTCGTGCGTCGTCTGAGCCATAAATAATCAAAAGGTCCATCATGCAACGTCGTTTCATTTTCAAGCTCGCCGCGGCGCTCGGTGCCGTATCGATCTTCGCCGCCAACGCGGCTCACGCTGAAGACGCGATCAAGGTCGGCGTCACCGGCGGTCCGCACGCGCAGATCATGGAAGTCGTGAAGACCGTCGCGGCAAAGAACGGTCTGAACATCAAGATCGTCGAATTCTCCGACTACGTGCAGCCGAACGCGGCGCTCGCCGGCGGCGACCTCGACGCGAACAGCTATCAGCACGACCCGTATTTGCAGGCGCAGGTGAAGGACCGCCGCTACAAGCTGATTCGTGTCGCGGACACGGTCACGTATCCGATGGGCATCTATTCGAAGAAAGTGAAGACGCTGGCCGAGCTGCAGCCCGGCGCGAAGATCGCGGTGCCGAACGACCCGACCAACGGCGGCCGCGCGCTTTTGCTGCTGCAAAAGCAGGGGCTCCTGAAGTTGCGTGCCGACGCGGGTCTGAAGGCTACGCCGCTCGACATCGTCGACAATCCCCGGAAGCTGAAGATCGTCGAACTCGACGCCGCGCAGATTCCGCGCTCGCTCAACGACGTCGATGCGGCGGCAATCAACACTAACTTCGCGATGGAAGCAGGGCTTAAGCCGAAGCAGGATGCGATCGCGATCGAAGACCCGAAGGGTCCGTATGTGAACATCATCGCAATCCGCGAGGCGGACAGGAATAAGCCGTGGGTCGCCAAGCTGGTGGCGGCTTACCATTCGCCGGAAGTGAAGCAGTTCGTCGAGGGCAAGTTCGGCGGCGCTGTCATCACCGCCTGGTGAGCAGAGCGGCTTCAGATCCAGCAAAACACGTCGGCGATATGAGAACTGGAGTCGTAAGTAAGAACCCGGGGTTGCTGCCCGGGTTTTTTTGCGATTAAAATAGAACGACCGTTCGATATTGCCGTCACGCCACTGGGGAGCGATATCCTCGTGCTAGAACACCCGCGATAAGGCTGCAGTGAGGCAGTCGCTATAATGTTCGTTGGGTTGACGTATTCGTAACTTTGGAGCGTGTGCATGAAAATCCTGGTGCCAGTCAAGAGAGTGGTCGATTACAACGTGAAGGTCCGAGTCAAGTCGGACGGCACGGGCGTCGACATTGCGAACGTAAAGATGTCGATGAATCCGTTCGACGAAATCGCGG
>Ga0209759_1001226_pt1 | contig 15698 bp, 16 predicted proteins | sample AraplaCL_Col_mMS_FD_184261 | JGI IMG/M metagenome (GOLD analysis project Ga0209759, IMG submission 184261) | Arabidopsis root microbial communities from the University of North Carolina, USA - plate scrape CL_Col_mMS (SPAdes) (version 2) | ecosystem: Host-associated > Plants > Roots >...
CGCTCGGCGGCTGGCAGGCCGAATGGGATGCGCTGCCCGACCTCGCGCGCCGATCGCGCAGATCGTCGCGGGCCTCGACGTGAACACCGAACGCCTCGCCGCGAACCTCGACCTGACGCACGGGCTGATCCTCGGCGAAGCCGTGATGCTCGCACTCGGCGACCGGATCGGGCGCCTCGATGCGCATCATGTCGTCGAGCATGCGTCGAAGGAAGCCGTGCGCACCGGCGCGACGCTGTTCGACGTGCTTGCCGCCGATCCGGCCGTATCCGCCCATCTGTCGCGCGACGCGCTCGCGCGGCTGCTCGATCCCGCACATTATGTCGGCGAGGCGCAGGCCTACGTCGACGCTGTGCTCGCGCTGCACGCGGGCACGACACAACCAGGAGAACACTGATGCCTTTCGCCACTGTCAACGGCGTGAAACTGCATTACCGGATCGACCGTGCCGCGCGCGCCGACGCGCCGTGGCTCGTCTTCTCGAACTCGCTCGGCGCCGACCTGCAGATGTGGGCACCGCAGATTCGCCCGCTCACGCAGCACTTCAACATCCTGCGCTACGACACGCGCGGCCACGGCCATTCCGAAGCACCGGCCGGCTCGTACACGATCGACCAGCTCGCGGGCGACGTGATCGGCCTGCTCGACCACGTCGGCATCGATCGCGCGTACTTCTGCGGGATTTCGATGGGCGGCCTGACCGGTGCCGCGCTCGCCGCGCGCTTCCCGTCGCGCATCGCGCGCGCCGTGCTGTCGAACACCGCCGCGAAGATCGGCTCGCCGGAAGTGTGGGCGCCGCGCGCGCAGAAGGCGCGTGCGGAAGGGATGGCCGCGCTGGCCGACGCCGTGCTGCCGCGCTGGTTCACCGACACGTTCGTCGCTCACGAGCCGCGCCTGTTCGACGCGATCCGCGACACCTTCGTGCATACCGACAAGGACGGTTACGCGGCGAACTGCGACGCGCTGAACGCTGCCGACCTGCGCGAAGAAGTGAAGGGCATCGCGCTGCCGGTGCTCGTCGTGACCGGCGCGAAGGACATGTCGACGCCGCCCGACCAGGGCCGTGCGCTGGCCGCCGCGATTCCCGGCGCGCGTCACGTCGAATTCGACGCCGCGCACATTTCGAACATCGAGTGCACCGACGGCTTCAACCGCGCGCTGCTCGACTTCCTGACCGCGTGAGGCACCGACGATGGACGACCAGCAACGTTACGAAGCGGGGATGAAGGTGCGTCGCGCGGTGCTCGGCGACGCGCACGTCGACCGTTCGATCCAGAACCGCACCGAAGTGACCGACGAATTCCAGAACCTGATCACGCGCTATGCATGGGGCGAGATCTGGACGCGCGAGGGCCTGCCGCGCCATACGCGCAGCCTGCTGACCATCGCGATGATGGTCGCGCTGAACCGCGGCGAGGAACTCGCGCTGCACCTGCGTGCCGCGCGCAACAACGGCGTGACGCGCGACGAGATCAAGGAAGTGCTGCTGCAGACCGCGATCTACTGCGGTGTGCCGGCCGCGAATTCCGCGTTCCATCTCGCCGACAAGATCTTCAAGGAACAGGATGGGGCCGCCTAGGTGCGGCTGAATAACACGGCCGGCTCGCGCCGGACGTGACCCGATCGCGACACGTGCCGCTGCCGGCAGGTGTCGACGACGCATGACGCGCCGGCGGCGAATCGGCGCGCAAACAAGGAAAGACGCGGCCATCAGGCCGCGTTGTTTAAACAGGAGACTCGCGATGAATCGCGCACCCGTGGTCGATGTCCAGACCTTCATCAATGAGCAGCCGTTCGGCGGCTTCCAGTGGCTCGTATTCCTGATGTGTTTCGTGATCGTGCTGCTCGACGGCTTCGATACGGCCGCGATCGGCTTCATCGCGCCGTCGCTGCTCGGCGAATGGAACCTCACCAAACCCGATCTCGCACCCGTGCTGAGTGCCGCGCTGTTCGGCCTTGCGTGCGGCGCGCTCGTGTCGGGTCCGCTGTCCGACCGCGTCGGGCGCCGTTCGCTGCTGCTCGGCTCGGTGTTCCTGTTCGGCGTCGCATGTTTCGTGTCGGCGTTCTCCAACACCATCGGGCACCTGACGGTGCTGCGCTTCGTCACCGGTGTCGGCCTCGGTGCCGCGATGCCGAACGCGGTCACGATGATGGGCGAGTTCTGCCCGGACAAGCGCCGCGCGACCGTGATCAACCTGATGTTCTGCGGCTTCCCGCTCGGCGCCGCGTTCGGCGGCTTTCTCGCCGCGTGGATGATCCCGCATTTCGGCTGGCGCAGCGTGCTGATGCTCGGCGGCGTGACGCCGCTGCTGCTCGGCGTGCTGTTGCTGCTGAAGATGCCCGAATCGGTGCGTTTCATGGTCGCGCAAGGCCAGAGCATCGACCGGATCCGCGCGACGCTTTCGCGGATCTCGCGCGATGCGCTGAACGCCGGCTCGTTCGCGATGACCGAATCCGCGCCGCAGACGGGCGGCAAGGGGATAGGCGTCGTGCTGTCGCGCTCGTATGTCGTCGGCTCGGTGATGCTGTGGCTCGCGTACTTCATGGGCCTCGTGATCTTCTACGCGTCGATCAACTGGATGCCGATCCTGCTGAAGGATGCCGGTCTCACGCCGAAGAGCGCGACGCTGATTTCCGCGCTGTTCCCGCTCGGCGGTGTCGGCGCGGTGCTGTGCGGCGTGCTGATGGACCGCTTCAACGCGAATCGCGTGATCGCCGTGTGCTACGCGCTGACCGCGATCAGCGTGTATGCGATCGGGCAGGCGGCCGGAAACGTGGGGCTGCTCGTGCTGGTCGTGTTCATCGCCGGCGTGCTGATGAACACCGCACAATCGTCGATGCCGGCGCTTGCCGCCGCGTTCTATCCGACCGAAGGGCGCGGCACGGGCGTGGCGTGGATGCTCGGTGTCGGCCGCTTCGGCGGGATCGCCGGGTCGTTCCTCGTTGCCGAATTGACGCGCCGGCACTTCTCGTTCGCCGGCGTGTTCGCGACGATCGCGGTCGCGGGCTTGCTTGCGTGCCTTGCGTTGCTGATCAAGCAGATGGCCCAGCCGCACGGCGTCGCGCAGTCGAGCGGCAAGATCGAGTCGCTCGGGCATTGAGCGGGATCGGGGCCGGGGCGATGCGCCGGCCTTTTGCTGGTTGCGAAAGGTCGTGAGCCGGCGGCCGACACGCAACGGCAGACCGGGCCGCGTCGGCGGCCCGTCCACTTTACGGCCGTCGCGCCGCTACTCCTCCGCGTCGTGTTCCTTGACGAAGTTGCGCAGATACGCGCGCAGCGCGGCCTCCTGGCTGCGGTGATCGGCAAGGTTCGCGGCGCCCATCTCTTCCTCGTCGCCGAACAGCGTGGACGGCGCGCAGTACGTACCCACTTCGATGTTTTCGCGCAGCACGCGGATCTCGTGCGTGAGCGGGTGGTACTCGGCGACCCAGTGCATGCCCTCGATGTGCTCGCCGGCTTTCAGCATCGGCTTCATCGGCATCTCCATGCAGAACAGCGGCGCAACCGGCGAAGCGGCTGCACGCGCCCGTACCAAAAGGGTACGCCTGCATGGCGTGAAGCTCAACGGGGGCGCTTGTGAGCGCCTACTGCGGGAGCAGATGCGCGACGAGCGGGTATAGCGACAGGATCAGCAGCACGGCCATCGTCACGTTGAAGATGCGCAGCGCGCGGCGGTTCGACAGAAAGTGGCGCAAGCCCTGGCCGAACGCGGCCCACAGGCTGATGCACGGAAAGCCGATCAGGATGAACACGACGGCCATCCACGCGGCGTTCATCCCGTAGTCGGCGGACAGGCGGATCGTTGTCGCGGCGGTCAGCACCATCATCCATGCCTTCGGATTGACCCACTGGAACGCGGCGGCTTCGAGGAACGTCATTGGCCGCGGCTTGGCGCCCTGCGCCTTCACTTCGCCGGACGTGCCGATGCGCCATGCGAGGTACAGCAGGTACGCGACGCTCGCGATTTCGAGGATCGTGTACAGGACCGGCACGCGCCGGAACGCCTCGCCGAGACCGAAGCCGACGCACAGCATCAGGATCGCGACGCCGATGCTGATGCCGAACAGGTGCGGCATCGTGCGGCGGAAACCGAAATTGACGCCGGAGGCGAGCAGCATCGTGTTGTTCGGGCCGGGCGTGATCGACGTGACGAGCGCGAACAGCATGCCGGCGGGCAATGCGCTGAGGGTGAGGAAGTCCATCGCGGATTCTCCATTCGTGTTCGAGACTGGGATGGAGCCAGTGTAGCGACGGTTGTCTATACAGTACCGGTACAGTTTGATTGACGATTGCCGGTACGGGGAGGGGGATGGGGGCCGGGACGGAATCATCGGTTGTTGTTTCTCGGAAAAGATGTTCGCGGTCTAAATATTTTGTTTTTGAATAAAGGGCGGGAACTTATGGTTTTGCGCGATTAAAAACATGCCATCGAGAAAAATGTGCGATGAAATTCCAATTAAATCAAATTTCGCACAATTTTTGTCGGCGACTTCGTTTCTTTTCCGGCGCTCTCGGCCTATAGAGCGACTCCAGCACAAACGCGAGATCTGCACTATTTCGCGATTCACACACCCGCGGCAGTTGTGCAGTCCGAGGTTCGTGGCGTATCCCGAACCAACACCCAGCAAGTCTACGGCTGTGGCCGGAGCAAAGAGACGATCCTGCTCATGCAGGCGTTTTGGCGTTGGTTGACAACGCAGTTCGAACTCGCACGCTTCGTGCAACTTTCGCGGAGCAGTGATCCGGTGGCTGAGTGGTGTGGATCCGTGCCGGCGCGATGCAATGCAAGCCAAATGTTGAGGGACTGGCTCCAACGAGTATCTATTTGCTGTTGTCACACGCTATCTGATTCATGAACAAAGCTTCCCTGTATTTACTTCGGCGCACTTTTGTTTACTCTTACTTGGTCTTTCATTGTCTTTACGGTTTTGTGGTTCTTAATGAATCAAGAGGTATCGAAAAATGAAATTAGATTTGAATGCCACATTGACAGACGTTAGCCGGTTGACTAGATTAGTCGCATGAACGCACTTTTCGTCACGACTACCACGACCACCACCACGACCGCCAATGGCGGGCCGGGGGGAGGTTGCACGTCGTAGGTCAGTGCCTCAAGCGATCCCCAAGCCCCGCCGGAAACGGACGGGGCTTTTTTAATGCTCCGTTCGACCGGTACCAAATGTCAACGGAGAACATGATGGACGATTTCGACCACCGAGTGCTTGGTAACAAACTGGATCTGTTTCATCAGCAGGATGAAAGTCCAGGCTCCATTTTCTGGCATCCGCGTGGAATGGTTCTATATCGGGTCGTCGAGGAATATATTCGCGCCCGCATGCGCCAGGCCGGCTTTTCCGAAGTGCGGACCCCTCAGATTGTCTCGCGCAGTCTTTGGGAACAGAGCGGTCATTGGGAGAAGTTCGGGCGAAACATGTTTTCTCTCGAGAGCGATAACAACCCATACTGTCTCAAACCGATGAGCTGCCCGTGCCACGTGCAGATCTTCAAAAAAGGCTCTCGCTCGTACCGCGATCTCCCAATTCGATATTCGGAATTCGGGGCGGTCCATCGAGCCGAACCGTCCGGGGCGCTGCATGGTCTTATGCGCGCCCGTGCGTTCACTCAGGACGATGCACATGTGCTTTGCATGCCGGATCAGGTCGAAGTTGAGGTCGCACGATTCTGCGTGTTGCTGAAGACGATCTATGCAGACTTCGGGTTTGGAGAATTCGATGTAGCTTTGTCGACGAGGCCTGCGGTCCGGGCCGGCGACAATGCAGTGTGGGATCGTGCCGAAGCGATGCTGGCGTCCGCTGCGCGAGCGGCAGGCCTGGATTTCGCGATCCTGCCCGCGGAGGGCGCATTCTACGGCCCCAAACTCGAATTTCATTTGCTCGACCGCCAAGGACGGAAGTGGCAGTGCGGAACGATCCAGCTCGACTTCGTCTTGCCCGAGCGGCTTGGTGCTGCATATGTCGCAGAGGACGGCGCGAAAGCGACGCCCGTCATGTTGCACCACGCTGTACTGGGGAGCCTCGAACGGTTCATCGGCATCCTCCTGGAACACTACCAGGGGTGGCTCCCGACGTGGCTGGCACCCGATCAAATCGTCGTTGCGAACATCGGGCAGGATGAACGTGCATTTGCCGACAACACGGCGTTTGCCTTCGAAGACCTCGGCTGTCGGGTTCTGAGGGATTTCCGTTCCGAGCGCCTGCCGCGCAAGATCTTTGACGCGCGGGAACTGGCGGCGCCGATCGTTGCGGTGGCCGGACGGAAGGAGATGCTGGCCGGCGAGGTGTCGTTGCGAATGAGGGGCGGGGAGCAGCACGTGCTGACCATCAATGATGCGATCGCCTACCTGAAACAGCATGTGTGCCCCCCGTCTGCGACGCGGGTGTTCTGACCTGCCGGCAGGTATCGGCGGATAGCAAGTGCCTTGAGGATCAATCGAATCGATTCATAACCTTAAATCAATAAGTAATTCTAAAAAATTATGAGAGAAGCCAGAGATCGCGTCATTCAACGGGCCGACGAGTGTCGCGAGTCTGCATCGTGTCGGTGCAGCGAACGAATGCTCGAGATGGTGTTCGAGATTGGCAGTTGCACTTGCGTGGATGAACTGCACCGGATGTTAATCGACATCGGGCATCTCGCGGGATTTGACCATGTCTGTTACCAGGATTGTCGAATGACTGGCGGGACACTGAAGATTGGCCGCATATTGTCGAACTATCCGGAGGCGTGGCTATCCCGTTATCGGGAGCGGGCTTATCTGATGATTGATCCGATCGCGCTGCACGCGATGTCGTCGTTGACGCCGATTATCTGGTGCGATCGCATCTTCGCGACAACCGAACAGCGCGAACTTCGAATCGGAAGTCGCATGTACGGGTTAAGCGACGGGGTGTCGTTTCCAGCTCATAACAGGCATGGCGACGTGGCATGCGTGAGCTTCGTCCGACAGGCGCGGGTGTCGGACGACGGCGATGCACCCTTCGACGTTCCGTCGTGGGGTGCACTTGCCGCGAATCTGATGCTCGACACCTGTCGCAGACTGGAGGCAATGCAATCCGATGCACCTTGTCTCAGTGCGCGCGAACTCGAGATCCTGAAATGGGTTGCCGAGGGAAAGTCTAGTTGGGATATCTCGCGGATTGTGTCGCTGACCGAACATGGCGTGCTTCATCACATCCGGAACATCATGAAGAAGTTCGACGTGCCGACTCGCCGGCAAGCCGTGCTGATGGCATCCAAATTCGGATTGCTGTAACGCCGGGTGGCGCGAGGCGGATCGAGAGCCTATTCGTACCGTGCATGCACCGATTCGTCATGCCATGTCGGAACGGGTACTACAAACCTTTGTAGTGTGAGACGGCATCGAAAATCGGCAAAGTGATACCGACGCAAGCGACCAGATCAAATTCTGATCGTCACACTCGGCGGTCGGCACTGGCGTGTGGTGCCGGCCCATCACAATCTCGACGATAGATGAGGTGAACGCATGGCTGATGTTTGTGAGGAAATTCTGAACCCGGTCGTCGAGGGAGAAATCGATTCGCTGTTGGTCGGTCTGCGCACCAGACTCGACGATCATCCGTTCCGGCACGTGTCGTCGTGTGCTGCACTGGAAAAAATATATCCGCATTACCTCGCGATGTCGCAGGCGTTTCCGTATCTGCAGGCGGGTGCACAAGTCCACGCCGTTCTGGATGCCATTCAATCGAATCGACCGGTGGCGCGGGACGTTGAAATCACGAGCGTGGTGGGAAATTTCCTCTGTTGGGATGAGACGGGTGGCGCATACGTCATCGAACGATATGGCAAGCAGGGTTTGCAACGCATCCTGGATACTGGCAAATGGTTTCACGCGAGCCTCTTGAAAAACGACATCGAGAGGCTGACCGGACGTCTCGCGGTTCCGGATTTCAGCGCACCGACGGGGCCTTATCTGAAGAAACTGCTTGCTGGACTGGGTGCGAAGTCGGCGCTTGAGCGGTGCGCGAACATGGTGGCGTTCGAACTGCACGCGAATGCGATGATCGACGCGCTTTGGGCGTCGACGAGCCGTTGTTATGGTGTCGACCGACAAGGGCTCATCTATTTTCAATGTCATGTTGGCGGTGACGATCCCGCCGAGGCGTATCACGTCGAAATGACGAGACGAATGATTCAGCTCCTTGTCAGCGATGACGAAATTCCGGGATTCGCCGTACGGGTTGCGCAGGCCGTTTCCGACAACGTGTCGTGGTGTGCGGCGCTTGTCTCGCTGGCTGAATGAACGTGAGCGCCGAATTTGGTCCGGACCCGGTGTTGCTCGAGATCGACGCTTATCGCGCGCAGCGACGGGGACTCCGCGATGCAGTTGCGATCGCGAAGGTCGTTGGCGCGATCGGGGTCGTCGTTCTGTTGGCATGGTTGGCGTGCCGATCCGGAAACGCGATTGGCCGGATCGTCCTGATGCTTGCCGAAGGTTTTGTGTTGAGCGGGTTTCTGAACCTCGCCCACGAATGTCTGCATCGAAGCCTTGTGAGTGCGAAAGTCGTCAACGCGATCATCGGCAATCTGGCTGCGAATGTCCTGTTCGTCAACTACACAGCCTACACCGACAAGCATCTGAAACATCACCGGTGTGTGGCGACAGAAGAGGACACCGAGTCGGCCTCCCGATTCGAAACCTTGCGTGCTTATGTGAGTGCGATGACCGGTGTTGGCTTTCTCGTTTCGAATCTGCGCCTGAATGTACATCTGATCGCCGGAGGCGCACCGCCCTATCTCGCAACCGTGAGACGGAAAGTGCGAGCGCGCAACGAAGCGCGGTGCATTGCAGCATGGTTGCTCGTCATCGCAGCGGCAACCGGTGCCTGGCCGTCGGCATTGTTTACGGTCTATGTCGGTCCGGTGTTTTTTGCCTACTTCTGGTTGATGTTCTTCGGACTACCGGAGCATTACGGCTGCGAACCGGTGCAGCCGCGTTACCTGGCATCGAGAACGACGACGACTAACGGGATCGTCCGGTTTTTCATGTGGAACGCCAATTTTCATACCGAGCATCATCGCTATCCGGGCGCTCCGGCACCGTTGCTCGCCCGAATCGGGGCGCGCCCGGATGTTGGTATTCATCGTGAATCGTCTTATCTGAAATGGCACTGGCGCGTTTGCCGGGAACTTATCCAACGTCGGGAGCACGGGGCAACTCATGGCTAAACTCATTGTGGGCAACGTCGATAACGAGGCAATGATCGGAGATACGAAGCGCGCCTCGCTTCCGCTTCGTCAGGTGTCAGCGATTGCGGCAAGGCGCCTCGTCTGGCAGATGACGAGCGACGATGTAGCGATTCTGCCGTCGCCGGTATCGGCCTCTATGATCGAGTATGTATCGGTCGTGATGAGGCGTCGTCTTTCCACTACGCAGATCGTGTCACCGTCTTCCGATATCTCCGATCCGGTGGTATTGACTTCCGACCGCCTGCTCGACGAAGCGACGCTCGCTGCATTGCGGAACCGTCGCGTCGGTGGGGCCGGGTGGACGGTCTACCCGTATTTTCATACGTCGTCGGTCGGGCTGCTTTGCGATCAGCTCGACATCGCGCAGCCCGTGTCGAACGGATCGCAATTCATGGAGCAGGCCGGCGCCGAACTGTTGAACAGAAAGGCAGTATTTCGCGCTCTCGCGTCGGGTCGGGTCGGATGTGCGGACGGGCGAGTTTGCCGATCATTCGGTGAGTTCTACTTGACGCTGCGTGAAATGCTTGCGAAATATGCAAGCGTGATTGTCAAGCAGGACGTCAATGCTGGCGGTGACGGAAACATCGCAGTCACACTCGAGCGTCGGACCAGTTATCCCGGTGTCCGCAAGGTGTATGCGCTGACGCACCTGTCGGACGTCGATACCATATTCGCGCGTGACTTGTGGTCGAGACAGACCGACACGGCGGGCAACTGCCAGGTGATCGTCGAGCGGTTCCACGAAGGTTCGGATGTCCTGTATGCGGAGTATGAGATCAACGCGGACGCCTTTCGGCTGGTGAGCTATGGCGATCTGCGGATGGATGCTTCGGGCGACAAGCGGGGTAACGGCATGATCATGTGGACCGGATTTCAAATCCCCAGCCAGCTGCCTCCGGGCGTGATCGACCCGTTTCTCGCGCAAGGCGACGTGCTCGCGTCGATCTCCCAGCGTCTCGGATTCGTCGGGCGCGCGAACTTCGATGCCATCGTGACCGACGACGGCGAAGTCGTCTTTACGGAGATCAATGGGCGTATCGGCGGTTGCAGCCATCTTGATGCGATCCTGTGCGAACTGGTGGGGCCGGACTATCTGTCGACGCACGCAGTCGTGACGCGCAACAGGGTGCCCGTTCGCGACCTGCGCGCAGCGCTGACTGTATCGCATCGACTTACGCAGCAGCGCGGCGAAGCCGGTGTCGTCGTACTCACGGAAGATATTGCGGGTACAGGCACGATCGAATACATGGTGTATGCGCGCAATTTGTCAGGTGCGCTTGCGCTTGAGCGCACGTTCCAGCGCGAGTTCGAGATGGCTCAAGAGTCAGTCGCTCTACCGGGGTGAAACGATGGATGCAATCAAGTTCACACGGCCCTCGGCATGGCTCACCGGCATGGCCGACGGCGTGCCGGTTTCGACGCGGATCCTGCTGAGCTTTCAGTTCCTCGTGAATTTGTCCGTGTTCGGGTCGCTTCCGCTGCTTGCAGCGTTCCTTGACCTGGAGCGTCATCTGGACGCGGGCAGCGTTGCCAGCGTACTGACGGTGAATTTGCTGGCGAGCCGGTTGTTGCCTCTGGTGCTGGGTGCGTCGACGGATCGCTTCAGCAGCCGCGTGTTGGCCACACTCGGTCTGATCTGCCGAGCCGCAGGATTTGTCGGACTGGCGCTTACGCCGTCGTTTACCGGACTGCTGACGTGGGCATTTTTGTCCGGGCTCGGCGCTGCGCTTTACGAGACGACCGCGTATTCGATCTTCGGTTCGCTCGACGTAGCGGTACGTCCAAAGGTATTCGCGCTGAATAACCTGGCGCTCAATCTCGGGGCGCTGATCGGTCCGGCGGTATTGATCGTCGTGCCGAACACCGACCGGACGTTACCGTTCCTGGTAAGCGGCATGATTTTCGCCGTGCTTGCGCTCGTGGCGCCTTGGATCTCGGGACGGAGAGCGAGCAACCCAGCCGCAGTACATCCGCTGCGTGGTTTGATGATCGCGTTTGGAGACAGACGGTTCCGCCGACTGTGCTGGGCGCTTGTTCCGTTTTGGACGGTGTATACGCAAATCTACGTCTTCGTCCCGCTGACGTTTTCGAACGGCGCGAGCGGCTATAACGGCGTCAGGCCGTTCTACATAACGAATGCGCTGGTTGGAATTGCTACAGCTTCGCTTGGCATGGGCTGGTTTCAGCGCACGACCTGGCGATCCATGATGACCATCGGGCACGCTGCGATGTGTTGCTGCTTCGCGATTGCCGCACTGCTTTTCGATCACGGTTGGGGCGCCGGTGCGTCGCTGGTCATTCTGATTGCCGTCGCGGTCGTCTTCACGTTTGGCGAAAGCCTGATTCTTCCTGCATCGAATATCGCGCTCGCCGATCTGACGACCGACGGCAACGCCGGCAGCTATTTCGGCGCATCAGCAATCTCGTGGGCGATTGGCGGGATGCTCGGCAACTTCATCGGCAGTGCTGCGGCAGGCTGGACCGTTCATACACTCGGGTGGGTCGTGTTCATGGGCATCTCCGTGATTGGTCTACTTGCATTCTGGAGATGGCAAAAATGAATCTCGAACCTGCCGCCGGGAAGGGCGCGACGGGCACTGCCCTGACCACGGTGAGCCGCGCGCCTGCTACACATTTCGGCTTCGTCAATCCACCGGTATATCGAGGGTCGACAGTCCTTTTCGAATCATTCGATGAAATGGCACCTGGCGCGGCCCCGTATCACTACGGGCGCTGGGGGACACCGACGACGGATGCGTTGTGCGACGCGATGGCGGAAATCGAACATGGCGTTGCCGCGCTCGTGATGTGTTCAGGACTGGCCGCTATCGCGACGGTGTTGCAGACGCTGGCTGTTCCTGAAGGGCGAGTGTTGATATCGCGTTCGTCGTATCCGGCGGCACGTAAATTCTGCGACGAGGTCCTTTATCGACAGGGTGTATCGATCGACGAATTCTCGCTGGACGATCCGGATGAACTGGCGGCGAAACTCGATGAACGGACGTGTGTGGTTTACCTCGACCTGCCGGGCTCGTCGCATTTCGATATGTGCGTGCTACGAGACGTCGTCGAGATTGCCGGACCCGTTCCGGTCGTAGTCGACAACACCTGGGGCACGCCGTATTTCTTCAATCCGCTTGATCACGGTGCGAGCATCGCCATTCACAGCATGTCGAAGTACATCGGCGGCCATGCCGATTCGATGGTCGGTGCGGCGGTGTTTGCGAGCTTCGATATGTACGAGCGCGTGAAGAGTGTGAGCCGTCTGACGGGGCAGGCCGTCGGCGCAGACGACGCGAATCTGGCTTTGCGAGGATTGCGGACGCTGGCAGTCCGGATGGACCGGCATTTTCAGTCCGCATGCGATGTTGCGTCCTGGTTGCGGGATCATCCGCTGATCGAAAGCGTTCACTACCCGCCGCTGGTCGGCGACAGCGGTCACGCCGCATGGCGGACACAGTATTCGGGTGCGGGCGGTGTGTTTGCATGCGTACTTAAGGATGGCGGCGAGGGGGCGGTCAGAAACGCCATCGACGGTCTCTCGCTTATCGGGCGAGGCTGGGGCTGGGGCGGTTACGAGTCCGTAGCCTGTCCGATCATGGTGCCCCGAGACAATGCGAAGCGGATTGGTATCCGGTTGAGCATCGGGCTCGAAGATCCCGACACGCTTCGACACGATCTGGATACCGCGCTGCGTACAGGGCACCGATGAAAGGCAATGTGTATTTTCTGAAACGAGGGGCGATCAATGACGGAAGCAACGCAATATATCTACGGAAAATGCCATTGTGGTGCGATACGCTTTCGCATTCGATCGGCAGCGTCGCGCAAGGTGATCGATTGCAATTGCTCGATCTGTTTTGCATCGGGCTTCCTGCACGTTCCCGTCGAGCACGACGATTTCGAGTTGCTCGAGGGTGGCGAGCACTTGACGCTATACCGCTTCAATACTGGGATTGCGGAACACACGTTCTGCCGAGTGTGCGGCGTGAAGCCATTCTATCGCCCTCGTTCTCATCCCCACGACTACAGCGTCAATCTGCGCTGTCTGGATCTTGCAGGGGCCAACGCTTTCGATGTTGTTCCGTTTGACGGCAGGAACTGGGAAGAAAACATTCCGTCCTTTCCACAATGACTCGGCCGCGATGCGACAACTTCCGGAAATAAAGCCCGTCGTCGGCGTGCTGTGTTCGGCAGAGGATATCGAGATACCGGGGTGGGGGTGCCTTTCTCATCAAGCCGTATTCGACCGATATCTGCAGGCTGCAACGGAGTTTGGCGGCGTCTTGCCCCTCCTGATCGGTTCGACGGACGATCTCGTATCTGACCGAAGTTTCGATACGCTGCTCGATCGTCTTGACGGAATCGTGCTGCCGGGCGGCGCGAGCAACATCGACGTGGCGTTTTACGGTGGCACGCATCCACACGTGGGATCCCTAGATCGACTGCGTGACAGGATGGCGATTCGTGTCGTCCGGGAGGCAGTGACATCGGGGCGTCCGGTGTTCGGGATATGCCGCGGCATGCAAGAGATCAATGTCGCGTTGGGCGGTACCCTTTACGCGACACTTCACGACGAACCGGGGAGAATAGATCACCGGGCGAATCGCGCTCTGGCTTTCGAGGAACGCTACCGGGACGCTCATGCGGTCGAGTTGGTGAGCGGCGGCTGGCTTGACGAGATGCTTCAGACAATACCGCCGGAGTGTCGGCAGGCTCATGTGAACTCGTTGCATGGGCAGGGCATTGCCGCCCTGGCGAACGGACTGAGTGTCGATGCATATGCCGACGACGGCACCATTGAAGCGGTGTCGCATATTAGGGCGCCAATCTTCGGAGTGCAGTGGCATCCTGAGTGGTATGTGCGGGATAGTGTGTTGAACCGTGCAGTCTGGGCACGGTTCGGTCGCGAATGTGCAGCTTATTTGCGGCGTCGATTCGACGACCAGTCCTGCCGTGATACGTCGACGGGGGCGGGCAACATTCCCAAAGACGGCTTTTCTGAGATTTTCCGGAGCCATGGACATCTTTTCTGAGGCGAGGCGCATACGGATTTCGCAAAAAAAGATGTCCAAGTCCTTGATCTGTCCAGGGGGCCAAAGATACCTTTTCTGAGAGCCCACATCGGTGTCGGTTCTCAGAAAAGATGTCCGCAGTCGCAATATGTTGTCTTTGAATAATTGACTGCGTTCCGTAAGTGAAGGGTTCGAGCCGCCTTCACTTACGGGAAATGCTCGGAGAATATTTTCTCACACAGGCCTCCGGCACAATGCTTGATCAAGCCTGTTGTTGTCGTATTGGAGACGCTTGCCTGCTCGTTTACGTTTGAAGCTCGTCCGCGTGAACTCGGTGCTTTGCGCTGCACGCTGAACCCCGAACCCGGTGCAGCACGCACTTGCACCCTAAGCGCTTCGCTTGGCGTCGGCATCCATATAAACGGGATGGCTGAGAGCTTCGTGAAAACGATGAAGCGCGACTCCGTCGCCTTCATGCCGAAGCCGGATGCAGCGACTGCTGCACGCAACTTGGCCATCGCGTTCGAGCATTGCAACGAGAAGCATCAGAGGTGGCCTCGCTCGTTCGGACCGTTTTCTGAGATTTCTAAGTGGAGCATCCGAGGCAATCATACTGCCGAATTGGTCGCAGGCAACGTCGCGACGTATGCCTCATTCGGCGTCTGATCCGCCAGGCTCGAATGGGGCCGTTTCCGGTCGTACAAGTTGATGAACTCATCCTCGGAGCACTCGCATACGATCAATTCGACATTTGCGCGCGTTCCACTCTAGCGATCTAGCCTCCCTTCCGAATCAATGCTGGAGAAATGTCGTCGGAATCGGTAGTGGTACGAGCGAGTTTCTCGCTACCGGTGAGAAGCGCAAGCAGGAGAAGAGATTTTATGATTCGATCGAGACTCTGAAAGCAATGCTTAGCGATGCATGGAGGGGGACCTAGGCGGTCACATCCAATATGGTGAGTGCAGGAAAGGCCACTTCCGGCTTCTTCCCGTGCTCAAGCCGAACGATGGAGAATCGGCACGTGGCCAATCGGCGTTCTTGGATGGGATGTTGCCGATGTGAAGGTAAGCGGATACAACTCCATGGAGCTTTGATGCGAGCGGATTGGGCTACCGGTTCCGCGCATCCAGTGCACGTTCTTTTCGTTTCGCATATTGTGCGGATCAGCATTCCCATAGACGTCAGGAAGCGGTCGTGCGCGCTCCTCGCGCCAATGACCATAGATGCGCCGATACCTGCCGGATACAGGCGCAGGGTCACGACGCTGTCGTATTGCGCGCTACAGCTGATATGAAGGTCCACGAACTACGCTCGTAGTGCGCTGGTCCGAGACACACAATTTCCGAGTAGACCGACTGTTAAGTGTGCGCGAAAAAGAAAGTGGCCACTCGTCAAGCGGGCATCGCGGAGGTGGGGCACGAGCATACCGCGGGATCACGCCCAATCCGGTAAGT
>Ga0209759_1001229_pt1 | contig 15673 bp, 7 predicted proteins | sample AraplaCL_Col_mMS_FD_184261 | JGI IMG/M metagenome (GOLD analysis project Ga0209759, IMG submission 184261) | Arabidopsis root microbial communities from the University of North Carolina, USA - plate scrape CL_Col_mMS (SPAdes) (version 2) | ecosystem: Host-associated > Plants > Roots >...
CGGCGACGACCGGCTTGGACGCGCCTTCGACGCGCGCGATCAGGCTCAGCAGGTTGGGCTCGGCCAGCGCCTTGGGCGAGCCGAATTCCTTGATGTCGGCGCCGCCCGAGAACGCCTTGCCGGCGCCGGTGATGACGATCGCCTTGACGGCCGCGTCGTCCTCCGCCTTCTCGACCGCCTCCGCCACGGCCTTGCGCGTCTCGTAGCCCAGGCCGTTGACCGGCGGGTTGTTCAACGTGATGACGGCAATGCCGCCGCGGACTTCGTAGCTCGCACTCATGGGAAGGGTCTCCGTGATGTCAGTTCACAAAGCGTTCGACGAAGGGTCGAACCGAAAATAGAACGATCGTTCGATTCTAGGACTGTTCGCGAGGCGGCGGCTGTCCCGGCTGCGACAAAACCGATGGGCCGTCCTGCCCCTGGTAAACCCGCAGCCCGGGCCGCCGCGGGTCGGGCGGGCGACGAGGCTGACGATCGTCGCACAGCGGCGTCGACCGTGTGACGGCGACGCCAGGCTGCCCCGGCTGCCGTGAGGGGCTGGCAGCCCGGCGCACGCACCCTCGCCACCGAGCGCGGGATACGCCCGATTGCCGCTCGCCCGCCGCCGGCGCCACCATCGCCGCCATGCCCCACCTCGCGTTCACGGCGCAGTTGCAGCGGTTCACGCAGACGCCCGACCTCCAGACGACGGCCACCACGCTGGGCGAGGCCCTGGAAGCCGCCTTCGCGATCAATCCGCAGCTGCGCCACTACGTGCTCGACGAGCAAGGGCACCTGCGGCCGCACGTCGTGGTGTTCATCGAGGGGCGGCGGGCGAGCGATCGCGAGACCTTGACCGACGCGCTGGGGCCGGACGACAAGGTCTACGTCCTGCAGGCGCTGACCGGCGGCTGAAGGCAACGAAGGAGAAATCGGCATGAACGATCGAGCATGGGTGGCCACTCGCAAGGGCCTGATCGAATTGCGCCGCCACGGCGATGCATGGAAGGTGGCACGGGCCAGCTTCGTCGGCGATCCGGTCAGCATGGTGCTGCCGCCCGATGCCGGCGGGCGCATGTTCGCCGCGCTGAACCTGGGCCACTTCGGCGTGAAGATGCACTGCTCGGAGGACGCCGGCGAGACCTGGCAGGAAGTGGCCGCGCCCGCCCTCCCGCCCCAGCCCGAAGGCGCGCCGGGGCCGGCCTGGAAGGTGACGCTGGTGTGGGCGATGGAGCGCCAGGGCCGCACGCTGTATGCCGGCACGCTGCCCGGCGCCCTGTTCCGGTCCACCGACGGTGCGAAGAGCTGGCAGCTGGACGAGGCCCTCTGGGACCGCCCCGAGCGACCTGCGTGGAGCGGCGGCGGCTACGACACGCCCGGCATCCATTCGATCAGCCCGCTGGCCGACGGCACCGTGCTGGTGGGCGTGAGCTGCGCGGGCGCCTGGATCACGCGCGACGCCGGGGCGTCGTGGGCGCAGACGGCCCACGGCATGCGCGCCGAATACATGCCGCCCGAGCAGGCCTTCGACCCGGGGATCCAGGATCCCCACGCCATCGCGCGCTGCGCCGCGCAGCCCGAGGTGCTGTGGTGCCAGCATCACAACGGCATCTTCCGTTCGACCAACGGCGGTGCGCGTTGGAGCGAGCTGCACGCGCCGCTGTCGTCGTTCGGCTTCGCGGTGGCCGCCCACCCTGTCGATCCGCAGACCGCCTGGTTCGTGCCGGCGGTCAAGGACCAGTGCCGCATCCCGGTGGATCGCGCCCTGGCAGTCAACCGCACGCGCGACGGCGGCGCCAGCTTCGAGACGCTGCGCTCGGGCCTGCCGCAGCAGGATTGCTACGACCTGGTCTACCGGCATTCGCTGGCCGTGGCCGAGGACGGCGTCCACCTGATGATGGGCAGCACCACGGGCGGCGTGTGGGCCAGCGGCGACGGTGGCGATCACTGGACGGCATTGCCGGCGCGCCTGCCGCCGGTCTATGCGGTGCGCTTGGGCTGACACGCTTCTTGCGCGGCGGCGCGGCCCGTCGCCGCACGCCTACAGGGTCGTCCTTCGCTCGGACAAGCCGCGCACCATTTCGCGGATCTCCGCCAACTGGAACGTCTCGGCAAGCCGGCGCAGCTGGTCGGCCCACGGCTTGAAGCGGGCGTCCAGCGTCTCGATGTGGTTGGCCTGCTGGCGGATCAGCCGCATGTCGCCCTCCCGCACGACCTGCCGCAAGGCGTCCAGTTCGCTTGGCGCAAGCGCGACCGCGCCGTCCTGCGGCGCATCGCCGCCCTGCACCTCTTCGTAGACCAGGCGCAGCCCCAGCAGTTCGGCAAGCAGCTGCAGCAACTGCATGTGCTGCACGGGTTTGCCCAGGAACGCATCGATCGGGGCGCGGGCGGCCGCTTCGTGCGCCGTGCCGGCCACGCTGGCCGAGATCGCGATGATGGGGGTCCGCTCGAGACCGGGCAGTCGCCGGATGCGGCGCGCGGCCTCGAGTCCGTCCATCACGGGCATCACGATATCCATGAGGATCGCATCCGGATGGCGCGCGATCGCCTGCTCGATGCCGTCGAAGCCATTGGCGGCCATGGAGACATCGAAGCCGAGCGGCTGCAGCAGGTCCCGCAGCATGCCTCGATTCGCATCGACGTCGTCGACGATCAGCAGGCGCTTGCGCGGGCCCCGATAGCCGATGACGACGCGCTCGGGCTGCGCGGCTTGGCCGAGCGCATCGGTCAAGGGCACGTCGATCTCGAAGGCGAACGTCGTGCCGTGGGCCACCTGGCTGCTGACGGCGATGTCGCCGCCCATCGCGCGCACGAGCTGGCGGCTGATGGACAGCCCCAGCCCCGTCCCGCCGAACTTGCGCCGGGGATGCCCGACCTGCTCGAACGGCTGGAAGATTCTTTCGAGTTGCGCCGCCTCCATGCCGATCCCGGTGTCGCGCACCTCGAAGCGGATCGATGCGGCGCCGCCGTGCCGGCGCGTGCAGCGCACGTCCAGGCCGATCATGCCGGTGTCGGTGAACTTGATCGCGTTGCCCAGCAGGTTCAGCAGCACCTGGCGCAGGCGCTTCTCGTCCAATTGCACCCGCGCAGGCAGTTCCGGCGACACGTCGCACTGGAACGCGAGCTCCTTCTCGTCGGCCCTGACGCGCACGATGTCGGCGATGCCCGCGATGAAAGCCCGCAGCTCCACGGGCTCGCGAATCAGCTCGAACTTGCCGGCCTCGATCTTCGCCAGGTCGAGCAGGTCCGTGATGAGCGAGAGCAGATGCTCCCCGCTCTTGTGGATGGTGCCGAGTGCCTGCAGTTGCAGCTCGCTCAGGCCACGTTCGCGCAGCAGGATCTGGGAGTACCCGAGCACCGCGTTGAGCGGGGTGCGCAATTCGTGCGACATGCTGGAAAGGAACTGCGTCTTGGCCTGGTTGGCGACGTCCGCCCGCTCCTTGGCTTCCTGCAGCTCGCGGGTGCGCTCGAGCACGAGCTCCTCGAGATGCTCGCGGTGCCGCTGCAGCTCCAGCTCGGTCGCCGCGCGCTGGCGGATGTCGTCCTCCAGCATCCGGTTCTTGGCCTCGATCTCGCCGAACAGCGCCCGCAGCGACTGCCGGGTGTGCTCCAGGCTCGCCCCGAGGCTGCCCAGCTCGTCCTTCTGCGTCCAGACGAAGGGATGTTCCAGCTCCCGCCTGGCCAGGCGGGCCGACTCGAGCATCAGGCGCTTGATGGGCACCAGCATGCGCCGGTGCAGCAGCATCACGATCAGCATCAGGCTCAGCGACAGTTGCGCGAGAACGGTCCATGCAAGCAGCCGGCGATCGCCCGCGACGGCGCTCTCCATCTGTCCGTCGTCCATTTCCAGCCTGACGGTGCCGATCTGCTGGCCCTGGTAGACCACCGGGCGTTCCACCACGAACTGGTGTCCGGCGCGGCGCGCCGGATATTGCCGGGAAAGGAATTCGTGCTGCCTGAGGTCACGCACCGACAGCGCGACGATGCGCGGATCGTTCAGGATGGCCTCGAACAGGGGCGAGCCGGCCTGGGGATCCAGATCCCACAGCGGCTGCTGCATGCCCAGAGCGAGCACGTTGGTCATCCGCTCCTGGTCCGAGCGCAGCACTTGCGCCAGCGCCTGCTTGCGTCGCTCGAGCGTCAGCACGCTGGTGAACGACGCGGGAATCAAGAGCCCGACGACCACCACGAGCACGATCGACGAACGCAGTCTGGGATACATCGATGATCCTTGTGGCTACTTCGTCTCCCTGGGATTCTTGTTTTCGAGGTCCTGGAAGTAGCTATTCTCGATCTTGCCGATGTCCATCCGGCGCAGCGCTTCGTCGAATTTCGCCTGCAGGACCTGGCCGGCAGGCGTGCGCTGGAAACAGACGTGCAAGGTCAGTTCGGCCAGGACGTTCGGATGGAAGGCGATGCGATCGCGCTCCGGAAAGAGCGTCGAGTCGGTCAGCAGCAGGTAGCGCAGCACCGACTTGTCGATGACCACCACCTTGACTCGTCCCGCGAGCAGCTTGCGCAAGTTGATCGCATCGCCTGGCGAGGCGTCCAGCAGCAGCTTGCCCTGCTCGGCCAGCGCGTCGAACTCCTTGCCGTTGGAGTAGCCGGTCACCACGCCGATGCGCATGCCGACCAGGTCGGAGAGCCGCTGCCACCGCAGCGGCTCGCTCTTCAGATAGGCCAGGCCGACGGTGCTGTTGCCCATCGGGGCGGAGAAATAGCAGCTGCGGGCGCGCTGCGGCGTGTAGTACGCGGGGAAATAGCCCGCGTAGCCGGCCTCCTCGCCGCCCATCTGCATGGCGCGTTTCCACGGAAAGTAGTCGACGCGGACGGTATAGGAGAACTGCTTGGCGGCAGTGGCGGCGATCGTGCCGGCCAGGCCGTCGCCGGCCAGGCCGCGGCCGACGTAGGGCAGCCATTCGAGGCTGGCCAGGCGCATCACGTGGGACGCCTCGGCAGCGTTCACGGAGGCCGCCGGCGCACCGGCACCCAGCAAGAGCAGCAAGGACACGAGCAGCGTCGGCAGTCGAACGGCGGTCATCCCATGGCCTCTTTGAGCTATCGCGCCGGCGCGGCGGCCGGTGCGCAGCCCGATCATAGAACGCGTCCCCTGTGGCCCGCTCACTGCGCGGCGCGTGCCGCGCGCCAACTTGTTGGCACTGCAGCAGGTGTCGTGCGCGACAGTCGGCACCGAGCCGACGCTCAGGGCGCCGGCTTGGGCGCCGGGCGCACGGCGGGGGTATTGCGGCGCGCGGCCGGCGTGGCAGTCCGCGCCTGTGCACCGCGCACGTCGAAGGCCACGCTGTCCAGCGCGGCGCCCCTGGCGTCCACCACTTCCAGCACGTGGTGCCCCGGCCGAGGCGACCACGGCAGCGGCGTGGCAGGCCCCAGCCGCTTGCCGTCCAGGCGCCAGGCCGATCCGCCCGGGGGCGTCCCGGCGACTTCGAACCGCAGGCGCTGCACGGCCGGCGGGATGTCCGGATCGAGGGCGATGATGGACCGGTCGTCCGGCGACGCGATCAGGCGCGCGGCGGTGCCGGCGGCGCTGGCCAGCGTCACGTGCGCGGACTCGGTCCCGGCGAGGAACCATTCGGTGCGCGGCGCCTCCAGCTGGCCATCGAACGCGACCGCTTGGGCCACGAGGCCGCCCGGCGGCATCGGGGCGCCGGCAAGAAGCCCTGCGCCGGGCGCAGGCGGCGCGGTCAGGGACACCTTCGTCAGGCCCGCGGCGGCAGGCCTCGGCGCCCCCGCGCCGAGCCGGCCCGGATGTTCGGTGGCGACGTCGCTGCGTTGCAAGGCGTCCATCACCGTGCGCCACACCGGCGCGGCCCCGGTCACGCCGGAGACCGCATGCATCGGCGCCCCGCTCGCGTTGCCCACCCACACGCCGACGGTGTAGCGCGCGCTGAAACCCACGCACCAGTTGTCGCGCATGTCCTTGCTGGTGCCGGTCTTGACGGCCGACCAGTAACGCGTGGCCAGGGCGTTGTCCAGGCCAAAGGTCGGCACGCGCGCGCCGTTGTCGGCCAGGATGTCGGCGACGATGAACGACGGCGCCGCGGCCATCACGCGCGTACCGGGTGCGGTATCGCCCGGTTGCAGCCGGACGCGGCTGGCCACCCCGCCGTTGGCCAGCGCGCGATAGGCGTTGGCCAGCGACAGCAGCGTCACCTCGGGCGAGCCGAGCGCGATGCTGTAGCCGTAGAAGTCGCCGGGCTTGCTGATCGGCAGCCCCAGGGCGACCAGGCGGCGTGCGAAACGCTCGGGCGAGACCATCACCGCGGTGCGAACGGCCGGCACGTTGAGCGACGAGCCCAGCGCGGTGCGCACCGTCACCGGCCCCTTGAAGTCGTGGTCGTAGTTCTGCGGGATGTAGAGGCCCGACGGCGTGTGCAGGCGCGTGGGCGCGTCGTCCAGCACCGACGCGGCGGTGAGCCAGCGCTGCTCGATCGCCTGCTCGTAGAGAAAGGGCTTGAGCGTCGAGCCGGCCTGGCGCGGCGCGACGACCGCGTCGACCGCGGCGGCCTGCGACAGCTCGCCGCTGGAGCCGACCCATGCGAGCACGTCGCCGCTGGCGTTGTCCAGGACGATCACCGCGCCGTCCTCGACGTCGCGATCGCGCAGCTCCGCGAGCTGCTGGCGCAGCGCCTCGCGCGCGCGGCGCTGCGTGCCGGCGTCCAGCGTCGTGCGCAGCGTGGCCGGCGGCAGCACCTTGCCCAGCGTCTTGAGCACTTGGCGCGCGAAGTGCGGCGCGAGCTGTTCGCCCGAGTCGGCGGCCGCCGCCGGCGCGCGCGACAGGATCAGTTCGGCGAAGCCTTGCGCGGTCGCGCACGCGTCCGCGCGATCCTGCGCCTTGAGCACGCCGCAGGCGCGCTGGCCGACCACGGCGGGCGCCGCATTGGGCGCGCGCAGCAGCGCCGCCGCGATGGCAGCCTCCTCGGCGTTCAGGCCCGACGGCGCCTTCTGGAACAAGGCCTGCGACATCGCCGCCACGCCCACCTGCTCGCCGCGGAAAGGCACGAGGTTGAGCCAGGCCTCCAGGATCTGGTCCTTGCTCCAGCTGCGTTCGATGCGCAGCGCCGCGGCCGCCTGCTCGATCTTGGTCTTCACGGACCGCCCGCCCGGCGTCAGCGCCAGATCCGGATCGAGCAGGCCCGCGAGCTGCATCGTGATCGTCGAAGCGCCGCGCGTGCCGCCGGCGTTCGCGCGGCCGATCGCCGCGCCGGCCACCGCCGACCAGTCGACCCCGGCGTGCTGCTGGAATCGCTGATCTTCCGACGCGATCGCGGCCGCCCGCAGCGCCGGCGAGATCTGCGCCAGCGGCACCCATGGTCCGCGGCGCGCACGCAGGTCGGTGCGCACGGACTGCAGCGGCTGCCCGTGGCGATCCAGCAGCAGCGTCTGCGAGCTGCGGTAGTTCGCGCGCACCTGCTCGAACGACGGCGTCGCTGCGTTGGCGGCGAGCGACGTCGCCAGGCAGGCGGCGACGAGCCCCGTGCGGAAAGCGCGCGAGCTCACGGCTGGACCGTCCACGCCGCGTTGGGCGACTCGCCGAACATCTCCGGCGCATACATCGCCTCGACGCGCGTCTGCGGCAGGCCGAAGCGGCCCGGGTTGTTCAGGCGCATCGTGTATTCGACGCTGAACGCGCCCTTGGGCAGGTAGCGGTAGTAGGCGCGGAAGGCCTCGAAGCTGCGCTCCTGGTAGGCCAGCCAGCCGCGCTGGTCGTCCTTCTCGGTGCCGGTGCTGATCTGGTCGTCGTTGCCCAGGCCCGTGCCCAGCAGGGCCGCGCCGCCGGGCACCGGATCGTTGACGACGACCCACGTCGCATCCGCCTGGACGTCGATGTCCAGGTGCACGCGCACGACGTCGCCGCGCGACCACTTGCCGGCCGCCTTCTGTTCGACCGGCGTGACCGTCTTGGTGATCCGGTAGCCGCTGCCGAACGGCACGGTGACGGGGACGGCCGCCCTCGAGGTCACCGTCACCCAGGGCTTGCCGCTGCCGTCGTGGTCGACCTGCAGGTTGGCATCGGCCTTGTTGCCGTTGACGGCGAAACCGGCAGGCCAGCCCAGCGGCATCGTGCCGCCGGCGGGGATCCTGGCCCAGTCGAACGAGGTCGTCGCGCCCGGCACGCCGAACCCCGCCTTCGTGACGCCATGCACGGGCACCGACTCGAACTTCCTGGAGAACGACTCCATCGCGACGCTGCCCCACGCGTTGGCCACCGTCGTCGACCAACGGCCCCACTGCTGGCGCTGCAGCGTGCCTGTGACGATGCGCGGCACGTCCTCGACCCAGTCCTTGCGATCGAGCACGGCCAGCGTCATGCGCACGCTGTTGACGTCGCCATTGCTCATGAGCCACCACCAGCTGTCGTCGCGCTCGGTGGAGAAGCCCAGGCGCGTGCCCTGCACGTTCAGGCGGGCGCGCAGGATCTGCTGGGCCTCGTCCAGGCGCTTGTCGCGATCCTTGATGGCCGGCATGCGGTCGAGGATCTGCAGCCAGTCGATCACCGCGCCGGTGGGCCACTGGTTGGGCAGGATCTGGATCGAGTCGAGCATGCGCGGCTGGGCCTTGCCGTCGCGGCTCAAGGCCTCGATCGCGGCAAGCTTGCGCACGTCCAGGTCGCCGTTCTTGAGGAAGGCCGGACGCCAGAAGTCGCGGTTGACGCGGCCCTCGACGAAGCCGATCAGGCCGCGTTGCAGGCTCGCCTTGGCGTCGGCCGGCAGCGCGAAGTCGTAGCCCAGCTTCGTCGCCTCGTCGCTGATGGCCAGCACGTAGGCCGTCAGGCTGTCGCTGCCGGTGTGCGGCGTGGCGCTCGGGAAATAGTTCAGCAGGCCGTCCTCGTCCTGGTACAGCGAGATCTGGCCGACCAGCGCGTGCCAGTGCGCCGGATCGCGCAGGCCGATGGCCACCGACGCCTGCTGCTCGAAGCAGCTCCAGGGATAGCGCTCGAAGAACTCGCGCACGCCGGGCAGCCCGTCGCCCAGCCTGGGCTTGAGCGCGACCTCGATCCCGCCGCGCAGCCTGCCGGTGCCGTCCGCCAGCGCATTGACCGGCGGCGCGATGGGCATGCGCAGGGTCTTGTCCAGCTGCATCAGCGTAGCCTGCTGCACCGTCACCGGCACGGCCTCGGCGACCTTTTGCGAGAACTTCATGCGGTCGTGCGCCGACGCTGCATCCGCGGCGACCGTCCACGCCAGGCTCTTGACGTTGAACGGCACGTCCACGTCCCAGGCGACGTCCACGGCCGCGCCGGCCGCGATCGGCACGTTCTGCGCCGGCAACGACTGCTCGCCGGCCGACGCCGCCAGCGACGCGTTCATCGCCGCCTTGGACGTGTTGCGCAGCGTGAACATGGCCTTGTAGTGGTCGCCTTCACGCACCAGCGGCGGCACCCCCGAGACGATCTGCAGGTCCTGCGTGGCCGCGATGGTTGCCTGGCCGGTGCCGAACAGCGCCGACTGCGCGCCCTGCACGACGTCGGCGACCGCGACGATGCGGAAGCTGGTGAGCGAGTCGTTGAGCGGCACCGCCACGACGGCCTCGCCCTTGGCATCGAGCACCACGCTCGGGTTCCACAGCAGCAGCGTGTCGAACAGTTCGCGCGTGGGGAACTGGCCGCCGCCGCCGCCCGGGGGCGCCGCCTTCTTGCCGAAGTGGCGCTTGCCGATGATCTGCATCTGCGCGGTGGCAGTCTCCACGCCGTAGTCGCGGCGGCGGATCATCGCGTCGAACAGGTTCCAGCTGTCGTTGGCCTTGAGCGACAGCAAGGCCTCGTCGACCGCCGCCAGCGTCACCTCCGTGCCGGCCGGCGCGCTGCGGCCATCGGGCAGCGTCACCTTGATGCGCACCTGGCTGGTGGCGCGGATCGGGTAGCTCGTCTTGTCCGGCACCACGTCCACCTTCAGCCGGTGCGCCGCGTTGCCGACCTCGATCTCGGTGATGCCGAACTTGAATGCGGGCTTGGCGAGGTCCACCATCGCGGTGGGCGGCTGGTAGTCCCGGCCCTCGTCGCGCCACGCATGCCACCACTCCACCGGCGACTTCCAGCCCCACGAGAACAGCGAGTACCAGGGCACCTCGCGCACACGTCCACGCACGGCCAGCACGGAGACGAAGACGTTGGGCGCCCACTCGGCCTTGACGGGCAGCTCGATCGTGGGATCGCGGCCATCGAGTTCGACCTCGCGCGTCTCGATGATGCCGTTGCGCTCGATCGCCACCAGCGCCGTCGCGTGGCGGAACGGACTGCGGATCTGCAAGCGCGCGGTCTGCCCCGGCTCGTAGGCGCGCTGCTCGGGCAGCACGTCCATGCGGTCGTCATTGGCGCTGCCGAACCACACCTCGCCCGCGCGCGTCACCCACACGCTGGAGGCCGCGCGCGCGAGGTGGCCCTGCGCATCCTTGGCCTGCGCGATCAGCTCGACCTGGCCCGAAGCCTCCAGCGTCGCCTCGCAAAGCACCAGGCCGCGCGCATCGCTCTTGCCGGAGCAGACTTCGCCCAGGTCCTCGTCCACGTTCTTGTTGTCGTACGCGTAGAAGCCGCCCACCAGCCGCTTGCGCGCCGAGATCTGGCGGTGCACGACGGCGCGCACGCTGACGGCGACGCCGGCCTGCGGCTTGCCGTGCGTGTCCAGCGCGACGACCTGCGCCGGCAGCTTCTGGTGCACCGAGACCCAGTCGTCGGTGCGCACGCCCAGCACCACGGCCGAGGGCCACAGCGGCAGCGTCTGGCTCAAGGTCTGCACCTCGCCGTTGGGGTCGGCGTAGTTGGCCTGCACCAGCAATTCCTTGGGCGCGGTGGTCGGCGGCAGCTTCGTCAGCGTCACCTTGCCTGCGCCGGCCTTGTCCAGCGTGACCGGCAGCGTGTCGGCCACGAGCTTCGAGTTCGGGTCGCGTTGCGACACCATCCTGTCGGCATCGTCCTCATCGACATACGCCTCGTCGAACATCGCGCCGTCGGCCGTCGTCTCGCCGGCCGTCGGGGCCTTGGGCGGATCGAAATGAAAGCCGGGGTAGCGCTGCACCGGCACCGCGCTGGCCAGGTCGATGTCGCGCAGCTGCGCCGACACGCGCAGCGGCAGGTTGGCCGCGCCGCCGCCGTTGCCGTAGTTGACCATCACGTCCATCGTCAGCTCGCGCGGGTCGACCTGCGGCCCGGCGGGCGGCACCAGGCGGCCGATCATCGCCGGCAGGCGGAATTCCTCCACGCGGAACGAGCCCGTGCTGATCGCCACATGGTCCCCGCGCATGAGCGACACGTCGTAGACGCCCAGCTTGGCGTCCTCCGGGATCTTGAAGACCGTCTCCGCATAGCGGCCCGCTCGCCATTGCAGCGGGAAATCGAAATGGGTTCCCGAGCCTTCGTGCTCGACGCGCAGCGTGCCGGGCAGCGCGGCCGGATCGACCAGCGCCAGGCCGGTCAGCAACTCGCGCCGCGCGTGCGACTTCATCGACAGCGTCTGGCCGGCGCGCAGCAGCGTGCGGTCCATCACCGTGTGGAACAGCTCGCGCGAGACGCTCGCGCCGCCGCCCGACGAATTCAGGTTGAAGCGCCAGGCCTCGATGCCCTCCTGCCAGGTCGACCAGACGAAAGCCATGTCGGCGCGCCCCTGCGCGTCGGTCTTGCGGGCGCTGACGAAATAGCCGTCGGGCCGCCCGCTCGAGCCTGACCAGCGCCCCTCCTGGCGATCGTTGCAGTAGTTCCACTCGAACTTGGGCAGTTGCTGATCGATGCGCGCAAAGCCTTGCGCATCGGTGTGGCCGCTCCACACCTTGACGCCGCGGCAGTCCGACACCTGCACCGCCGCGTCCGCCACCGGCTTGCCCTTGTCCAGCGTCGTGACCCACGCGCCCGAATTGACCGGCGCCCACTTGAAATGCACGGCCAGGTTGGTCACCAGCACGCCGGTGCGCACGTACATCGGCGCGGCGCGATCCAGCAGGGCCTGCCCCAGGCGCGGCGACTCGATCTCGACGACGTGGTAGCCGGGCTGCGGCAACGGGATGCCGATCACCTCGAACGGGTGCGGCTCGGTCTGCGCGTCCGCCGGCAGCCTGACCGCGCGCACGTTGGCCGCATGATTGAGCAGGCTCACGCTGCGCGTCTGCACCGCATTGGGATCCTGCGCGTTGACGTCGGAGTCGTTGGCGTCCTCGTCCTGTTCTTCCTGGGACTTCGCACGCCCGTGATCCTTGGCGGGCCGCTTGTTCTTGACCGCCACCGGCGCCGGCAGCTTGATGCCCAGCTCCTGCTCGACCGTCGCCCGATCGAGCGAGGTTTCGTCGTAGCGCGCGAGCTTGGCGAACCAGTCGATGATGGCCGTGTCGTCGGTCAGCGTCAGATCGCGCGCCGGCGCGCCGCCCAGCGTCATCGCCTTGACGCCGGGATGGCCCTCGATCTTGCGCACCGTCAACGGCAGCACCGGCTCGGCGTCGAGCTCGAGGATGCCGAAGGTGGCCGCCGGAAACTTGGCGAGCGCCGGGGCCTCGGACGTGCGCGTCTTGAGCGGAAACTGCTCGGCGTTCTCCAGCTTGCGGCCCGAGTCGTCGGCGAAGCCGGGCGGCAGCTCGATGCGCAGGTCGGCCTTCTCGGGCAACTGGTCCGAGAACTGCACCGCGGTGACACCCTCTTCGGACTTGTCGTCGCCCACGCTGCCCTTGTTGCGGCCGAAGAAGTAGATGAACTTGTGCAGGCCCGACTCGTGCAGGTCGACGAGCGCATCGGCAGTCTCGCCGCGGTGTTGCTCGAACTGGGGCTGGTGCTTGCCGTCGGGGCCGACCAGCACGATGTCGCGCGCGATCCGCTTGGGCACCGGCGCCGAGAACTCGACGCGCAGCGGGCGCATCGGCAGGCAGTCCGAGCGCGAATTCACGCGCTCGCAGGTGAAGCTGGCGGTGAAGGCCGGCCTCACCGCATATTCCAGGCGCCGGTCGTCGGTGCTGGCAACGCCGCTGGCCGTGGCGATGCCCTTGCCCCACACGAGCGCGACCTTGGCCTCGGGCGGCGCCGGCCGCGCGCATTGCAGCGTGACGCTGCGCGCCTGCTGCGGCGCCAAGTTGACCGCCTTGAGGATCGCGTCGCGTGTCGGCCCCGTGATGATCTTGACCGGCACGCGCTCGCCGACGCCGGCGAACTCGCAATACGCGAAGCGCTGGATGCTGTCGGCCGTGGCCGGGCCATTGAGCAGCAGCGCGAAGACCTGCTCCTCTTCGATCTTCTGGTATTCGCCCGGCGACGGGTAGGCGCGCACGACGGCCGGGCCGCCGGTGGAGAAGTCGAAGCGGGCGCCGGCCGCGATGGCCGCGCCGGCCACCGACTTGATGCCCGGATGCGGCGCGACGCTGCAGCGCGTGCCGGGCGGCAGGTCCTTGGCGAAGTCGAACACCCAGGTCTTGTCGTCGACCCAGCGCGCGGTACCGGCCTGCGTGCCCCCGGGGGTGCAGGTGACGTCCAGCGGCGCGGGCAGCCGCGGATCGCCGAACTTGACCATGGACTCGCTGAACGTGGCGCGCACCTGGCGCACCAGCGCGACCTCGCCGCGGGGCGAGACCGTCTTGAGTGTCGCGTCGGCGCGCGCCAGCACGGGCAGCAGCGCCGCGCCCAGCGCGAGCAGCCCCGTTGCGAGACGCCATGACTTCCGACCCGTGTTCGACAAACGCATATCACTCCTCGTGCGCCCGGTGGTCCGGGCCTCTGGGGAGGCAGTCTATGTCGAGGCATCGCGCCGGCCGGCGCGTCGTGAGCGAAGTCTCACGGCCCGGAGCGCGGTCTCACGGGATTTACTTCTTGGCGTAGATCTGGTCGAACACGCCGCCGTCGGCGAAGTGCGTGGCCTGGGCCTTGGACCAGCCGCCGAAGGTGTCGTCGATCGAGAACAGCTTCAACTTCGGGAACTTGCTCGCGTACTTGGCCGCCACGGTCGGATCGATGGGGCGGTAGAAGTTCCTCGCCTCGATCTCCTGCGCCTCCGGCGTGTACAGGTACTCCAGATAGGCCTGCGCCACCGCGCGCGTGCCCTTGCGGTCGACCACCTTGTCGACGATCGCCACCGGGGGTTCGGCCAGGATGCTGGCGGTCGGATAGACGACGTCGAACTTGTCGGCGCCGAATTCCTTGAGCGACAGCCAGGCCTCGTTCTCCCAGGCGAGCAGCACGTCGCCGACCTCGCGCTGGGCGAAGGTGACGGTGGCGCCGCGCGCGCCGGAGTCCAGCACCGGCACGTTGGCGTAGACCTTGCGGATGTACTCGCGTGCGCTCGCGTCGGTCGCGCCCGGCTGCTTCAGCGCCCAGCCATACGCCGCCAGGTAGGCCCAGCGCGCGCCGCCCGAGGTCTTCGGGTTGGCCACGACCACGCCGACGCCCGGCTTGGCGATGTCGGCCCAGTCGTGCAGGCCCTTGGGGTTGCCCTTGCGCACCAGGAACACGATCGTCGAGGTGTAGGGCGTGCTGTTGTCCTTGAACTTCTTCTGCCAGTCCTTGGCGAGCAGGCCGCGGTTGGCGATGGCGTCGATGTCGTAGGCCAGCGCCAGCGTCACCACGTCCGCATCCAGCCCGTCCTGCACCGCACGCGACTGCGCGCCCGAACCGCCATGCGAGGCATTGATCTTCAGGTCGTCGCCGGTCTTGGCCTTCCAGTATTTGGGGAACGCGGCGTCGATGTCCTGGTAGAGCTCGCGCGTGGGGTCGTAGGAGACGTTGAGCAGCGTGATGTCCCTGGCCAGGGACGGAACCGCGGTGGCGGCAAGCGCGGCGACAACAAAGGCGTGCGAGATCAGGCGGACAAGGGTCATCGGTTTCTCGAGAGGGTTTCAATGCTTGAAACGATTCTGGAGACCGGGACGGGGAATGCCAAATGACTTGATCGCGCTTGCTAACGCGACATACGCAGCAAACGCGACATACGCAGCAAACGCGGCAAACGCGGCAAACGATGTCATTCTGCGCGCAGTCGCAGAATCCACCCTTGCTGCAGACTCCGCGTCGGGCGTCCCGGCCGGTGCCTTGACAGGGGTGGATCCTGCCACTGCGCGCTGGATGACGGACCTTGGCCTTGAGCGCGTTCCGTAGGCCACGCTCAAGCCGACTTCAGGTTCTGCGCAAGGAACGACAGCGTGCGCTGCCACGCCAGCCCGGCGGCCTTGGCGGCGAAGCGTGGCGTCGTGTCGTTGTTGAAGCCGTGCTCGGCGCCGCGGTAGACGAAGGCCTGGTAGCGCACGTGCGCCTCCTGCAGCGCGGCCTCGTACGGCGGCCACGTGGCGTTGACGCGTTCGTCGTTGCCTGCGAAGTGGAACTCCAGCGGCGCGCGGATGCGCGGCACATCGGCCAGGTCGGGCGCGACGCCGTAGAACACCACGCCGGCGTTCAGGTCGGGCCACTGCGTGGCGAGCGTGTTGACCATGCCGCCACCCCAGCAAAAGCCCACCGCGCCGACGCGGCCGTTGGTGCCGGCGTGTGTCTTGAGCAGCTGCGCTGCGGCAAGGAAGTCGGCCTTGACCTTGGCCTGCTCGAGCTTGGAGAACAGCTCGCGTGCCTTGTCCTCGTCGCCGGGGTAGCCGCCGAGCGGGAACAGCGCGTCCGGCGCGAACGCCAGGTAGCCCTCGAGCGCGAGGCGGCGGGAGATGTCCTCGATGTGCGGATTGAGCCCGCGGTTCTCGTGGATCACCAGGACGGCCGGGATGTCGGCGG
>Ga0209759_1001231_pt1 | contig 15659 bp, 13 predicted proteins | sample AraplaCL_Col_mMS_FD_184261 | JGI IMG/M metagenome (GOLD analysis project Ga0209759, IMG submission 184261) | Arabidopsis root microbial communities from the University of North Carolina, USA - plate scrape CL_Col_mMS (SPAdes) (version 2) | ecosystem: Host-associated > Plants > Roots >...
CCGATGGGCGCGTGCCCGGAATGCGACGGGCTCGGCCAGATCACCTTCTTCGATCCGAAGCGGGTGGTCGCGCATCCGTCGCTGTCGCTCGCGGCGGGCGCGGTGAAGGGCTGGGACCGGCGCAACCAGTTTTACTTCCAGATGCTGCAGAGTCTCGCGGCGTTCTACGAATTCGACATCGACACGGCCGTCGAAGACTTGCCGGAGAAAGTCCGCAAGATCCTGCTGTTCGGTTCGGGCAAGCAGGAGATCCCGTTCTCGTACATCAACGAACGTGGCCGCACTTCGGTGCGCGAGCATGTATTCGAAGGGATCATCCCGAATCTGGAGCGGCGTTACCGCGAGACCGATTCGGTCGCAGTACGCGAAGAACTCGCCAAGTATCAGAACAACCAGCCCTGCCCGGCCTGCGCCGGCACGCGTCTGCGCCGCGAAGCGCGCTTCGTGCGGATCGGCTCAGACGGCGACGCGCGCGGCATCTTCGAGATCAGCGGCTGGCCGTTGCGCGACGCGCTCGGCTATTTCCAGACGCTGCGCCTGGAAGGATCGAAGCGCGAGATCGCCGACAAGGTGGTCAAGGAGATCGTCGCGCGTCTGATGTTCCTGAACAACGTCGGGTTGGATTACCTGTCGCTGGAGCGCAGCGCGGAAACGCTGTCCGGCGGCGAGGCGCAGCGCATTCGCCTCGCGTCGCAAATCGGCTCAGGGCTGACCGGCGTGATGTACGTGCTGGACGAGCCGTCCATCGGACTGCATCAGCGCGATAACGACCGGCTCATCGCCACGCTCAAGCATCTGCGCGACCTCGGCAACTCGGTGATCGTCGTCGAACACGACGAGGACATGATCCGCATGGCCGACTACGTGGTCGACATGGGCCCGGGCGCGGGCGAACACGGCGGCATGGTGATCGCCGAGGGCACGCCCAAACAGGTGCAGGCGAACGCGGCGTCGATGACCGGGCAGTACATGTCCGGCGCGCGCAACATCGAGTTCCCGGACGAACGCAAGGCGCCCGACGATAAGCGTCTGCGGATCGTCGAGGCGTACGGCAACAATCTGCAGCACGTGTCGCTGGATCTGCCGGTCGGCTTGCTGACCTGCGTGACCGGCGTGTCCGGTTCGGGCAAGTCCACGCTCATCAACGACACGCTGTACCACGCGGTCGCGCATCACCTGTACGGCTCGGCCACGGAGCCGGCGCCGTACGAATCGATCGAGGGCCTCGAGCACTTCGACAAGGTCATCAACGTCGACCAGTCGCCGATCGGCCGCACGCCGCGCTCGAACCCGGCCACCTACACAGGTCTCTTCACGCCGATCCGCGAACTGTTCGCGGGCGTGCCCGCGGCCAAAGAACGCGGCTACGAAGCCGGCCGCTTTTCGTTCAACGTAAAGGGCGGCCGCTGCGAATCCTGCCAGGGCGATGGCGTGCTGAAGGTCGAGATGCACTTTTTGCCGGACGTGTACGTGCCGTGCGACGTCTGTCACGGCAAGCGCTACAACCGCGAAACACTGGACGTGCAGTACAAAGGCAAGAACATCAGCGAAGTGCTCGACATGACGGTGGAGAACGCCTATGAGTTCTTCAAGCCGGTGCCGGTCGTCGCGCGCAAGCTGAAAACCCTGCTGGACGTGGGTCTGGGCTATATCCGGCTGGGCCAGTCGGCCACCACGCTGTCGGGCGGCGAGGCACAGCGCGTCAAACTATCTTTGGAACTGAGCAAGCGTGACACGGGTCGCACGCTATACATACTTGACGAGCCGACCACCGGTTTGCACTTTCATGACATCGCGCTGTTGCTCGAAGTGATTCATCGATTACGCGACCAGGGTAATACCGTCGTGATCATCGAGCATAATCTCGATGTAATAAAGACTGCGGACTGGGTCATCGATCTCGGTCCGGAAGGCGGGGCCGGCGGCGGGCAGATCATCGCTCAGGGCACGCCGGAGCAGGTCGCCAAGTCAAAGGCAAGTTTTACCGGCAAGTACCTTGCGCCTCTGCTGAAACGCGCGGCCAGTAAAAAGTAAGTAACGCGGCACAACTCGGTTGGAGACGGAATAAGCCATGGCCAAGCGGAATCAGGCGCGCGACGACGGGCAAGTGCAGGACCTACGCCCACGCCCGGTCAGGCTAACGAGCGACATGAGCCTGCCGAAGCTGTCGGCGGTCGAAATCGGCAGTTATATCGTGACGCTGTTCGGCATGTGGGCAGTGATCGAACTTCGGCTGCTCGGCGCGTTGCTCGCCGGGCTGCTGGTGTTCCAACTGGTGCACACGATCGCGCCGCGCATCGAGCGTCACATGTCGAGCAAGCGGGCCCGCTGGCTCGCCGTGGTGATCCTGGCCACGGTGATCGTGGGCGCGCTGACGGGACTGACGCTCGGCATCATCGAGCATTTCGAGAACGACGTGCCGAGCGTGCAGAAGCTGCTCGACCAGGCCATGCAGCTGATCGACCAGGCGCGCGGCCGGATTCCGCAGTTCGTCGCCAACTATCTGCCGGTCGATACCGAACAGATGAAGACTAAAGCGGCGGAGCTGATGCAGACGCACGCCAACATGCTGCAGCAAAGCGGCAAGACGGCGGCGCGCGCGTTCACGCATATCCTGATCGGCATGATCATCGGCGCGATCATCGCGGTCGGCGCGCAGAAGCATATGCAGCGGCTGCCGCTATCCACGGCGTTCGTCACACGCGTGACACGTTTCGCCGATGCGTTCCGCCGCATCGTGTTCGCTCAGGTGAAGATTTCGGCGATCAACGCGGTCTTCACCGGCATCTTCCTGCTGGTGATTCTGCCGATCTTCCACGACACGCTGCCGTTGTCGAAGACGCTGGTGCTGGTCACGTTCATCGTCGGCTTGCTGCCGGTGATCGGCAATCTGATCTCGAACACGATCATCGTCGCGGTGGCGCTCTCGGTGAGCTTTCCGGCGGCGGTCATGTCGCTCGTGTTCCTGATCCTGATTCACAAGCTCGAGTACTTCCTGAACGCGCGCATCGTCGGCGGACAGATCGAGGCGCGCGCGTGGGAACTGCTGATCGCCATGCTCATCATGGAAGCCGCCTTCGGTCTTCCCGGCGTGATCGCGGCGCCGATTTTCTATGCGTATATCAAACGGGAATTGATTTACTTGCGGTTGGTTTGAGGCGGCGGCGAGCGGGTCATCAGAACAGAAACAACGGCGCTTCGGCGCCGTTTTTCATGGGCCGCACGTTTACGGAGAACTTGCAGCCCAAGGCAACACTCCCGTAAGATGCGAACAATTCCCATTCGCAAAATCGTGTCGTGACACCCCTTTCGAAGTCCCGCTCCGTCGCGACGGCTCGCCCATGAGGCGCCAGCTCGTCCGACTGCACCGCTGGTTCGGTGTCGCCACAGCGCTGTTTCTGTTCGTCGCCGGCCTGACTGGCGCGATCATCGCGTGGGACCACGAGCTGGATGCGGTGTTGAACCCATCCTTCTTCAACGCTCGCACCGCCGGTCCGGCGCTGTCGGGCCTTGAACTCGCGCGTCGGGTGGAAGCCGCCGATCCGCGTCTTCAGGTGACTTATCTGCCGCTGGCCGCCGAGCCCGGCCATACGTTGCAAATGATGGTGCTGCCGCGAACCGACCCGGCCACGCAAAAGCCCTACCCGCTCGACTTCAATCAGATTGCCGTCGACCCTGCCACCGGCGAGATTCAGGGACGCCGCGAATGGGGCGTCGTCTCGCTCGCGCGGCTCAACCTCATCCCGTTCATCTACAAGCTGCACTACACGCTGCAGCTGCCGTTTACGGGCGGCGTCGACATCGGCACGTGGGTGATGGGGATCGTCGGCATCATCTGGCTGTTCGACAGCATGATCGCGCTGTGGCTGTCGTTTCCGAGCGTCAAGGCGTGGCGCAAGTCGTTCGCGTTCCGCCTCGGGCGCGGCGGCTACACGTTCACTTTCGATTTGCACCGCTCAGGCGGGGTGTGGATCTGGGGCCTGCTGATGATCGTTGCGCTGACATCAGTCTCGATGAACCTCTCAGCGCCTGTGGTGCGCCCAATCGTGTCGCTGTTCTCGAAGCTCACGCCGGATCCGATCAACAACCCTGAAATCCTGCGCGCCCCGCAACCGGGTGACACCGTGTTGAGCCGCGAACGCATCGTGCAGCTGGCCGAACAGGCCGGCCGCGCGCAGAAACTCAGCGTCGCGCCGGGCGGCATCTACTACGCGGAATTCATCCATGCATACGGCGTCGGTTTCTACGCGACCGGCAACGATCACGGCGATCTGGGCCTCGGCAATCCGTGGATGTATTGGGACGCGGCCACCGGCAAGCTGCTCGGCGCGCAGATTCCCGGCAAGGGCACGGCGGGCGATATCTTCGTGCAGGTGCAATTCCCGTTGCATTCGGGACGCATTCTGGGTCTCGGCGGACGGATTCTGATTAGCGCGGTCGGCATCGCGGTCGCCGCGCTGAGCGCGACGGGACTGTTGATCTGGCTGAAGAAGCTGAACGCGCGCCGCCGTTCGGCACAAAACGCCAATCTCGCGCGTGACGCGGGCCGGTCCGCAGCGCGCTCCTGATAGCGGGCAAACAAAAAGGCGGCGTCGGAGTCATCCGGCCGCCGCCTTCTACCGCGCATGCTTGCTAGCAACGGCTCTTAACGAAACACCACCGTCTTGCTGCCGTTCAACACGACGCGATGCTCCACGTGCCACTTCACCGCACGCGCCAGCGTCACGCACTCGACGTCGCGGCCGATCGCCGTCAGCTGCTCCGGCGTCATGCTGTGGTCAACCCGCTCCACTTCCTGTTCGATGATCGGACCTTCGTCGAGATCCGTCGTCACGTAATGGGCGGTCGCGCCGATCAGTTTCACGCCGCGGTCGAACGCCTGGTAATACGGCTTCGCACCCTTGAAGCTCGGCAGGAACGAGTGATGAATGTTGATCGCGCGGCCCGCCAGCGCTTCGCAAAGCTTGGGCGACAGAATCTGCATGTAGCGCGCGAGCACGACCAGGTCGGCTTGGTGCTCGTCGATCACTTCGAGCACGCGCGCTTCCTGCGCGGCCTTCGCGTCGGGCGTGGCGCCCAGCAGCGGGAAATGATGGAATGGAATATCGTAGCTGGCGGCGAGCTGATAGAACTCCTTGTGGTTCGAGATGATCGCCGGAATCTCGATACCCAACTGGCCGGTGCGGTAGCGGAACAGCAGATCGTTCAGGCAATGGCCGATCTTCGACACCATGATCACGACGCGCGGCTTCACCGACGCGTCGTGCATCTCCCAACGCATACCGAACTGCTCGGCGAGCGTCGCGAACGAGGTGCGCAGCGCCTCCAGACCCGGATCGCCGCCCACCTGCTGAAAATGCACGCGCATGAAGAACTCGCCGGTGCGGCTGTCGCCGAACTGTGCGGAGTCGAGAATATTGCTGCCGCGCTCGAACAAAAAGCCCGACACGGCGTGGACGATGCCGGGCCGGTCGGCGCACGACAGTTTGAGGATAAAGCTGTGATCGGTCGACATGACCTGGATGACTCCCTTCTTCAATGCGTGGTTTGTCCGGTGTGTGTGGCTCGATGCAGCGTGTTTCGGCATGGTCGTTGCGCGCGCACCGATGCGGCGCTCAGGCGATGACCGGCGGCACGAACAACGCCTCGATGCCGGCGCACGCGTCTTCATCGATCCAGCGGCGGCGCAGCAGGCAATCCAGCGTGGCCAGGCTCGCATCGACGGTCATGGCGCCTTCCTCGATCCAGCGCGCCGCTTCGTCGATGCGCGCGAGCCGGTGTTCACCCACTTCGCCGTCCTGATTGCGCGGCGCGAAATCAGCCGGCAGCGCGAGGTCGTAGATGAAAATCTGTTCGGCCTGCGTGCCTTCCGGCAACGATTGCAGCACATGCGCGATGCGGCCCGCCACGGCGCGCGCGGCGATCTCCTCGGGAATGCCGGCTTCTTCCCAGCATTCCTTGACGATCGTTTCCTCGATGCCGAAGCCCCAGCCGATCCCGCCCGCCACGACATTGTCGAGCATGCCCGGGTCGGTCGCCTTGGTGTCGCTGCGGCGCGCGATCCACAATTGCGGCGCGCCACGGGGCGCCCCGCGATCTGCGTATTCTACGACGCCGTTCAGATGCACCGCGTAGGTCATCGTGCCGAAGAAGCGCGACGCCGCGCGCTCGATATACGCGAGCGGCGGCGCATCGAACGCATTGCGGATCGCGTAGGTCTCGTTGCGCCAGCCGGGAATGCGGTCTTCGGCGGCAAGCGCGCCGATCACGGAACCGAGCGCGGCGCTGCGCAAATCCACGGTATTGAATGCAGGCGCCAGCGTCACGCGGGCGCTGTCGATGTCGAACACATCAGGCCAGCGCGCAAGCAAGTGCACATCGCTCGTGCGGATCCAACCGACCTGTTCGGCGTCGATCCAGAACGGCACATGCGCCTGCGCGTCGAAGCGGCGCGCGGCGGTAATGCAAGGCAAAGTCATTTGAAGCTCCAGACTAACTGTCGGCGGAAGTCGGCGAATCTAATCAATCGCGCAACGCGACGCGAATCCCGATTGCGATGAACGTGGCTCCGGCCAGACGATCCAGCCACACACCGACACGCGGACGGCGTTTCAGCCAACCACCGATCATTCCCGCGCACACGCCGAACAGCGAAAACACCACCACCGTTTGCAGCATGAACAGCACGCCGAGTTCGAGCATCTGCAACGTGACGCTTTGCGTGCCGTGCGGCTGCACGAACTGCGGCAGGAACACCACGAAGAACAAGGTCACCTTGGGATTCAGCAGATTGCCGAGCACGCTCTGGCGAAACACCGCCATCAAGGGTTGCGGCGCGCGTTCGTGCGCGGTTGCGAGACCCTGGCTGCGCAGCGCCTTGATGCCGATCCAGATCAGATACGCGGCGCCGGCCAGTTTGATGACTTCGAAGGCGACCGGCGACGAGCGCAGCAACGCGGCCACGCCGAGCGCGGCAAGCGTCGTGTGAAACGTGATGCCGGCAGCAAAGCCGAGCGCCGCGACGAGTCCCGCCGCGCGGCCCTGCGAGATGCCGCGCGCGAGCACTTGCAGATTGTCCGGGCCCGGCGCCATGGTGATGGCGATCGACGTGGCGAGAAACAGCAGGAAGTTAGGCATCGTTCTTACCTTCTTGTGAACAGAAAGAAGTTCGCAGCGGCTTATTGGCTGTGAGTGATCAGTGACCGTCGAAGCCAGTGACCGTATAGAGCGCGAGGCCGCCCTCGCGCAGCAGCTTCGAGCCCCCGAGTTCCGGCAGGTCGATGATCGCGGCGCCTTCCACCACGACTGCGCCGAGGCGCTCGAGCAGAATCTTGCCGGCCATCATTGTGCCGCCGGTAGCGATCAGATCGTCGATGATCACGATGCGGTCGCCGGGCTTGCAGGCGTCCTCATGAATCTCGACCGTCGCGGTGCCGTATTCGAGTTCATACGATTGCGCGACGCGCTTGTAGGGCAGCTTGCCCGCTTTGCGGATCGGAATGAAGCCGAGGTTCAGCTCATACGCGAGAATCGGCCCGATGATGAAACCGCGCGCATCCAGCCCGGCAATGTAGTCGAGTTTCGCGTCGATATAACGCTGCACGAACAGATCGATCAGCACGCGCAGCGACTTCGGCTCCTGCAGAAGCGGCGTGATATCGCGAAACTGCACGCCCGGCTGCGGCCAGTCGGGCACCGTGCGAATGTGGCTTTTGATGTAATCGGCCGCATCGAGCGGCGCGCTCGCGAGCGCGTTGGACATGATGTCTCCGGATGGACCTCGACGGGTCCGATGAAAAACTAAACGGGCGGTGGCCCGGCAGGCTCACCTGGTGAGGCATGGAGCGCAAGTTTCAGGCCGCGGCGGCGCCCGCGCGCCGGTGCTTCGAGAGCCGTTCCTCGGCCTCCGCCAACTGTTCGGGCAGACCGCGCAGCACCACGATGTCGCTCGCGCGCAGCTTGGTGGAAGGGTCCGGCTCGACGCCGCGAATGCCGTGCCGGCGAATCGCCGTCACTTCCACGCCGATCTCGAACAGCCCCAGATCCGCGAGCGTTCGGCCCACCGCGTCCGCGTTTTCGTCGACCGGCACAGATTGTAGCCGCACCTGTTCGTGGCCGTCGTCGTCGTCCACGTCGTCAGCGCCGTGGAAGTAGCCGCGCAGCAGCGCGTAGCGTTCATCGCGCATCTCTTCCACGCGGCGTACCACGCGCCGCATTGGCACGCCCATCACCACCAGCGTGTGCGAGGCGAGCATCAGACTGCCTTCGACGATTTCCGGAATCACCTCGGTCGCGCCCGCGGCCAGCAGCTTCTCCAGATCGGCGTCATCCACGGTACGAACGATCACCGGCAGCGTCGGCTCCAGTTCGTGGATGTTGTGCAGCACGCGCAATGCCGACGGCGTATTCGCATAAGTGATTGCAATTGTTGCCGCACGATGGATACCGGCTGCAAGCAGCGATTCGCGCCGCCCGGCATCGCCGAACACGACCGATTCGCCCGCAGCGGCCGCCGCCGCGACACGATCGGGATCCAGGTCGAGCGCGACGTAGGACAAACCTTCATGCTCCAGCATGCGCGCCAGATTCTGCCCAGCCCGGCCGTAGCCGCAAATGATTACGTGGCCGCTCTGTTTGAGACTCTGCGTGGCGATGCGCGTCATTTGCAACGATTGCATCATCCATTCAGTCGACGACAGCCGCAGCACGATCCGGTCCGCGTTCTGGATCATGAACGGCGCGGCCAGCATCGACAGCAGCATAGCCGCGAGGATCGCCTGCAGCATAGTGGCGTCGACGAGATGTTTGTCGAGAATCAGATTCAGCAGCACGAAGCCGAACTCGCCCGCTTGCGCGAGGCCGATACCGGTGCGCATCGCGACGCCCGGCGACGCGCCGAACAGGCGCGAAAGGCCCGTGACCATGATCGCCTTCAGCAGAATCGGGCCGACCAGAAAGCCGAGCACGATCAGCGGATGCTCCCAGATCACGCGCGGATTGAGCAGCATGCCGGTGGTGATGAAGAAGAGCCCGAGCAGCACGTCGCGAAACGGCTTGATGTCCTCTTCCACCTGATGCCGGTACGGCGTCTCGGCGATCAGCATGCCGGCGATGAACGCGCCGAGCGCGAGCGACAAACCGAACTTGTCCGTGATGAACGCGCAACCCAGCGTCACCAGCAACAGATTGAGAATGAACAGTTCCTGCGAACGGCGCCGCGCCACCACGTTGAACCAGCGCGTCATGAAACGCTGGCCGACGATCAATAGCAGCGACAACGCCACGACGATCTTGATGGCCGCCACGCCGAGCGAGCTGACGAGATCTTCTGAGTTGCCGCCCAGCGCCGCGATGATGATGAGGAGCGGCACCACCGCCAGATCCTGAAACAGCAGCACGCCGAAGATATTGCGGCCATGCTCGGTCTCGATCTCCAATCGCTCCGCCAGCATCTTGCTGACGATCGCCGTCGACGACATGGCGAGCGCGCCGCCCAGCGCCACGCTCGCTTGCCACCTGATGTGCACCCAGCGCTCCAGCACAAAGCCGAGCGAGACTGCCACGGCGATCGTGCCGATCACCTGCAGCAGGCCGAGGCCGAACACGAGCCGGCGCATGGAGCGCAGCTTGGCGAGCGAGAACTCCAGTCCGATGGAAAACATCAGGAACACCACGCCGAACTCAGCGAGGTTCTGCGCGCCCGCCGAGTCGGGAATCAGACCGAACGCATGCGGACCGACGACGATGCCCACCGTCAGATAGCCGAGCATCGGCGGAAGATTCAGAAAGCGAAACACCACCACGCCCGCCACCGATGCCAGCAGCAGGAACAGCGTCATTTCGAGGGGGGAAATCATCGGCAAAAACGCATTGGTAAAGCGTCCTCGTTCGTCAGCGGAACCGCGCACGCAAAGCGCCGTGCGACAAGGTTGAGGGGCCGTTAAAGGCAGCGATAAGGACAGCGGCTCGGCACAGCAGGCCCGGCGCGGCGAACAGGCGCCTTTGCTATACTTCGCGAATGATAGCGAAAATCAATGGCGACCGGGCACTCGCGCTCGCTCGCGACGTGCTCGACATCGAAGCGGACGCCGTGCGCGCGCTTCGCGATCAACTCGACGATGGTTTCGTCGGGGCGGTCGACTTCATCCTGGGTTGCCGCGGGCGCGTTGTCGTTTCCGGCATCGGCAAATCCGGCCACGTGGCCCGCAAGCTCGCGGCCACGCTCGCCAGCACCGGCACGCCAGCGTTCTTCGTGCATCCCGCTGAAGCCAGCCACGGCGACCTCGGCATGGTCACCGCCGACGACGTGTTCCTCGCGCTGTCCAATTCCGGTGAAACCGAAGAACTCGTGGCGATCCTGCCGCTCATCAAGCGGCTCGGCGCGAAGCTGATTGCCATGACGGGCCGTCCGTCATCGAGTCTCGCACAACTGGCCGACGTGCACCTGAATTCCGGTGTGTCGAAAGAAGCCTGCCCGATGAATCTTGCGCCTACCGCCAGCACCACCGCCGCGCTCGCGCTCGGCGACGCGCTCGCGGTCGCGGTGCTCGACGCGCGCGGCTTCGGGCGCGACGACTTCGCGCGCTCGCATCCGGGCGGCGCGCTCGGCCGGCGCCTGCTCACTTATGTGCGCGACGTGATGCGCACCGGCGACCAGGTGCCGAAGGTCACGCCCGACGCCACCGTGCGCGACGCGCTGTTTCAATTGACAGCCAAGCGCATGGGCATGACCGCGATCGTCGATCACGAGGACCGCGTCGCCGGCATTTTCACCGACGGCGACTTGCGCCGCGTGCTCGAACGCGACGGCGATTTCCGCGAACTGTCGATCGCCTCGGTCATGACCGCCGGCCCGCGCACCATCGGTCCGGATCAACTCGCGGTCGAAGCCGTGGAACTGATGGAGCGCCACCGGATCAATCAGATGCTGGTCGTCGACGAAGCAGGCAAGCTGATCGGCGCACTCAACATGCACGACCTGTTCTCGAAGAAGGTGATCTGATGGCCATTGCTCCGCCCACCGCGACCGAACGCGCAAGCCGCGTCAAGCTGATGATTTTCGACGTCGACGGCGTACTGACCGACGGCGGTCTGCTGTTCACGGCGGAAGGCGACACGATGAAGGGCTTCAACTCGATGGACGGCCACGGCATGAAGCTGCTGCGCGAAGCCGGCATCGAGACGGCGATCATCACTGGGCGCAAGTCAGGCATCGTCGCGGTACGGGCGAAGGAAATGAACGTCACGCACGTTTATCAAGGCGTGCAGGACAAACCTAAAGCGTTCGCGGACCTGTTGCAGCAAACCGGCCTGACGGCCGAAGAATGCGGCTACATGGGCGACGACTGGGTCGATCTCGCCGTGCTGCTGAAGGTCGGCTTCGCGGCCGCGCCGGCCAACTCGCATCCTGAAGTGATCGCGCGCGCCCACTGGGTCAGCGAGGCACGCGGCGGCCACGGCGCGGCGCGTGAAGTCGTCGATACGCTGCTGCGCGCGCAGCACAAATACGAAGCGCTGCTCGCGGCCGCCTGTAGCGGCGAACAGCGGGGCCTCGTCGGATGAACCAGTTTCGCCTGACGTCGCTGATTCCGCTGGTCGCCATGGCTGCGCTCGCCGGTATCACGTGGTGGCTGCTGCAAGCCACTCTGCCCCGGCAGAACGAAGGCGTGGTGCGCCCCAAAGAGCACACGCCGGACTACTTCGCCGACAACTTCTCGGTTTCCGAACTCGATCAGTCGGGCTCCACGCAATACCGGCTGACCGCCCAGTCGCTGATCCATTACGAAGACGACGAGCTGAGCGACCTGGTCAAACCGGCCATGCGCGCGTTCCAGCCCGGCAAGCCGATCGTCACCGCAACCGGCGACACCGGCAAGGTGAACGGCGACGCATCGATCGTCGATCTGTACGACAACGCGCGCATCGTGCGGGCGCCCGGCTACGGCGATCCGCAGATGCAAGCGGATTCGCAGCATTTTAGGGTGCTGGTCAACGACGATGTGATCGAGACTGAAAAGCCGGTTAAACTTCAGCGCGGCATGTCGGTGATGACTGCCAGCGGCATGAACTACAACAACGTCACCCGGGTGATGCAGCTGTTCGGCAACGTGAAAGGCAACATCGCCCCGTCCGAAGCAGGCGGCAGCTCGCCCAAGCAACCCGGGTAATCCATTCCAGGCGTGACTGCATGAACGAATCGTTCCCCCGTTTTGATACCGGCCGCTCGCGCACCCTGTCCGCGTGGCGCGCCGGATTCGCTGCGCTCGTCGTCGCGTTGCCGCTCGCCGGCTTCGCGCCGCTCGCGCATGCCGACCGTGCCGACAAGGACAAGCCGCTGAACATCGAAGCGGACAACATGACCTACGACGACCTGAAGCAGGTCAACATCTTCACCGGCCATGTGGTCGCCACCAAAGGCACGATCGTGATCAAGGCCGACCGTGTGGAGGTGACGCAAGACCCGCAGGGCTATCAATACGCCACCGGCACCTCGAGCGGCGGCAATCTGTCGTATTTCCGCCAGAAGCGCGAAGGCCTCGACGAATATATCGAAGGCACGGCCGTCCGGATCGACTACGACGGCAAGCAGGATCTGACCACGCTCACCACCAACGCCACCGTAAAACGCCTGCAAGGCCTTTCCACGGTCGTGGACCAGGTGCACGGCAGCGTCATTACGTATGACGGCCAGAACGATTTCTATACCGCGAAGGCGGGCAAGGACGTCGCCGGCCCGGGCAACCCCACCGGCCGCGTGCGCGCCATGCTCTCGCCGCGTAACGGCGGCGCCGCGCCGCTGAACGGCGCGTCGGCCACGCTCGCGCCTTCCACGACGATCCAGGGAGCCCCGAACCAGTGAGCACGTCAGCGTCCCTCCCCAATCGCAAGCCGGCCGGCACCAGCAGTTCGCTGGTGGTGCGCAACCTGAAGAAGCGTTACGGCTCGCGCACGGTCGTCAAAGACGTGTCGCTCGACGTGAAAAGCGGCGAAGTGGTCGGTCTGCTCGGCCCCAACGGCGCGGGTAAGACCACTTCGTTCTATATGATCGTCGGCCTCGTGCCGCTCGACGCGGGCGAGATCGATCTGGACGGCAAGTCGATCAGCCTGCTGCCTATCCACAAGCGCGCTTCGCTGGGGCTGTCGTATCTGCCGCAGGAAGCTTCGGTGTTCCGCAAGCTGAGCGTCGAAGAAAACATTCGCGCGGTGCTGGAATTGCAGCACGAAGAGAACGGCAAGCGGCTCAGCAAGGACGCCATCACCAACCGCACGGAAGCCTTGCTCGACGAGTTGCAGATTGCGCACTTGCGCGAGAATCCGGCGCTGTCGCTGTCGGGCGGCGAGCGTCGCCGGGTTGAAATCGCCCGGGCGCTGGCTACCAATCCGAGCTTTATTCTGCTCGACGAACCGTTCGCGGGCGTCGACCCGATCGCCGTGCTGGAAATTCAGAAGATCGTTAAATTTCTGAAGCAGCGCAATATCGGCGTGCTGATCACCGACCACAACGTGCGTGAAACGCTCGGCATCTGCGATCACGCGTACATCATCAGCGACGGCAGCGTGCTGGCCGCCGGCGCGCCGAGCGACATCATCGAAAACGAAAGCGTGCGGCGCGTCTATCTGGGCGAACACTTCCGCATGTAAGCGCATGAGGGATTACCGGCGGTGCCAACGCGCGCCCGCCGGCCCCTCCATGCGGCAATCGCACATCCGCATTTTTGACCCGGGCCGTTTTGCGCCCGTCGCCGCCTAAAACAGGCGCACGCGTAATTGCGAATGTCGCAAGGTATCGCGGTCGTGGCAAACTCTCTACAATGAATCTCAACTTGCCATGAAAGCCAGCCTCCAACTCCGCCTATCGCAGCATCTTGCGCTGACGCCGCAACTGCAGCAGTCCATCCGGCTGCTTCAGCTGTCTACGCTCGAATTGCAGCAAGAAGTCGCAATGGCGATCTCGCAGAATCCGCTCCTCGAGAACGAGGACGACTGGATCGCGAGCCCGTTGCGCGTCGCGGCCGACGGCTCGCTGATCGCGCAGGCGCCCAACTCTTCCGCGCCGCCGGACCAGATGGGCGGCAATACGTCGTCCTCATCCAGCAGCGAGCGCGCCGAGAACGGCGAGCCGCAGGGCGTGGACGAATACAACGGCCTCGCGGGCGACGGCAATGGCGACGCGTCGCAATGGAATCTCGACGACTACGGCCGCTCCGGCAACGCCTCGGACGACGACGATCTGCCGCCGCTGCAAATCCATGAATCGAGCACCTCGCTGCGCGATCACCTGATGGCGCAATTGCGCGTCACCCAGGCGGGCCAGCGCGACCGTGCGCTGATCACCTTCCTGATCGAATCGCTCGACGACGACGGCTACCTGGCCGCCACGCTCGAAGAAGTGCTGGCCGATCTGCCCGAAGAGCTCGAAGTCGACCTCGACGAAATGAACGCCGCGCTTGCGCTGCTGCATAGCTTCGACCCGGCCGGGGTCGGTGCGCGCTCCGCGTCGGAATGTCTCAAGCTGCAATTGCTGCGACTCGATGCCTCGCCTACGCGCACGCTCGCGCTGGACATCGTCGCCCATCATCTGGAACTGCTCGCGGCGCGCGATTTCACGCGTCTGCGCAAGCATCTGAAGGCCAACGACGACGATCTGCGCGACGCGCACATACTGATCCGCTCGCTCGAACCGTTCCCCGGCGCCGCCTATGGCAAGGCCGAAGCGGACTATGTCGTACCGGACATCATGGTGCGCAAAACAGCACAGGGCTGGCAGGCCGAGCTGAATCCGGAAGTGGTGCCGAAGCTGCGTATTAACCATCTCTACGCGAACATTCTGCGCAATAACCGGGGCGATCCGGGCAGCGGTTCGTTGCGCCAGCAACTGCAGGAAGCGCGCTGGCTGATCAAAAATATCCAGCAGCGTTTCGAGACGATTCTGCGCGTGGCGCAGGCAATCGTGGAACGTCAGAAGAGCTTTTTTGTCCACGGCGAAATTGCCATGCGCCCCTTGGTTTTGCGGGAAATTGCTGATACGCTGGGCCTACACGAGTCAACTGTCTCGCGTGTGACAACCGGTAAATACATGCTGACCCCATTCGGGACGCTTGAATTTAAGTACTTCTTCGGATCACACGTTTCGACTGACACGGGCGGCGCGGCGTCTTCAACGGCGATCCGCGCGCTGATCAAGCAACTGATAGGAGCGGAAAACCCGAAATCTCCTCTTTCGGACAGTCGCATAGCCGAACTGCTGGCAGAACAGGGCTTCGTGGTCGCACGGCGTACCGTTGCGAAATACCGTGAAGCGCTCAAGATTCCGGCAGTCAACCTGCGCAAGTCTCTGTAGCCCGTCGCCTTCCGTGGCGGGCATTTACCGGCCGCTCCGCAGTTGGCGGACAGGCCGGCCGATGCGACCTGCCAGAAGTCAGTCACCGGGGGACGACTCAGGCAAGCCGACAGATCGACCGGACCTACGTCATCGTGCGGACCAAGCGGCCATTAGCTTGGAGAAGCACTATGAATCTGCAGATCAGTGGACACCACCTCGAAGTAACGCCTGCGTTGCGCGAATACGTGATCACCAAACTGGATAGGGTGCTAAGACATTTCGATCAGGTCATCGACGGCAGTGTGGTCCTCTCGGTCGACAACCACAAGGAAAAGGA
>Ga0209759_1001232_pt1 | contig 15644 bp, 15 predicted proteins | sample AraplaCL_Col_mMS_FD_184261 | JGI IMG/M metagenome (GOLD analysis project Ga0209759, IMG submission 184261) | Arabidopsis root microbial communities from the University of North Carolina, USA - plate scrape CL_Col_mMS (SPAdes) (version 2) | ecosystem: Host-associated > Plants > Roots >...
CGTGGGACGACTTCAGCCGCAACTTCAAGAAGGGCGACAAGCTGCAAGGCGCAATCAAGTCGATCACCGACTTCGGCGTCTTCATCGGTCTGCCGGGCGGCATCGACGGTCTGGTTCACCTGTCGGATCTGTCTTGGTCGGAAACGGGCGAAGAAGCGGTTCGCAAGTACAAGAAGGGCGACGAAGTGGAAGCGATCGTTCTCGGCATCGACGTCGAGAAAGAGCGCATTTCGCTGGGCATCAAGCAGCTCGAAGGCGACCCGTTCAGCAACTACGTTGCAATGAACGACAAGGGTTCGATCGTCGACGGCACGGTCAAGTCGGTGGATGCAAAGGGCGCAGTGGTTCAGCTGTCGGGTGAAGTCGAAGGCTACCTGCGCGCTTCGGAAATCGCACAAGACCGCGTGGAAGACGCACGCAACGTGCTGAAGGAAGGCGACAAGGTCAACGCGATGATCATCAACATCGATCGCAAGTCGCGTGGCATCAACCTGTCGATCAAGGCGAAGGACTCGGCTGAGCAACAGGAAGCGATCCGCGGCCTGGCTTCGTCGGATTCCAGCGCAGCTGCCACCGGCACGACGAACCTCGGCGCGCTGCTGAAGGCCAAGCTCGACGGCCAGAACCAGTAATTGAGGAATGCCCCCAACCTGCCGCACAGACTTTGAACTGGCGGCAGGTACCCCTCGCGGGGTCACCGGGGGCGGCTCGGCGTTTTCTTGAGAGGTCTGCTGCAGTATGACCAAATCGGAATTGGTCGCCCAACTGGCTACGCGTTTTCCGCAGCTTGTATTGAAAGATGCGGATTTCGCGGTCAAGACGATGCTTGATGCGATGTCGGAGGCGCTTGCCAAAGGTCATCGCATCGAAATTCGAGGTTTTGGCAGCTTCGGCCTGAACCGCCGTCCTTCCCGCGTCGGGCGTAATCCGAAGTCGGGCGAAAAAGTGCTGGTACCTGAGAAGTATGTGCCGCACTTCAAGCCGGGCAAGGAGTTGCGCGAGCGGGTCGATCGTCGCGCGGGCGAGCCGTTGAAGGCCGAAGAGCCGGATGACGATCTGTAAATGCTCCGCTGTGCGCGCTGTGCAGTTTCGCAGCGTGGCGTTGGCGGCGTCAGCGGCCAATGCCAGTCGGCAAAAGACCAGAAAAAGCGCCTTTGGGCGCTTTTTTTTCGCCCGCGTTTCCTGCCTGCTCTCTCTCCGCTGGTACTCGCGCACCGGGCCGCATTTTCAACCGCATGTGCGCCTGCGCTTTTCTGTACGCCGGCGTTCGGCCACTTCCTGCCCAGCCGGGAGGGCTTCAATTACAATACGGGTCACTTCGGCGCGGGCTAACACCGTGGCGCGACGCGTCATCAGGCCGGCGTCACCCCGCAACTGCCGTCAAGAGATCTATTCATGAAATTTATCGTCTGGCTGATCCGTGTACTGGTGTTCGTGCTGTTGCTCGTACTGGCACTCTCCAATACACAACCCGCTACGCTGAATTTCCTCGCTGGCTACGCCTGGTCGGCGCCGCTTATCCTGATCGGCCTCGCGTTTTTCGTAGTCGGACTGCTCGCGGGCCTTGTTTCGTCGATGCCGGCCGTCGTCCGCCTGCGCATGGAAAATGGCCGGTTAAAGCGCGAGCTGCGGGTGGCGCGCGAGGCGCCGGTGGCCGTCGAACAGCCGCCCATGCCGCCGCTGATCTGATTGTTTCGCTCGCCGCACGCGTTTCGCGCGGCATCCCGTTCCTGCCTTCCGGCTCATTTGCATTCATCGCATGGATCTAGACTTCTGGTGGCTGCTCGTCATCCCCGTCGCTTTCGCGTTCGGCTGGATGGCTGCGCGCTACGACCTCAAGACGCTGCTGTCAGAAAGCGCCAATTTGCCGCGCTCCTATTTCCGCGGCCTGAACTTCCTGCTCAACGAGCAGCCGGACCAGGCGATCGACGCCTTTATCGAAGTCGTCAAGCTCGACCCGGAAACCGTCGAGCTGCATTTCGCGCTCGGTAATCTCTTCCGGCGCCGCGGCGAGACGGACCGCGCAATCCGCGTACATCAGAATCTGCTGAGCCGCGCGGACCTGCCGGTCAGCGAGCGCGATCACGCCCTGTTCGAACTGGGGCAGGACTTCCTGAAGGCCGGTTTGCTGGATCGCGCGGAAGAAACCTTCCGTTCGCTCGAAACCGGCGACTACGCGTTGGGCGCCCAGCGCGCGCTGCTCACCATCTACGAAATCGAGAAGGACTGGGTCAAGTCGATCGACACCGCGCGGCATCTGGAAACCATGGGCGCGGAATCGCTCGACAAGGAAATCGCGCAATTCCATTGCGAGCTCGCGCAGGAAGCGCTGCAGCAGAAAAAGCCTGACGAGGCGCGCCGCCAGCTCGGCTTCGCGCTGAAGGCGAATGCGACCAACGTGCGTGCCACCATTCTGTTCGGCGACGTCGACGCCGCGGCGGGTGCGCAGGAGGCGGCGATCGCCCAGTGGCGGCGCGTCGAGGAGCAGAATCCCGCTTATCTGCCGCTCGTCGCCGACAAGCTGATGAAGGCCTATGAAGCGCTCGGCCGAGCGCAGGACGGCGCCGATCTGCTCACCAGCTGGGTCGATCGCTATCCGAGCAACGATCTGCTCGACGTCGCGTATCAGCACGTGGCGTCGCTGCGCGGGCCGGACGCAGCGCACGCGCTCGCGCGTTCGCAGATGCAGAAGTCGCCGAACCTCGCCGGCATGACGCGCCTGCTCGAAGCGCAGCAGGCAGTCGCGGAAGAGCCGCGGCGCAGCGAGCTGGAACTGATGCGCACGCTGATCCGCCAGCGCACCAAAAATCTGCCGCGCTACACGTGCCAGAATTGCGGCTTCAGGGCGCGGCTTTTCTACTGGCAGTGCCCCGGCTGCAGCGGTTGGGAAACCTACGCGCCGCGCCGGGTCGAGCCGATCACCGCGTCGAACTGAGGTCGCGGACGGCTTTGGCAGCGTGTTCGTGACCGGCTTTATCGCCGGAAATCATCACCGGAACCTTCAACCGGAAAGCGTATGAAAATCACCATTATCGGCACTGGCTATGTGGGTCTCGTCACAGGCGCGTGCCTCGCAGAAATCGGCAACGACGTCTTCTGTCTCGACGTCGACCCGCGCAAGATCGAAATCCTCAACAATGGGGGCGTGCCCATTCACGAGCCGGGCCTGCAGGAAATCATCGCGCGCACGCGCGCGGCCGGGCGCATCACGTTTTCGACGGACATCGAGGCGAGTGTCGCTCACGGCGACGTGCAGTTCATCGCGGTGGGCACGCCGCCCGACGAAGACGGCTCCGCGGATCTGCAATACGTGCTGGAAGCGGCGCGCAATATCGGCCGCACGATGAACGGCTTCAAGGTGATCGTCGACAAGTCGACGGTGCCTGTCGGCACGGCGCAGCGCGTGCGCGCAGTCGTCGAGGAAGAGCTCGCGAAACGCGGGCTCGCGGGCAGCGACAAGCACCGCTTCTCGGTCGTGTCGAATCCCGAATTCCTGAAAGAAGGCGCGGCCGTGGACGACTTCATGCGGCCCGACCGCATCGTGCTCGGCAGCGACGAAGACGAAGCCGGCCTGCGCGCGCGCGAACTGATGAAGCGCCTTTACGCGCCGTTCAACCGCAACCACGAGCGCACGCTGTACATGGACGTGCGCTCGGCTGAATTCACCAAATACGCGGCCAATGCGATGCTGGCCACGCGCATCTCGTTCATGAACGAAATGTCGAATCTCGCGGACCGGGTGGGCGCCGACATCGAGGCGGTGCGCCGCGGCATCGGCTCGGACCCGCGCATCGGCTATCACTTCCTGTATGCGGGCTGCGGCTATGGCGGCTCGTGCTTCCCGAAGGACGTGCAGGCGCTGATCCGCACGGCGAGCGAAAGCGGCCACAATCTGCGCATTCTCGAAGCCGTCGAGGAAGTGAACTACCAGCAGAAAGACGTGCTGGTGCAGAAGATCACGCACAAGTGGGGCAACGATCTGGCAGGCCGCACGTTTGCAGTCTGGGGCCTCGCGTTCAAGCCGAATACCGACGACATGCGCGAAGCGCCGAGCCGTCGCGTGATCGCCGAACTCCTCGCGCGCGGCGCGCAGGTGCGCGCGTACGATCCGGTCGCCGTGACTGAAGCGCGCCGTGTCTTCGCCCTGGATCTGCACGACGCGCCGGAGCAGCTCGCGCGCCTCACCTTCACGGGCACGCAGGACGAAACGCTCACGGGCGCCGACGCACTCGTCATCGTCACGGAATGGAAGGAGTTCAAGAGCCCGGACTTCGTGCATCTGAAATCCGTGCTGAAGTCGCCGGTCATTTTCGACGGCCGCAATCTGTACGAGCCGGATGCGATGAACGAACTCGGCATCGACTACCATTCGATTGGACGCCCTTATGCCCAACCCTCTGAACTTGCGGCCGATGCCTGAGGCGAAGCCCGCCTCCATCGCGCCGTCGCCGTCGCCTGCACTGACGGTGGTGCCGCGCGCACAGATCGCGGCCGCGCGCGTGCTGGTCGTCGGTGATGTGATGCTCGACCGCTATTGGTTCGGCGACGTGAACCGCATCTCGCCGGAAGCGCCGGTGCCGGTCGTGCACGTGCAGCGCCAGGAAGACCGTCTCGGGGGCGCCGCGAACGTCGCGCGCAACGCGGCGGCGCTGGGCGCGCAGGCGGGTCTGCTGTGTGTCGTCGGACACGACGAACCCGGCGAGCGCATCGTGCAATTACTCGGCGAGAGCGGCGTGAATCCGCATCTGGAGCGCGACCCCGCGCTGCTCACCACCATCAAGCTGCGCGTGCTGTCGCGTCAGCAACAGCTGCTGCGCGTCGATTTCGAAAACTCGCCGGCGCATGAGGTGTTGCTCGCGGGCCTCGCGCGCTTTGACGAATTGCTGCCGTCGCACGACGTGATCCTGATGTCCGATTACGCCAAAGGCGGCCTGACCCACGTCACGCAGATGATTGCGAGAGCGCACGCGGCCGGCAAGCCGGTGCTCGTGGACCCGAAAGGCGACGATTGGGAGCGCTACCGCGGCGCCACGTTGATCACGCCGAATCGCGCCGAGTTGCGCGAGGTGATCGGCCAGTGGAAGTCGGAAGAGGACTTGACTGAGCGCGTGAGCAAACTGCGCGCGGATCTGCAGTTCAAGGCCTTGCTGCTCACGCGCTCGGAAGAGGGCATGACGCTCTTTTCCGACGACGGCATCCTGCACACGTCGGCCGTCGCGCGCGAAGTGTATGATGTTTCGGGCGCAGGCGACACCGTGATCGCCACGCTCGCCACCATGCTGGGCGCGGGTCTCACGCTCGTCGAAGCGGTCGGACTCGCCAATCGCGCGGCCGGCATCGTGGTCGGCAAACTCGGCACGGCCACTGTCGACTACGACGAACTCTTTCATTGATGCGGCCCGCCCGGTCCTCTCGTGAGCGCGCGCCGCTGAGTGCGGCGCGAGAGGACCGGCGGCGCGTCGACTGAACCTGTCGACCGGAGCACGCGCGCTGGCGCTCGCTCCGGTCTCATGCAAGCCACACTACGGCGGGACCATCATGACCCTCATCGTCACCGGCGCGGCCGGCTTTATCGGCAGCAATCTCGTGAAAGCGCTTAACGAGCGCGGCGAACAACGCATCATTGCGGTCGACAATCTGACGCGCGCCGACAAGTTCAAGAATCTGGTCGACTGCGAAATCGACGACTATCTGGACAAGACCGAATTCCTCGAACGCTTCAGGCGCGGCGACTTCGGCCGCGTGCGCGCGATTTTCCACGAAGGCGCCTGCTCGGACACGATGGAAACCGACGGTCGCTACATGATGGACAACAACTTCCGCTACAGCCGCGACGTGCTCGAGGTCTGCCTCGCGCAGAACATCCAGTTCCTGTACGCGTCGTCGGCGGCGACTTACGGCGGCTCGAGCCGTTTCGTCGAGGAACGCGAGGTCGAGCAGCCGCTCAACGTGTACGGCTATTCGAAGTTCCTGTTCGACCAGGTGATTCGCCGCGTGCTGCCGGGCGCGAAAAGCCAGATCGCCGGTTTCCGCTATTTCAACGTGTACGGTCCGCGCGAAACGCATAAGGCGCGCATGGCGTCGGTCGCGTTTCACAACTTCAACCAGTTCCGCGCCGAGGGCAAGGTCAAGTTGTTCGGCGAATACAACGGCTATGCCGCAGGCGAACAGACGCGCGATTTCGTTTCCGTCGAAGATGTGGTGAAGGTGAACCTGTTCTTCTTCGACCATCCGGACAAGTCGGGCATCTTCAACCTCGGCAGCGGTCGCGCGCAGCCGTTCAACGACATCGCGAGCACGGTCGTCAACACGCTGCGCGCGCTGAATAACGAGCCGCCGCTTTCGCTCGCCGACCAGGTGCAACGCGGGCTGATCGAATACATTCCGTTCCCCGACGCATTGCGCGGCAAGTATCAGTGCTTCACGCAGGCGGACCTGTCGAAGCTGCGCGCGGCCGGCTACGACGCGCCGTTTCTGAGCGTGCAGGAAGGTGTCGACCGCTACGTACGTTGGCTATTCGGCCAGGTGTAATTAGTACGCACACCTGTTTAAACTGGAATCTCCCGGTTGGTGATGACGCCGACCGGTTGTATGAGGGAGATTCCATATGTTTCGAAAAATTCTGGTTACCGCGGCCATGCTCGCCGCTTTCGGTCACGCGTATGCGTCGGTTGACGTCAACACGGCTAACGAGGACGCGCTGCGCGGCATCAAGGGCATCGGTCCTGCCAAAGCGAAAGCCATTCTCGAAGAGCGTGCAGCGCATGGTCCGTTCAAGGACCCGGCCGATCTCAGCAAGCGCGTCAAGGGCATGGGCGGGCATACCGTCGAGCGCCTGCAGGCGGAGGGTCTCGCTGTCGGTCCGGCTGGCGCGGCTGCTGGCCCGCAGGTTGCGGCGTCTTCACAGACCAAAGGCGCCGCCGTTGCGGCCAATACGCCCAAGGGCGGCGCTTCAGTGGCGGTGAAGAAATAGTCTGACGCGAGCCGCGCGCGGCGCACGTTGCGCTGCGCGCGGTTCGCCATCGTTGTCCTTCATGGTCGGAGCCGGCAACAACGCTCCTTAAGCTGTCATTCGTATGACTGGCTTCCCGCGGTACTCAGCCGCGGTTTTTTTGCGTGCGAGCGGACTGCATCCATGCGAGCAGAAGGGCCGCGCGGCAGCCGGCGGCACCGTGGTTTAAAATCGACGGCTTGAAGACTCCGCGCATCGACAGCACCTGAACCGATATGGCCTACAAAACGATTGAAGACACCATCGGCAATACGCCGCTCGTGCAACTCGTCCGGCTCACCGACGACGAGATCCGCAGCCGCAACAATGTGGTCCTGGCAAAGCTCGAGGGCAACAATCCGGCCGGCTCGGTGAAGGATCGCCCGGCTTTGTCGATGATCGCAAAGGCGGAAGCGCGCGGCCGAATCAAACCGGGCGACACGCTCATCGAATCGACGAGCGGCAACACCGGCATCGCGCTCGCCATGGCGGCCGCGATCCGCGGCTACAAGATGGTGCTGATCATGCCGGAAGACCTGTCGGTCGAGCGCCGCCAGAGCATGGCCGCGTACGGCGCGCAAATCATTCTCACGCCCGTCACGGGCGGCATGGAATACGCCCGCGATCTCGCCGAGCAGATGCAGCGCGACGGCAAGGGCATCATCCTCGATCAGTTCGCGAACCCCGACAACCCGGCGGCGCATGTGGAGGGCACGGGCCCTGAAATCTGGCGCGATACCGAAGGGCGCATCACGCATTTCGTGTCGTCCATGGGCACGACGGGCACGATCATGGGCGTGTCCACTTATCTGAAGCAGCAGAACCAGGCAATCGAGATCATCGGCGCGCAGCCGGAGGAAGGCTCGCGCATTCCCGGCATCCGCAAATGGCCGGAAGCCTATCTGCCGAAAATTTTCGACCGCAGCCGCGTGGACCGCGTCGAAAACGTGAGTCAGGCCGCGGCGGAGGCCATGGCCCGGCGTCTGGCGTCGGTAGAAGGGATTTTCGCGGGCATCTCGTCAGGCGGCGCGTGCGAAGTGGCGTTGCGCGTGGCGCGGCAGGTCGAGAACGCGACCATTGTTTTTATCGTCTGCGATCGCGGCGACCGTTATTTGTCGACGGGCGTGTTTCCCGCCTGAGTGTGCAATCGGGCGAGCTTGGCGCCCGAAGCGCTGAGCTTGAACGTCACGGCCAGTAAAAAAAGCGCCCGCGGGCGCTTTTTTTGTTCATCGCATTACGTCGCAACGAAGAGAGCAGACGGTCCCGCGTCCCCGCTTATTGCGAAGCCGCACCCGGCGCCGCCGCGTTGTTCCCATTGTTTGTGGCGTTGGCCGCGTCGCTGGCTTCCATTTGCGACTTGATGCGTTGCCCCAGTTGGTAAACCGCTAGCGCATAAAAGAAGCTGCGGTTATAGCGCGTGAGCACGTAGAAGTTCTTCAGACCGAGCATGTATTCGGTGCCGCGCCCGGGCGTGGGCAGATCGACCACCGTCACCGGCGTTCCCGCTTCGGAAGCGACATTCACGTCCGGCTCGTTGAGCACAAGCCCCGCGCGCAGCAGCTGGTCGAGCGGCCAATGCGGTTCGGGAGCGCCGTCGGCGGCAGCTTGCGCGACGCCGAGGCTGCCCGCGTCCGTGCCGATTTTCCATACGACCGGCCGCCCATTCTCCCAGCCGTTCTGACGCAGATAGTTCGCGACACTGCCGATGGCGTCCGCCTGGCTCGTGCGCAGGTCGATGTCTTTCTTGCCGTCGTAGCTCACTGCATATTGCACGATGCTGCTCGGCAGGAACTGCGGAATGCCGATCGCGCCCGTATACGAACCCAGCACGGTGGTCGGATCGATCTGCGAATCGCGCGTCCACACGAGGTAGTCCTGGAGATTCTTGCGGAAGGTCGCCTGGCGGTCCGCGCGATTAGGTGTATTCGGATAGTCGAAACTGAGCGTGGTCAGCGCGTCGAGCACGCGGAAATTGCCCATGAAACGCCCGTAAATCGTCTCCACACCGAGAATGCCGACAATGACCTCGGGCGGCACGCCGAACTCCTCATAGGCGCGCTGCAGCGTGGCCTGATTCGCGCGCCAGAAGCGGATGCCCGCGTTGATGCGGATCTGATCGAGAAAGCGCGCCTGATAGGCGCGCCAGTTCTTGACCGTGGGCGACGGCGAGGGCGTGACGAGCTTCACCGCGGTCGCCGAATAGCTGACGCCGGCAAAGAGCGCATGCAGCGCGGACTCGTCGAAATCGTAGCGCGCCACCATGTCGTTGATGAACGCATCGACATTCGCATTGTTCGCGTAGCGCTGCGGAATGATTTCTTCCTCAAACGTTTGCCCTTGCGGCACCGGGCTTTGCGGCTGGGCCTGAGCGAGCAGCGCCGGCGGTTTTTTGCCGACGCTCTGCGCGAGGGCCGGCGCGGTTGCCATGAACATGCACGATGCGACGGAGAGTGCGGCGGCGATGGTTCGGGTGCTGAGCCGGTTTCGTGCAGACAGGGCAAGCTTGACGGTCATAGTGAGCTGGGGGCGCGGTGCGAAAGGACGAAGACGGGAGGAAAACGGAAGGGGCAGTATACCCGAGGCCTCTTGCAAAACTGTGCCACGCGCGTCACAGGCACATGGTGTGGTAACTTGGTAGATGTTGGCGCGCGAGAGGCGCGCGCCCATGGAAGGAGACCCGCCGCGCGCGCTGTGAAGGCGCTGCGCCGCAGAAGAGAATCATGGCAACAGGCTTCTATTCCCACGCCGACTGTCTGCTGCACGATATGGGGCAATGGCATCCCGAATGCCCCGCACGGCTGCAGGCCATTGAAGATCAACTGATCGCGAGCCGCATCGACGCGTTGATCGAGCGCGAGTCGCCGCCGCTCGCCGACGAAGCCGCGCTGCTGCGCGTGCATACGCAGGCGCACGTCGATTACATTCGCAGCCGTTCGCCCGTCGAAGGTCTCGCGGAGATCGATCCGGACACGTCGATGAATCCGCATACCTTGCAGGCCGCGCTGCGTGCGGCGGGCGCGGCGGTGGCGGCGACCGACGCGGTCATCGAAGGCCGCTTCGACAACGCATTCTGCAGCGTGCGCCCGCCAGGCCACCACGCCGAGCCCGCCCGCGCCATGGGCTTCTGCTTCTTCAACAACGTGGCCATTGCCGCGCGTCATGCGCTCGAGGTGCACGGCCTGGAGCGCGTCGCCATCATCGACTTCGATGTGCATCACGGCAACGGCACGGAGGCGGCTTTTTCCGGCGACTCGCGCGTGCTGATGTGCAGCTTTTTCCAGCATCCGTTCTATCCGTTCACCGGCGCCGACAATCAGGCGCCCAACATGTGCAATGTGCCGATGCCCGCCCGCTCGAAGGGCATGGCCGTGCGCGAGGCGGTGGACCTGCTGTGGCTGCCGCGCCTCAATGAGTTCAAGCCGGAGATGCTGTTCATTTCCGCGGGCTTCGACGCCCATCGCGAAGACGATCTCGGCAACATGGGTCTGGTCGAGGACGACTACGTGTGGATCACCGACCAGATTCGCGAGATCGCGAAACGCCATGCGGGCGGACGCATCGTGAGCTGTCTGGAAGGCGGCTATAACCTGTCGGCGCTTGGGCGCAGCGTGGTCGCTCACGTGCGCGCACTGGCCGGAATCTGAAGGGCAGCCGCGCAGCCGGTGCCGCGACGCACTGATCGGGCACACCGAGCGAGCAAACCAAGCGAGCGAATGGACGCAGCGAACGAAGTCAGCAAGCGAAGTCAGCGAACGAAGTCAGCGAACGGAGCGAGCCATGAATGCGAATGCACAGAACGCATCGCTGGTGACAACGGAAACCGACGCGTACGGCATACCCGGCGTCGTCCGTCTCACCATGAACCGGCCGGACGCTTTCAATGCGCTCTCGGAGGGCTTGCTCGACGCGTTGCAAGCCGCCTTGAACGACGTTGCGAGCTCGCCGGCGCGCGTGGTCGTGATCGCCGGCGCGGGGCGCGCGTTCTGCGCGGGACACGATCTGAAGGAAATGCGCGCGGCGCCCTCGCTCGCGTATTACCAGGCACTGTTCGCCCGCTGCACGAAACTGATGATGACGATCCAGCGCTTGCCGCAGCCGGTAATCGCGCGCGTGCACGGCATTGCGACGGCGGCCGGTTGCCAGCTCGTTGCGATGTGCGACCTGGCGGTCGCCGCCGACACCGCGCGCTTTGCCGTGTCGGGCGTGAACCTCGGGCTTTTCTGCGCGACGCCGTCGGTGCCGCTGTCGCGTAATCTGTCGCGCAAGGCGGCGCTTGAAATGCTGCTGACCGGAGACTTTATCGACGCCGCCGAGGCGAAGCAGCAAGGTCTCGTCAATCGCGTCGTGCCGATGGACTCGCTCGACGCCGAAGTGGCGCGGCTCGCCACCTCCATCTGCGCAAAGCCCGTCGAAGCGGTGAGCGCCGGCAAAGGCCTTTTCTACCGGCAGCTCGAAATGGGCATCGAGGCCGCGTATCAGCTCGCCGGCCAGACCATGGCCTGCAACATGATGGACGACTCCGCGCTCGAAGGCGTGCAGGCGTTCATCGACAAACGCCCGCCCGGCTGGCAGCGCTGATCGACCCCAAGCGCGAATGCGCTATTGCGCCGGCGCCGCGTCCACTCGTTGAACAATCCACGCGATCAGGCCGCTGATTACGCGATCACGGTCGAGGTCGTTCATCGTCTCGTGATAGCTGCCTTCATATAGTGTGAGCGTCTTGTCCGGCGAGCCGGCTTGCTCGCCGAAGATGCGGCTGCCTTGCGGCTCGGTGAGCTTGTCGGCGGTGCCGTGATAGACGAGGAGCGGCAGGCGCAGCCCCGCACGGCCGCGCTCGATGCGCGCCATCGCCAGCAACAGCTCTGCGCCGGTGCGCGCCGGAATGGGCCCGCGATGCACGAGCGGGTCATTGCGGTTCGCGTCCACGACGGACTGAACCCGAGAGAGCAGGGCGGCGTCGATCTTCATCGCCGGAAAGCTGGGCCACAGGCGGCTGATCAACTGGCTGAGCCTGAGCATCCAGGCGGGCACGTCCCGCCCCGGCGCGAGCGCGGGACTCGACAGAATCAGACCGCGCAGATTCGCGCGGCTTCCTGGCCCTTCGCCTCGGATGCCGGAATGCTCGACCGCGTAAAGCGCGGCGATTGCGCCGCCCATGCTATGGCCCATCAGAAAGAGCGGCGCGGATGCCGGCGCGGCGCTTTGCACGGCCGCGTCGAGCAGGGCCCGCGCGTCCAGCAGGTAATCGTCGAACCGGTCGACGTAGGCCCGCTTGCCGGGCGACCGGCCGTGGCCGCGCAAGTCGATGGCCAGCAGTTCGATCCCCGCAGCGTTGAGCCGCGCGGCCAGCGCCGCGTAGCGGCCGGCGTGCTCGGCCAGTCCGTGAATCAGCGCCACGCGCGCGCGCGGCGGTTGCCTCGTTGGCCAGCGGTACAGCGGCAGCGCTAGTGCGTCCGCCGTGGTGACGGTCGAATGCAGCGGCTGCGCGACGCTTTCATCGGGACTGGCGAAGAGGTCTTGCGGAGTCTCCATGGCAGAGGCGTCCCTTGTTGTCCTTGTCGTGGTTGGCGAGATCATAGATTGACGCGGCGATGCCGCGTCGTTCGCGCTCTCGGCTGCATTCTCTAATTCCGCTCAGTTATGAAAGGATCGGAATTGATTATTAAAGGAAATGTCAGGCCTGCGGTAGAATCCCGGGCTCAAATCCCAATAAAAGTCACGGCGGCCGCTGGCCGGGGAGCGCACGACGCTCGTCGGCAAACCCGCCGTTTCGTTTTTCCATGATCGAAATACGCAATATCTGCCAGCGGTTCGCCGGACCCCGGGGCTGGGTCGAGGCACTGCACAACGTCAATCTGTCGATCCCGGCGGGCGAGGTGTTCGGCATCATCGGCCGCAGCGGCGCGGGCAAGAGCACGCTCGTGCGCACCATCAATCTGCTGACGCGGCCGACCGAAGGCAACATCGTCGTCGACGGCCGTGATCTGACCACGCTGCCCGCCGCGCAGTTGCGCGAGGCGCGCCGCGAAATCGGCATGATCTTCCAGCACTTCAATCTGCTGTCGTCGCGCACGGTGTTCGACAACGTCGCGCTGCCGCTCGAGCTCGCCGGCATGAAGCGTGACGAAATCGAAGCGAACGTCCTGCCGCTTCTCGAACTGGTGGGTCTCTCCGCGCAGAAGGATCGCTACCCGGCGCAGATCAGCGGCGGCCAGAAGCAGCGCGTCGGTATCGCGCGGGCGCTCGCCAGCAAGCCGAAAGTGCTGCTCTCCGACGAGGCGACGTCCGCGCTCGATCCGGAAACCACGCGCGCGATTCTCGAACTGCTCAAGCGCATCAATCGCGAACTGAATCTGACCATCGTGCTGATCACCCATCAGATGGATGTGATCAAGCAGGTGTGCGATCGCGTCGCGGTGCTCGACGCGGGCCGCGTCGTCGAACAGGGCAAAGTGATCGACGTCTTCCTGCAGCCGCATCACGAAGTCACGCGCGCGCTGATCGGCGACGTGATCGCGCAGGACCTGCCGCCCGCGATGAAGGCGCGTGTCGCCGAGCGCCTGAAGACCGGCAGCGGTCATCTGCTGCGGCTCGCGTTCACGGGTTCCGGCGTCGATCAGCCGATTCTCTCCGAGACGATTCGCCGCTACGAATTGGACTTCAACATCCTGCACGGGCAGATCGACGAGATTCAGGGACAGGCGTTCGGCTCGCTCGCGGTGCTGGCGGGCGGCGAGCCGGCGAAGGTGGCAGAGGCGTTCGCGTATCTGCGGCAACAGGGCGTGGTGGTGGAGGAGCTCTCGTATGTTGAGTGAAATGTTCGATATGTTCGTCCAGTCGTTCTGGGAAACGCTCGTGATGGTGGGCATTTCCGGACTGGTCGGTGCGCTGGTCGGTTTGCCGCTCGGCGTGCTGCTGTATCTGACGGATTGCCAGGGCGTGCTGCAGAACCTCGCGGTCAATCGTGCGGTGGGTGTGATCGTCAATGCGGTGCGTTCGACGCCTTTCATCATTCTGCTCGTGGCGGTGATTCCGTTCACGCGCCTCGTGGTCGGTTCGTCGATCGGGACGGCGGCAGCGGTGGTGCCGCTGACCATCGCCGCCGCGCCGTTCATCGCACGTCTCGTCGAAACGGCGCTGCGCGAAGTCGACCGCGGCCTGATCGAGGCCGCGCAGGCGATGGGCGCGACCACCAGTCAGATCGTCTTCAAGGTGTTGTTGCCGGAATCGCTGCCGGGCGTCGTCGCCGGGCTCACCATCACGTTTGTCTCGCTGGTCGGCTATTCGGCGATGGCGGGCGCGATCGGCGGCGGCGGTCTCGGCGACCTGGGCATTCGCTACGGGTATCAGCGTTTCCTGCCGGAAGTGATGTTGACGGTCGTGGTGATTCTGATCGTCTTCGTGCAGTTGGTGCAGTCGTTCGGGGATTGGCTCGTGCGTCGTCTGAGCCATAAATAAATCAAAAGGTCCATCATGCAACGTCGTTTCATTCTCAAGCTGGCCGCGGCATTGGGCGCCGCCTCGCTCATCGCCGCCAACACGGCGCACGCGGAAGACACCATCAAGGTCGGCGTGACCGGCGGTCCGCACGCGCAGATCATGGAAGTGGTCAAGACGGTTGCGGCGAAGAACGGCCTGAACATCAAGATCGTCGAATTCTCCGACTACGTTCAGCCGAACGCGGCGCTCGCGGGCGGCGATCTGGACGCGAACAGCTACCAGCACGATCCGTACTTGCAGGCGCAGGTCAAGGACCGCGGCTACAAGCTGATCCGCGTCGCCGATACGGTCACGTACCCGATGGGCATCTACTCGAAGAAGCTGAAAAAGCTGGCCGATCTGCAGCCGGGCGCGAAGATCGCCGTGCCGAACGATCCGACCAACGGCGGCCGCGCGCTGTTGCTGCTGCAAAAGCAGGGGCTTCTGAAGCTGCGTAGCGACGCGGGGCTGAAGGCGACGCCGCTCGACATCGTCGAGAATCCGAAGAAGCTGAAGATCGTCGAGCTGGACGCCGCGCAGATTCCGCGCTCGCTGAACGATGTGGACGCCGCGGCGATCAACACCAACTTCGCGATGGAAGCGGGCCTGAAGCCGAACCAGGACGCAATCGCGATCGAAGACCCGAAGGGCCCGTACGTGAACATCATCGCGATCCGCGAGGCCGACAAAAACAAGCCGTGGGTCGCGAAGCTGGTCGCTGCCTACCATTCGCCGGAAGTGAAGCAGTTTGTGGAGAGCAAATTCGGCGGCGCAGTGATCACAGCGTGGTGATCGGCAGACATCACACCTTGCATGACAAGTCGGCGATATGAAAATTAGAGTCGTGAGTCGGAACCCGGGGTTGTCGCCCGGGTTTTTTCGCGGTTAAAATAGAACGATCGTTCGATATTGCCGTCACGCCGCTGGGGAGCGATATCCTCCTGCTAGAGCGCCCGCGAGACGGCTGCCCCGAGGGCAGTCGTTATAATGTTCGCTGGGTTGACGTATTCGTAACTTTGGAGCGTGTGCATGAAAATCCTGGTGCCAGTGAAGAGAGTGGTCGACTACAACGTGAAGGTCCGGGTGAAGTCGGACGGCACGGGCGTCGATATCGCGAACGTGAAGATGTCGATGAATCCGTTCGACGAAATCGCGGTGGAAGAAGCGGTGCGTC
>Ga0209759_1001234_pt1 | contig 15632 bp, 10 predicted proteins | sample AraplaCL_Col_mMS_FD_184261 | JGI IMG/M metagenome (GOLD analysis project Ga0209759, IMG submission 184261) | Arabidopsis root microbial communities from the University of North Carolina, USA - plate scrape CL_Col_mMS (SPAdes) (version 2) | ecosystem: Host-associated > Plants > Roots >...
TCGACGCATAGAACGCGATCGACGTCGATGCGAGGAACACCTGCCAGCCGCCTTTCAGCGATTCGGCGATGTCGGCGAAACCGACGCGAACGAAGTCGATTTCGCGCTGGGCATACAGATAGACGGCCAGCACGAGCGCGGACAGCGTCGGGACGGCGGCGTTGACGATCATCGCGCGGTCGATGTCGGCCGGGCTGTGCACGAGCGCGAACATCGCGGGCAGGCTCAGGATGCGGCCGATGAACAGGATCACGCTCAGCGCGCGCAACTTCTCCATGCCCTGGAAATACCAGCCCGGCGTGAACGCCACGCCGGCCACCATCCCGAAGCCGATCAGCAGCAGGTCGCGGTCCTCGCCGAAGCGGCCGACGAGGACGATCAGCCCGACCAGCGCGATGAAACAGATCACCGCGATGCCGATCTGCGCATACAGCGTCGCCCAGAAGATGCGGGAGCGTTCTGCACGGTCGTCGCGGGCGAGCGCGATGCGCGGCGTGGCGGTCAGGTCGAAGCTGTAGCTCGTGCAGTTGGTGAGGTACGCGATGACCGCCAGCGAAAACGCGAGCTGCCCGTAGCCTTCCGGGCCGAGCGCATGCGTGAGCAACGGTGCGATCAGCAGCGGCACCGCATACATCGAAATCTGCAGCGTCAGCAGCAGCAGGAAATTCTTCTTGAGGTTTGACATTCGCTTGGTCGGCGCCGTGGGTGTCGCTGGGCGGCGGCGTGCGGGCCGCCGTGCGCTCGCGCGGCCGGTCGGCGCTGACCCGGCTGCGTGGGTTCGCGGCCCGTTCCGGCTGGCGCCGGCTTCGTCCGGCGATGCCGGACACGGCCACATCGTATGGCGGTCATGATACGGGCCGAGCGGGACGACTGTGTTCGCGAGCCTACCTTTCGAGGATTCGGTACGCATGGGCGGCGCGAATCGCGACAGCGCGGGCCTCGTTGTATCGCTGCAGTGATGAATGCATTTGTAAGCTGGCGCACCGAAGAACGCTCGGGCCGAGTGCTCTAATCGAACGACTGTTTTGGTTCGTGGCGGAAAGGCTTGACGACGACTCAGGCCGGCAACCTGCCGTCCCCGGCAGCGGGACCAGGAAACGCATCGCGAAGGTCGAACACGTCGCGCAGGGGCGCGGCGAAGGTCCGTTGCCAGAAGGCCGTGCCTGGTAGCGCAGTCACATGATCGTGGAGTGGCCGATTCCGGTGGAGCCGCCGGAACGCGCGTCCGCGTCCGATAACAAATACCGATCCGAGGAGTACCAATTGAAGCCGATAACGTTCGGCAGCTGCGTGGGGTGGCTGCACGAAGGACAGACGAAACAAGGCGTGATCCTGTGCGAATCGCTGGGTCACGAGGCTTCGTGGACGCACAAGCTCATGCGGGCGATCGCTGAGCGGCTGGCCCACGAGGGCCTCACGGTATTGCGATTCAGCTATCCGTGCACCGGCGACTCGGCGGGCGACGATCGCGACGCCGGTCGGCATGCCGCGAGCATCGCCAGCATTCACGATGCGATCGACCTGCTGCGCGATCAGGCTGGCGTCACCGCGCTGACGCTGGTCGGGATCCGCGCAGGCGCGCTGTTCGCGATGCTGGCCGCCGCGGGTGTCGGCCCGCGCCCGGCGCCGCACGTCGACGCGGTGGTGGCGCTGGCACCGGTGGTGCGCGGCCGCGCCTACCTGCGCGAGCTGTCGTTCGTGCATCGCCAGTGGCTCGATACCACGTCGCCCGCAATTCGCGTCGCGCATCGCGACGAACCGTGCATGAACGTGCTCGGGCATCGCTTACCCGCCGATTTCGTCGAGGCGCTGAAGGCGGTCGATCTGTGCGACGTCGTGCGCGACGCGCCGACGTTGCCCGGCGCGATGTTGCTGATCCAGCCGGATCAGGGCGACGGGCCGGCATTGCGTGAAGCGTTGCTCGAGCGCGGCGTGGACGTGGCGAGCGATCCGTTCCGTGAATGGCCGACGACGATGCAGGACGGCACGCGCTCGCGCTTGCCGCTCGCGGCGATCGACACGCTCGCGAACTGGATCGCCGAACGCGCGCCGGGTAGGCCGACTGGCGTCGAGACTCCGTCGCGAGCTGATCCGACGTGGAATGGCGAATCGGCCGTCGCGCTCGACTTGCACGACATGACCGAGCAGGTCGTCGCGGTCGGTCCGGACCGGCTGGTCGGCGTGCTGTGCCGTCCCGCCGACACGCGGCCGGCGAATCCGGTGGGGCCGGCTGTCGTGATCGCGAACACGTCGACGAATCCGCGCAGCGGCGAAGGGCGCTTCAGCGTGCGCCTCGCGCGCACGCTGGCACGCGCCGGCGTGACGACGCTGCGGATCGATGTGCATGGCGTCGGCGATAGCGGGCCCGCTGCGCTGGACGATCAGTCGGGCGTCGTGTATTCGGCGCAGTCGAGCGACGACGTTGCCGCTGCCGCGGACTGGCTGCGCGCCCTCGGTCACCCGGAGGTCGCCGCGGCCGGCATTTGTTCCGGCGCCTATGCCGCGTTGCATGCGGCCGTGAAGACGCCGTCGCTCGGCGGCGTGATCGCGATCAATCTTGCCCGCTTCGTCTGGCCGGCCGGGCTATCGCTCGAGTCGGTGCAGAAGCAGCGGAACAACTCGGTGCGCGGCTACTGGCTGTCGGTGCGCGACTGGCAGAAGTGGAAGCGTCTTCTGCGGGAACGGCGCGACCTTCGGCCGATCGTGCGGGCAGTGGCCGCGAATGCGATCGCTCGGGTCAGCGTGCCGGCGAAGGAACTCGCCGCGCGCGTCGGCTGGAAGCCGGGCACCGGCACGCCACGCGGCGTGATGCACGCGCTTGCGCAGCGCAACGTATGGACGACGCTGGTGTACGGCGCGCTCGATCCCGGCATCGACGATGTCCGGCGGCACTTCGGCGCAATCGAGTGCGCGTTCCGGCGCTCGCGTCACGTGCGTCTGCACCTCGAGCCGCAGGTCGACCATGCGGTGTACGGCGCGGTGGGCACGGACATCGTGATCGACCTGTGCATGCAGGCGCTGGGCCGCGACTCGGCCCGGCCGATTGCGCGCGTCGCCGATCCGGCCGCACCCGACGCGGCCGCGCGATCGTACGCGAGCGTGTCGGTCGGCCGGTCGTGATGCGTGCTGCGTCGCACGCATCGGGCGCTTCGGGGTGCGATCCCCGTTACCTATGAAGATCGGCGTTCGGTGGGGTCCCTCACAGACGCGCCGTTCGCCGTGGTGTCCAATCCCGTATCGGTCATCGCCGGTCACGCCGCGGCATGACCGGCCGGGATGCGTCAGTCCGGATCGCCCGGTTGCTCGTAGGGCGACTTCGCGTAGGGCGACTCGTACAACCTGTCGCTGCGCCATACGTCGGCGACGGGTGCGCTGACCACTTGCGGGCGATGCGGCCGCCCTGGCACGAGCGGCCGACGCAGCATGCCACGGGCGCGCGTGTCGGGCTGGACGGTGGCGCTGGCGGCGGGACGCCCGAAGGCGGGCGTCGCGGCCCCGGAGGCGGTTGCAGCGGGATCGGCGGCGTCGCTTGTCGCGGCGGCTTGCGCCGAACGTGGCAGCGGTGCCGGCGGAAGCACCGCCGACGATGCGAACACCGGCGCGTCGGCCGGGACGGCGGGCAACGTCTGCGCATTGACGGCGCAGGCAATGCCGACCGAGACGATGCAGACGAGTGACGAAAGCGACGAAGAGCAGTTCATGACGAATCGTACGGAATGACGTGCGGTGTAGAGGGAGGCGCGGCACTGCGATGCGAGCCGCGCCGGCAAGCGTAATGCCGGAACTCGCCGCGTTCGGCGGGTTACCACACAGTTTTGGAAGGGCACGATGTCAATCACTACGCAACCCGAATCGACGCCAGGGACGCCAGGGACGCCGCGGCCACGCGTGGCCGGCACCCGTCGCGCACCGTGGCTGTCGCGCATGGCGATCGTGGCGGCCGCGTGCGCGTTGAGCGCATGTGTGCTGTCGCCGGGCATGACGTATCGGGCGCCTGCCGACCATGACGCGAATGCGCGCGTGAGCGCCGATGCGTCGGGCGCGGGTGGCCTCGACGGCGTGCAGAACGTGTCGAGCGAGGAGCTGATCGAAATCACGCCGGCATTCGTCGCGCAACAGCATGCCGGGCAGCATGCCAATGTCGACGCGGAAATCCATCAGCTGTTCGGCAAGCCGAAGCCATACGCGATCGGCCCCGGCGACGTGCTCGGCATCGTCGTGTGGGACCACCCCGAATTGAACCTGCCGACGACGCAGACGACGGGCGGCGGCGACGGTGTCGGTGCCAGTTCGGTTGCGACCGGCTACACGGTCGACGCCAACGGCAACGTGCAGTTCGCGTATGCGGGACTCGTGCACGTGGCAGGGTTGACCGAGGCGCAGGCGCGCGCGCTGCTGACGAAGCGGCTCGGCGAATACGTGCGCAAGCCGCAGATCGCGCTGCGCGTGCAGACCTATCGCAGCAAGCGTGTCTATCTCGATGGCGAGGTGCGCACGCCGGGCCTGCAGATCGTCAACGACATGCCGATGACGCTGCCCGAGGCGATCGACCGCGCGGGCGGCTTCACCCCGACGGCCGACCGTTCGCAGGTCTCGGTCACGCGCGGCGACAAGACCGTGAACGTGAGCCTGCCGGCGCTGATCGCCGCGGGCGTCAACCCGTCGAACATCCTGCTGCGCGACGGCGATCTCGTGCGCGTGCGCGCGGCGAGCGACGCGAAGGTGTTCGTGCTCGGCGAGGTGTCGCGGCCCGCGACGCTGACGCTGACCGACGGCCGGATGAGCCTCGGCGAAGCACTCGGCGACACGGGCGGCGCGAGCCAGTACACGTCGGACGCGCGCCAGGTGTTCGTCGTGCGTCGCGGCCCGGACAACCGTCCGCGGGTGTACCACCTCGACGGCAGTTCGCCCGCGTCGTTCGCGCTGGCCGACCAGTTCCCGCTCGAGCGTCGCGACGTCGTGTTCGTCGATGCGTCGCCGCTGGTGCGCTGGAGCCGCGTCGTCAACCTGCTGATTCCGTCGTCCGCGCAGGGAGCGCTGACGGCCAAGGCGATTTCGCCGTGACACTCGTGACCCATTTCGTCATCGCGACCGCGCGTCGCGCCTACGGGACTGATGCCGTATGACTTCTTCGACCCTGCCCGACCCGCACAGCGGGCCCGCCCTGCGGCCGTCCTATCCGGTGCGCCGCTACTGGGGCATGCTCTACGGCGGCCGGCGCCTGATCCTCTGTACCGCGCTCGCGGGCGCGTTCATCGGCGCCGTGTATGCGCTGTGTGCGGCCCCCGTCTACCGGACCGACATCCTGTTCCAGGTCGAGCAAAGCCCGACCGACTCGAAATCGACGTCGCCGACCGGCGATCCGTCGTCGGTGTTCGACCTGAAGACGGACGCGTCGACCGAGATCGAAGTGCTGAAATCCCGCGCGGTGCTCGATCGCGCGATCGACAGCACCAATCTGGCCGTCGACGCACGGCCGCACTATCTGCCGCTGATCGGCTGGCGGTTCGTGAACGCGGCCGACGGGGTGTCGTCGCCGTTGCCGGGCGGCTACGTGTACGGCGCCGAACGCATCGACGTGCCGACCTTCGACGTGCCCAAGCGCCTGCTCGGCAAGCGGTTCGCACTGACCGTCGGTGACGACGGCGCCTACACGCTGCAACGGACCGGCTGGTTCGGCCGAACCGGCCCGGCATGGCAGGGGCGCATCGGGCAGCCGCTGCATGTCGAGACGGCGCAGGGGCCACTCGACATCTTCGTTCGCGGCGTGGCCGGCAAGCCCGGCGCACGCTTCGACCTGACGCGCTACAGCGACGAGGAGGCGACGGCCTGGCTGCAGAAGAACGCGTTGATCTCGGAGCGCGGCAAGCAGTCGAACATGGTCGGCGTGACGCTCGACGGCACCGATCCCGTGCACGACAGCCGTGTGCTGAACGCGATCGGCGACGCGTACCTCGCGCAGAACACGCAGCGCAAGTCCGAGGCGGCCGACAAGCTGATCCGCTTCATGGACGCCCAGTTGCCGCAGCTCAAGGCGCAGCTCGAAAAGGCGGAAAGCCGCTTCAACGCATTCAGGGCCTCGCACGGGACGGTCAATACGAGCGACGAGGCGCTGGCGTTGCGCCAGCAGTCGGTCGACATCGAGACGCGCGTGCAGACGCTGCAGCAGCGGCGCGAGGAATTGCTGACGCGCTTCATGCCGAAGCATCCGGCCGTGGTGGCCGTCGATGCCCAGCTCTCCGACGCGCAGCGTTCGCTCGACACGACGCGCAAGCAGATTCAGCAACTGCCTGCCGTTGAACAGGGCGTGCTGCAGCTGCAGCGCGATGTGGCGGTCGACACCGCGCTGTACACGAACCTGCTCAATACGCGCCAGCAGATGATCCTCGCGCGGGCCAGCAAGACCGGCACCGTGCGGATCGTCGATACGGCGAAGGTCGCCGAGCAGCCGATCGGCCCGCATCGCGGGGTCGCCGTGATCGCCCTGCTGCTGGTGGGCCTGCTGGCAGGCGCGGCGATCGTGGTCGTCCGGCAGCGGATCGTCGGCACGATCGGCGATGCCGAGGAAATCGAATGGACGACGGGGCTGCCCGTGTTCGCGACCGTGCCGCACAGCCCGGTCGCGGCGCAAGCGGAGTTGCGCCCGAAGGCCGGACGGCGCGGCGCGAGCGCGCCGGTTCCGCCGGTTGCCGTGCAGGACGCGGCGCTCGAAAGCCTGCGCAATTTCCGCGCGGCGCTGCAACTGTCGATGCCGGACGCGTCGAATCCCGTCGTGCTGATCTCCGGGCCGACGACGGGTGTCGGCAAGTCGTTCGTCGCCGCGAATATCGCGTCGCTCGTCGGCGCGGCGAAGCGACGCGTCCTGCTGATCGATGCCGACCTGCGCAAGGGATCGCTGCACGAGCGGTTCCGCTACAGCCGCGCACCGGGCCTGTCCGACGTGGTGGCAGGCACCCACAGTCTCGACGAGGCGATCAAGCGCGGCGTCGTGCCGGGTCTCGATTTCATCGCGATGGGCAGCGTCGTGCCCGATCCGGGCGAACTGCTGCTGCAGCCCGCGCTCGCCGAACTGATCGAGCAGCTCGCATCGCGCTACGACATGGTCGTGATCGACGGACCGCCGTTGCTGCCGGTGGCCGATGCGCTGGTGCTCGGCCGCCTCGCGGGAACCGTGTTCCTCGTCGCGCGCAGCGGCGTGACTACGCTCGCCGAGCTCGACGAAAGCGCGCGACGGCTCGAACACGCGCATATCGACGTGCGCGGCGTGGTCCTGAACGATTACAAGGGCGCGCCGGGACGGTACGACTACGGCTATACGGATACGAACACGCATCAGGCCGCGTCCGGGTATGCGGGGGTGATCGCGCCGCGGCAACGGGTGGAACGGGTGTCATGAACCGGCGAGCGGGCGGCGCAGGGGGCGGGCCGCGACAGCGCCCCGCGACGATGCGCAGGATGGCGCGCGTGCGCGATGCCGCGGGCGGCTATACGGGCTATTGGTGGGAAGATCCGGCGCGCCTCGTGCTGATGTTCATCCTGCCGTTGTACGGATTGCTGTCGCTCAGCCTGCTGGGAGATCAGAAGTCGATCGCGCGGATCTACTTCGACGGCTACTACACGTTTGTCGGCGCGCTGTTCCTGATGGTGGTGATGGCAGCGGCATGGCTCGCGACGACCGAAGCGCGCACGCGACGAGGGCCGCCGCCTGCCGCCGTCGAACTGTCGCCTCGCGTGCTCGATTTCGTGTTCGCTCTTGCGTTGTTCGGCTATGCCTTGTTGCTGAGCGGCATCGTCACGCATCCTGCACTGCTGGTCGCGTTCGTCCGGGGTGAAGCGAATGCATATGACATGCTTGATCTGAAAGGGCGAATCACGGGCCTCAGCACGTTCACGCAGGCGACCGCACCGTACGTTGTCCTGTATTTCTACGTGTTCAGGAAACCGGTAAAGGGGCTGAATCGCTACAAGATCTACTTTGCCGTGCTCGCGGTGCTGACGCTGCTGCGCAGCTTCATCTTCGCCGAGCGGCTTGCGCTGATCGAAATGGTGATGCCGCTTGCGCTCATGGTCGTGCGATTCCGGCTCGGCGGCAGGTATTCGCGGTTGTTGATGTTCGGCCCGTATGCGGCGATCCCGCTGCTGTTCGGGCTGTTCATCGCGAACGAGTACAACCGGTCGTGGGAAGCCTATTACGTCAACATCTACGACAACCTGTTTGATTTCGCGCTCGAACGGCTCGGCCTGTATTACTCGACGTCGTTGAACAACGGCGCGGGAATACTGAGTGTGCTGGGCTGGGACCAGGGCCACCCGATGTTCACGTTCGACTGGTTGCTGCGCTTCCCCGTCATCGGCGCGACGTTGCAGCCGTGGCTCGACTCGGGAGACAGCATCAACCTGTTCCTGAACGGCTACGCCGATCCGGAGTTCAATAATCCGTCGGGGATTTTCGTTCACTTCTACGAGTGGGGCTGGTTCGGTTTGCTCGACGCACTCGTGCTCGGGTGGGTGGTCGGCCGCAGTTATGCGGGCTGGCGGAGCGGGAACGGGTTCTGGTGCTGCGCACACGCGGTACTGTTCGTGTCGGTCATGGAAATCATGCGGACCCCGAACCTGTTCAGCGGACGGAACTTCGTGCCGGTCGTACTGCTGATCGCCGTATTCCACTGGTTCGCCAAGGCTCGGGCACGCGAGAATCGCGCCGCGGACATCGATCCAGTGTTGTCGCGATAACAGCAAGGGTCGTGCGGTACGGGGCATGCGACCACTTTGTAGATTGCCGGGTCCCAAAACCAATATTTCCCGGAGCCACCACTTTTCATGGCTATTCACAAGCAGAAGTTTGAAATTCTGGACGGGTTGCGCGGCATTGCGGCAATCAGCGTGATGTTCATGCATTTCCTTCAGGATCTGCCGATTCCGATACTGCAGAGCGCGTATCTTTCGGTGGACGTTTTTTTCATGCTGAGTGGATTCATCCTGACGCAGGCTTACGGCGAAAGACTGCGTCAGGAATCGTGGTGGGGCGAGTATTTGAAGCGACGAGTGATACGCCTGTATCCGATGATATGCATCGGGCTCACGATCGGACTCGTGAGCCTCGTCGTCATGCGTATCCACTCGTCGGCGGCGTTTTCGTTCGGTAACCTGGCCGCAGCTTCCGGGCAGAACTATTTTCTCGTTCCGTATCTCGGTCGTTTCTCCGTGTCGGGCTTCGTCGGCGCGGCGAATCACGGCTTGCCGGCAGTCGATGACCCAGGGGTGTTTCCTCTGAATCCGCCTGCATGGTCGCTGTTCTTCGAGCTGTTCGCGAGTGTCGTCCTGATCTCGGCGTTCAGGATGAATGCGCGGAATCTGCTGCGACTGGCGTATGCATGTCTCGGCGCTTTCGTCGTGTATGGGTGGCTCGTGGGCCTCGACAACGACAAGCTGACCGTCATCCTGAATCAGGGTTGGTCGGCCGATAACTTCATCGGCGGATTCTTCAGGGTCGGCTACGGGTTCCTGCTGGGCGTTGCGATCGGGAAGATGCACGACGCCGGGCTCCCGGTCAGGCCGCACTGGTTTGTCGCCGGGCTCGTCAGGAACGACTACATGCTGTTTGTCGCTTTCCTGCTGATGGTCGTGTTTCCGACGTCGATCAAGGGAATCTACGCGCTTGCGGTGCTGATGTTTATCGCGCCTGCGCTGGTTTATCGGGGGGCCATGCTGGCTCCGAGCGGCAAGGCGATTGCACGAATCAGTGCATTCCTCGGCTGGATCTCGTACCCGCTCTATTGCGTGCATTATCCGATCGGAAGGCTGGTGTTCGCGTATGCCCCGCGTGGCGACATCCACGTCGTCAGAACGGCGATTCTTGCCGCGGGCGTTTCGATCGTCGCCGCCGCCGTCCTCGCGAAATTCGTCGAGGAGCCGATCAGGTCGTATCTCGGCAAGCGCCTGTTCGGTAATCGACGGGCAGCGGCCGGCAGCACGGTCAACGTCGCGTAACTGTGCCGATTTGCCAAGTGTGCCGGCCGCCGGTGGCGCGACTGCATGAAACCATGAGTCTCGGCCGGGGCGCCGGGCAGCGCATGAGGGCAGGGCGTGTCGATCCGTTCCTTTCCCGATGACCACACGCCGCGATCGCCCTACAGTGACTCGAAGATCTCCTTCATCATCTCGGCACTTCGGCTCCAGCGATATTTCTCGGCGTGCAGGCTTCCTTTACGTTTGAGCTCGGCCCTGAGTTCAGCGGAATCGAGCAGGCTCCGCAACTTCTGCGCGATATCGTCCTGCGAATACGGATCGCAGTACAGCGCCGCATCGGCACAGACTTCCGGCAGTGCGGCCGATTTGCCGACGACCGCCGGACAGCCATATCGCATCGCCTCGAGCGGCGGTATCCCGAAGCCTTCATAGATCGACGGGTAAAGGAAGCAAGCCGCGTTCTGGTATAGCGCCTTCAGTTGCTCGTCGCTGATGTAGCCCACGTACTTGATGTTCGGTTCGGCCGCCGAGAGATGATCCTGCTTGCCGAACACGGTGGTGTTTTGCATACCGACGATCACGAGATCGACGGACGGATCGTTGATCTGCCGGAACGCCGCGATCAGCCGGCCGAAGTTCTTGGTAGGGTTCATGCTGCTGACCGCGAGCACGAACCGGTCCGGCGTCAGCGCGTGCTTGTCGAGCACGCTCGTGTCCGGTTCCAGGGCATCGAGATGGTCCGCACCAAGTGGCACGACGCTGATCTTGTCGGCGGAAACGCCGCAGTGATGCGCGAGGCGATCCCGCGAGAAACTGGAGTTGGTCAGCACGCAAACGGAGGTTCGCGCGAGAATCCAGAACATGATCCGGTACCACATGCGAAACGGCCGGGAGAAATGCGCGGGCGTGTCGAACACCGCCGCGTCGTGCATGTAGATGATCTGGTTGCCGATGAAAATGGATGCCGAATTGCTGAGATTGACGATGCAGCCGCGGCGCGCGAACAACGGGAGAACCAGTTGCTCCCAGACCACGCCCTTGTAAAACCCCACCTTGACCGTCTTCGCGCCGCTTATCTCGACGCCGGGCTGCGGCGGCACCAGCACGGTCACCGGCTCCTGCGGCTGAAACTTGATCAGTGCGGCGATCAGTTCGCGCGCGACGCGTTGCACGCCGGTTGTTTTCTGCGTCGTGAATCGTCCGTTGTATACGAGTTGCTTCGATTTCTTGAAAGCGGTCATGTCGATAAGGGAATGTCGAAATCGGAATCAGGCTTTGACGTGATCCGGTACAACCGGCTTGAAGTCGCGCGTGTCGACACGCGGCTCGTCGGTGTCGAGTCCGTAAAGGCCGTGCCACTGACGGAAGATCGCGTTCATCGAAAATCGCTGAATCGCCCGCTGCCGGGCAGCCGCACCCATTTCCTCGCGAAGCTGCCGGTCCTCGCGGAGCAGGCTCAGATATGCGGTCATCTCGTCGGCGTTCGACGCGACGTAGCCGGTCACGCCGTGAATCACCACGTCGCGATTGCCCACGACGTCCGTCACCACGGCCGGTATGCCGGCGACCTGCGCTTCGATCAGCGCGACCGGCATGCCTTCCCAGCGGGAAGTCTGGACGTAGATGTCCAGTTCCGATGTCAGCGCGAGCGCACGAGCGCGAGTTACCCAGCCGCTGCAGACGACGGTGCGGCGCTGGACGGGATCCGGAATCTCGGCGGCGTCGCCGCCGATCCAGAGAAACTCGACGTCCGCGCCATGCAGCTCGTCGGCGAGGCGTACGAATGCTTCATGATTCTTCTGGAACGACGCCCGACCGCTCATCCCGATGACGACCTTGTGATCGTCGCGCGTTCGACGCGGTGGAATCTCCGCCGCATTCACGCCGTTTTCCACCAGGACCGCCGACTTCGCCCGGACCTTTTCCCTGATCTCGGCGAGTTCGCTGCCCGAGCACGCGACGATGGTTCCGCCGATATGCGCCGCGATGCGTTCGAAGTTCAGGTAGGCGTACTGCTTCATGCGCGATACGTCGCGGCGCAGGAACGAGAGTCCGTGCGGCGAGTAGAGGACCCTCGCATCCGGGGCGGCGATCCGGGCGGCGACTCGCCCCAGCACGCCGGCCTTCGACGAGTGCAGATGAATCGCGGTCGGCTTGCAGTCGCGCAGGTTACGGACCAGCGAACGCAAGCTCCGCAGGTCCTGTTTGATGCTCACCTCGCGCGCCATGTCGACGTACGTGAGCTTCACGTCGGGCAGGAACAGCGTTGAAAAATCGGTCGGGGTTTCCGGTCGGATCGAATGCAGCACCGTCACGTCGACACCGGTTGCCGCGGCATGGTTCGCGAGATGGGTCAGCATCGACAGCACGCCGCCGCCAAATGCCTCGGCAATATGAACGATCTTTTCTTTGGTCATCTTCGGGTCCAGCGATCCGATCGCACGTTCATCGCCCATCGTGACGATGAGCAGCCTGAAAATCGTGTGGTCTCGGTGTCCGGTTCGTTAAACTATGCATTCCTGATTGATAAATGCATGGCAGTCTTGGCCATTGGATCCTGCTGTCGCGGTCGCATGTGTGAGCTGGCGAGGCGGCCCGGTGATTTCAGCCGATGCAACATCGGGTAGACGTTGCCGGCGCGCACCGAACACGATGCAGCACGAAGCATCCGTGTCGCGTTCTACGTGGCGGCGAGATTCCTCGGAACATCGGATGCCGGCGTTCGACTACGACGACTGGAGACGAGAACGCGGCGAAATCCGGTCAGTGCGCGTGAATCCACTGGTCCGGATCATTGTGCAGCGCATGCGCGACCCACTGGGTGCGATGGCTTACCGAAGGCGCGATTCGGCGCCGGAAGCGCGGGTCCCGCGCTGCTATCGAGCGTCGGCGCGACGACCGGGTGACTTGCGCACGCGTGCGAGAGGGTTGGAGATGTAGCGAATCGCGCGGTTGCTGAGCGTTGCTGACGGCAGCAGGCACGCGAGTGACAGCCCGGCGACGGCTACCTTCTTGGCAGGACCCCAGAACGGATTGCGGAGCACGGTTTGCCAGTAGCGCCCGGATTCGCACAGGAACCAGCGCCAGCGCCGCACGAGCGGCGCGTGATATAGGGTGCTGGCGAAGCGGGCCTTTTCGATCGCGAAGTCGAGCGGCGCGATCGGTAACGCCTCGTGCAGCCGCGTGCCGGCGATCATGCGCAGCGTCGACCACCGGCGTTCAGCCTTCTGCGCGCCTGTCGCGGCGTCTTCCGAATTGGTGAGGGCAAGGGCTGGCGTGCCGTCGGCCGGGCGCGTATCCGGCTGCTGATGCACGCGATAGCCGCCGAGCGTTGCGTCGATCATGTGCACGTTGCCGAGCAACGCGATGCCGTAGATCGCGTAGAAGTCGGCGCCATGCAGGTTGTCCGGGGTGACGGGCACCGGAAAGATGCGCTTGAGCGCATCGACCCGATATGCGTTGCCCGATGCGGGCGGCGACGGGTACAGCCAGCCCGCGCGCAGCAGGCGGCCGCAATCGGTGTCGACGGCTGACTGCGGCACGCTCGCCCCGGTCATCGCACCGTCCCGTGCGATCACGTCGAGCCGGAAATGCACCTTCACGAAATCGCCGGACGCGAACGCTGCCAGCACGCGGGTCGCTGCGTCGTCATAGAGCAGGTCGTCCGCGTCGAGCAGAATGACGTAGCGCGTCGTGACGTGCTCGAGCGCGCGGTTGTATGCGGCGACCTGACCGCGATTCTCCTGAAACACCGCCGTCACGCGCTCGCCGTACGAGCGAATGATGTCGCACGAATCGTCGGTGGAGCCGTCGTCGACAACCAGCACGCGTACATCGTGGGCGGTCTGTGCGAGCGCCGAATCGATCGCGTCGCGCAGGTACGCGCCATGATTGTAGTTGCAGATTGCGATGGTCAGGTCGGTCATGAACGGGTGCTGAACGAGCGAAGGGCGGGCGATCCGGGTGCGGCGCGCGTGGTGCTCTCCCGGGCGCACTGCACGTCGGGACCACGACGCCGGATCGGGTGCGGCCGGTGCCTTTGGGCGATGCCGTAGCACGGTCGCGTCGCGTAATGGCCATGATACGCGTCGTCGATCGGCAGTCGGTTCGCGAGCCTACCGTTCTGCGATTCGCTTCAAGGGAAGTGCGATGGTCAACGGCACGCGAGATCGCGCCGCGAGAGCGGGGTGCATTGGTCTGTTGACGCACCGAAACCCGGCTGTTTCGAATGGTCTAATCGAACGTATCTTATCGCCCGCTTTGGGCGGTATCACGGGCAGGCAACCAGGCCGGCATGCCGTGTTCGGGGGCGCCAGCTGACGCGCACGAAGTCATTCGAGGGAGCAGATTTGATATGCGTAGATCGCAAAGCCCGTTTCTCGCATGCGCGGCGATCGCCGGCATGTGCATGGCAGGCGGCCCGGCGTGGCCGGGTAGTGCCGTGGCGGCAGTCGGTACACCCGCACCGGGCGCGCTTCATGCGAACGTACCGGATGCGTACGTTCGTCCCGCCGCGGACGCGGGGGATCAGACCGACACGCTGCAACGTGCGCTGGACGCATTGCAGCCGGGCCAGCGACTGATATTCGCGCCGGGGCGGTACGTGATCGGCCGCTCGCTGGTCGTGCGGCAGCCGAATGTGGTGTTGTCGGGCTACGGCGCGACGCTGATCGCGACAACTCCCGACGACCAGACGATCGAGATGCGCGGCGACGGTACGACACTCGTCGGCTTCCGGCTCGCGGGAACCGGCACGACGCGGCTCACGACGCCCGCGTCGACGAAGGTCGAGGTAACGGGGCGCGGCGTGCAGGTCCTCGACAACGTGGTCGACGGCGGCGCCGGCGCCGGCATCTTCGTGTTCGGCGGCGCGGACGTCGCGATCGTCGGCAACGAGGTGCTGTCGACGCTGGCGGACGGCATTCACATGACGCACGGCTCGCACAACGTGCTCGTGCAAGGCAACGTCGTGCGCGGCACCGGCGACGACATGATCGCCGTGGTGAGTTACCTGGCGGAAGGCGTGCTGACGCGCAACGTGCTGATTACCGGCAACTCGCTGGAGGGCAATCCGTGGGGCCGGGGCATCACGGTGGTCGGCGGTGCGAACGTCACCATCTCGAACAACATCGTGCGCAACGTGCAGGTGAGCTCGGGGATTCTCGTCGCGCAGGAAGACAGCAACCGCACCGCCGGCTCGTCCGACATCCGCATCGAGCGCAACTCGATCGCGGATATCCAGACCGCGACGGGGCGGCCCGATCCGCGCCCGATCACACAGCAGGCGGCGATCGAGGTCAGCACGTGGTCGGGTTCGGTTTCGCGCGTGACCGTGATCGGCAACCGCGTATCGCACGCGCGATTCGACGGCATTCGTCTGTGGGGAAACGTGTCCGGCGTACGTATTGCGGACAACCAACTGTCGGAGATCGGCGGAATGCCGGTCCGGATCGACCCTGCGCACGATTGCGCGGCCGGCCGGCCGACGACGGCATCGGGAGGGCGAGCGAAGGGCACGCCGTGTGCGGCCGCGCTTCAGTCACTGTCGGCCGCGAGTGACGCGGTCGGCGCGGATACGTCGTTGTTGCCGCGCGTGCGCGAGTCCGTCCGGCAGGCGCGCTGGTCGCAAGGCGGAATCGACTGATGGTGCGTCGCGTGGGACG
>Ga0209759_1001240_pt1 | contig 15494 bp, 20 predicted proteins | sample AraplaCL_Col_mMS_FD_184261 | JGI IMG/M metagenome (GOLD analysis project Ga0209759, IMG submission 184261) | Arabidopsis root microbial communities from the University of North Carolina, USA - plate scrape CL_Col_mMS (SPAdes) (version 2) | ecosystem: Host-associated > Plants > Roots >...
AGAACCGTGTTGACCCAGGACGTGCGTGATGCCCTGCGGGACATGGGCAATGACGCCCATTTGCCCGAACCTCGGCGACTGCGCCTGCTGGAAATGGCCGACGCCCTGGACATGTTCTGCCAAGGCGCCGAGGGGGAGTTGTTCAACCGCGACGGCACGCCTTGGCCAGAAGCCGATATCACGCTGGTGGACCTCGCTACCTACGCCCGCGAGGGCTACAACGCCCAGCTCTCCATCGCTTACATCTCGCTGATCAACACCGTGAACAACATCGCCGAGCGGGACCAGATGCTTGGCCGGCCCATCATCAACGTCACCGACGAAGGCCACATCATCACCAAGAACCCGCTGCTGTCGCCCTATGTGGTCAAGATCACCAAGATGTGGCGCAAGTTGGGAGCCTGGTTCTGGCTCGCCACCCAGAACATAGATGACCTGCCCAAGGCCGCCGAGCCCATGTTGAACATGATCGAGTGGTGGATCTGCCTGAGCATGCCGCCGGATGAAGTCAACAAGATTGCGCGGTTTCGGGCGCTCTCCGAGGCGCAGAAAGCCTTGATGCTGTCAGCGAGGAAGGAGTCCGGGAAATTTACCGAGGGAGTAATTTTGTCGAAGTCGATGGAGGTGCTGTTTCGGGCGGTACCACCGAGTCTGTACCTAGCCACTGCGATGACGGAGCCCGAGGAAAAAGCCGAGCGGTTCGCGCTGATGAAGGCGCACGGCATCAGCGAGTTGGACGCCGCGATAGCCGTGGCGCAGCGGATTGATAAAAAGCGCGGGATTTCAAGCTCAGTCATGGCTAGTGATCAGGTCCAGGAATAAAACAGACCGACTGCAAGACGCTATTCTTAGCGTTTACTTAAGGACGTCTCACTATTTTTCTGGCAGAAACCGTGTATTTCATGGCGCTATACAACCCTCAACGCCTCGCACATGGAGATTCGCAAATGGACTTGAGAACGATCGCCTTCGCACTGATGCTGAGCGCATCACCGTTCACCGTCCTGGCTGGAGAAGGACATGACGCCGGATACGCGTGGGCGGCAGAGAACGACATCGACGACGTCGCTTATTGTAATACCCCCTCTCCCTCATTCAACGAAGGCTGCGAGGAATATGTCGAGGAAATTGCCACCTCACGGAGCGACGCGGACGACGATGATGAGTAAGCAGCTTCCGACCGAAAACGGAGTACCTTAGAACCCGCAGAATAGGTTCAGGCGTGTTCGCAGCCTCTCCGCAACCGTCAGCGACTAGGGCGGAGGAGTCAGCCCCTCCCTGTTCTTATGGGAATTTTGAGCACAACTGTTCTCAATGCTGTTTCATTTCAAAAACCGCTCATCCGCTTCGAGTAACTCAATCAATTCTCTCCATGCGTCAAACACCATATCAAAATACTGCTTTCCAAGCCCTCCACATCGCCCCTCACGAAGGCATTGATCATAAGCTTTTCGCGCGCCCTTATAGTAAGCATTGAAACCTTCAACGCCCTGTTCTGAAATGGAGATCATATCCATCCCACCTTCATCCAAAGGGGCATATATTTCCTTCAGATAAGCACCATCACCGCCTTCAAAGAATGGTCGAGAAAATTCGACAACCGCATTGAACGCAACACTGCTCAAAGGAATACCGACACCCTCCTTAACGAATATAGTACCTGCCAAAGCGACCACACACCCTGTCAAACAGTAATTTATATTTCAACTTCCAGAAACAATCCCGCCTCCGGTTCCAGTTGGACAAATGCTTTCCATGCCAACAAAGCCTTCTCAAATGAGTCAAGAGTAATTATCTCAAAATACTCTTCATCGTAAAGCGAGTAAATTTTCACCTGAGATTTCGATAACTCAGCCCCCCAAGTCTCTCGATCCCACTGTGCTAAACCCGTCTTGAGTTCCTTAACCGATCTGACCTGGGCCACACCTTCATCCAGCCATGCCAAGGTATCTGGAGGACTCAGTCCTCCATCATCAGTTAAAAGACAAGCAAGCGGGCTAACACCCTCTCTATTGATAATATTTGAACGACAACTGGGCGAAAGGTCTCCGACTGATCCACCCCAAAACAAAGTCAGTTTCACTTCATATCACCCATAGAATTGGACACCTAACGTTAAGCAGCTAACCTACCACTACCTCATACGCATCTGCATGTCAGAGCCGCCACCAGCCTTCATCGACCGCTGATAACTTGTACCCTCCATGGAGTAATGATTTTTCACTCGATTTCGAAGCTCAAGACTGCGATCCCCACCACCAGCCGTCACAAAGATCAACCGACTAGGCAACAAATTGCGGTCGCCCTTGCTTAAGACGGCCAGTGCATCTTCATGCGCCCCTAACAAACGCCCTATTCCACTGGTAGCACTGCACAAGCCAAAAGCAACAAAAGAAGGCCAGTCCCACCCACTCTCACGCGTTGACACGGAAATCGATTCGGCCAGCAAATTAGTGGTAGGTGTAACCAATGCACTAGCCCGAGTGACTGTGGGCCAAGGGAAACTCGCGTGTCGCTGAGCTCGGTGGTAAAATACGTAGAAGTCTCGCTGTGGATCATTGAGCTTCTGCAGTTGGGTCAACTTATTTGGGCCAGTCGGTTCACTTCCGATGTTGGCCCTCCCATTGTTGCTAACTTTTCCCTGCAACAAGGCAACCTTACGCACAACTAGCCCACCAACCTCGATGTCCACAATAATGCCGAAATCCGCCCCTAAGTGAGCTTCTGCCGTGGTCCCACCCAGCGCCAAGGTGCCGAAAAATGACTTCACGCCTGGATACCCCATGGCGTTGATTTTTGCCCCCGCCCATCGTTCAAACTCCGAACGAAAACTCTTCAAAAAGCTCCCCGAAGAGTGTTCCTCGTGAGCGCTTGCCTGTGATAGGTCCTTGGAGAACTCTTGGGCGTGTTGAAAGCCTGCCCAATAAAATGCCCATTGCACCGTATGTATGAAAAGTTCAGGTGTAGTCATCTGATGCGCTAGGTGATACCAGCGATCAGCCGGTTCCGGGTCTTGCATCACTGCTGACCGAACACGCGGCATGCAGCTCCTCAGCGCCAGATCAATAGCGCTGGTTACTACGGGAGTAAACGACGCCAGCGCCGTGAATCCGACGCTGCCCTCCTTGCGCGCAATACTGAGTAGCTCTCCAGTCTCCTGGCCCCATTGTGTGATCACGTCAGGAGAAGGCTTTTTTTGAAAGATAAGATTTTTCGCGATCTGCTCAGCGGTATTCACATCCCGCCGTTTGAGTTGTTGCAATAGACTATCCAGCACAGTCAGCGTATCACCATGTACCCAACCATCACGTAGCAACGTATCGCCCAGAGCATCCAGTTGCGTCCGCAGTCTTCGCCCAGTTTCGATCCATGTGCTGGCGTCGGCAATATCCCTTTCCAGTTTGTCAACTTTAAGCGCTCGATCATCGGCCTTGCTGTTGTGTTCCTCCACTCGCCGCATTCGGTTTTCTAGTTCAACAGGAGAGCTGACATGAAGCTGCTGTTTTTCTAGCGCTTTCTCAGCCGTCTTAACCACTTTCGCCGCATTGCGCCATGCCAAAGGCTGCCCCCACTTCCCATCATCCTTGATCCGTTGCAGGGCTTGTTCTGCATTTTGCACCTCAACTTCAAATGGACGCAGAGTGCTTGCTCGCTCTTTTTCTTCGCTAGTTTTCTGCATTCTGGGCATGAGCTGCAGTTGTTCTTTGGACCGCTGTAAGCTCGATAAAACCTCATCAGAAGCCGTACGCAAAGCCGCTTGCACTCTATAGAAAAGGGTCATGGCATTAGACAAAGGGGACGCGCGCATGTTTGAAATTACATCCTGATGAAAGGCCCAAATAGTGGCCGTTTAATACTAACGCAAAGATGCCTACCTATCACCATCGGTTATCAAGTAAAACTCCCAAATCCTCATCGGCGGCCAGAGCTAATCCAAGCAAGGCAACTCATTCATACGTTGCCCCGTCGGATCCTCTGCCACGTTCCAGCTCCACCAACCCTCAACTCCGTAGACACGGTCGTACCACTGGGTTTTCCGGGCTTTCTGCGCCAGGTACTCGGGCGTGCTCATCCCGAAGACCTCCAGAGGAAAATCCTGCTTCATGTCCAGGAGCCAGAAGTCCGGGAAGAACTCGCACTCCTCGGAGTCATAGCGAAGCGGTTTTTCAAAGCGGCGGCCGGCGGCGAATAGCTTGGCCTCCAGGGTGGATTCGTAATCGGAGTCCAGCGGTATCCAGCGTTCACTGACATGCATAAGAGCCAGGTCCAGCACCTGGGCACGAGCACCAGGGTTACCCGTTTCCGTGTTGAGCTGAGCTATCGCCATGACTCGGTCTCCGCGCTTCCAGGCCGCGAGCTCCTGCTTGAATCGTCTCTCGGTGTCCTGCCAGACCTCGGTGGGCATACTGAGGTAGGGCATGCCAAAGGGACCTGCCAGCGGCAGCTTGGTGATTCCCCCGTCGTGCTTGCCCTTGTCAAAGCGCGCCAAGGGCGAGACCGCAATCACTCGACGATTGCGTTGGATCGCGTCCAGCACCACGCCTTCGTTGGAGACTTCAACTTTGGAGCGGGGGGTCGCACTGACCAGTAATACGTCACTCAGCGTCATGCGCCCGACCTTGATCCGGCCCGCTGTTTGACGCAAAGCGCTATGGACCAACCCACTGGTACGCTTACCCTCCATCGCCGGGTACCAGACGTTCAGCCGCGCCTCTTGCCACAGCAGGTGGAGCAGCCCGAGCAGAGTCATCGCCGGTTTGCGGAGGCTCGCCGCGGGCTTGTGAATGCCCATGCCCTTATCGGCACGCTCACCCTTCGCCGCATGCTCAAGTAGGCCCCGCGCCAGACGCACACGCAAGGTGCCGTCATCGCCCTCCTCGACCACACAGCTCTCATAGCCTTGCATGCCTGATCGCTCGGGTACTGGCGCGTAGAAGCGGCATTCGTTGGCATGCTCAGCACCTGTGCCTGCGAACCTGGCCAGGTGGAAGTCGTCGGTCGTTTCCCGGCGCTTGATGGCCAGCTTGCGCTCACCCTTGCCCGGGCAGCGGCACGTGGCGTGGGTGCGACCGTAGGCCTTCTCCAGCACGGACTTCCAGCCCTTGGCGAACTGATCGTCCATTTGAAATTGCTTCGAGAAGGATTGGCCGTCGATCACGACCGTGAAGCGCTCATTGAGCATGGAAACACTCTCCTTGTGCAGGCCCTTCGTGATGGGCCTTTGTCCTAACTGTCAGCGTTCTCGAGCAGGGGCTGGAGCAAATTCGTGAAGGCAGTTTCACGCACTCTGCCCCCTACCCTGCATTGACATCACCCAGACGCGCCGGGCCTTTCATCATGTTCGAGCGCACGTTGGCCACCAAGGCCAAAGTTGTCACTGAATGAAAGGGGGCTAACTGGATACCTCTCGGTCCGCCGCCCCCTAGGGAGCCCCGTATCCCGGCGCCCAGGATCTCTGGCGCTCAAAACACTAGGCAGGAGACCACGCAATCCGAGGAAATGTCCGACTATCCCATCCAGTGGGTTTGGATCGACTATCTGGGCTGGTTCGCTGTCGTTGGCAGCACCTTCCCAGGTAGCCAGGACCTTCAAGGCTACGGTGGGCTTTCAAGCTCATCGGTCATCTGTAGTTCGCTCAGCATTCGGAAGCGCGAACAATCGTCGAGACTCTCGACGACCGAATGCCTCAACCCCACCGTGACGGAAATCCACCGTCAGGTGGGTCTCCTGATCGGCTTTCCGTACAGGAGATAACATGACACTTGCGATAACGATCTACGACGCGTTGACAACCGCCAACGTTCCCCCTGACAAAGCCAAAGCGGTGGTACACGCTTGGGAGGCCGAAGTGGAAAAACTTGCATCAAAGGCTGACCTCAAACAGGTCGAGACCCATTTGACACAGGCCATCACAAACTTAGGTGTTGAGCTGAGGGCAGAACTCAAAGACCAGCGGTCGTCCACCCGGGTCCTGCAATGGAGCAGCGGTGTGACGTTCCTCTGTGTGGCGACGCCCTTTATTCGAAATATGCTTGGGGTGTAGACCAGGCCTCTGGGTCTGAACACCGGTATCAACCTTCAGCCACCCGGCCTTCATCGGTGGCCCATTCGTAACAAGGCGTCGGCACCGGCCACGTCCTGATTCATCACCTATTCAGCCCATGCGGGGAACACTCCCCCGTACGGGCGCAGTGTCTCTCCGTGTTGGGCTTTTTTGGAGAGATCCCATGCAACTGAATGCCCTTACCCCGCTGCAACAGCAGTTGATCAAACTGCCGGTCGTGCTCAGCGCCCGCACCTGGCGGGAAGCCGTTTACACCGAACATCCCTTTGAGTGGATGGAGTTTGAACAACGCCTGACCGAAGTCATCAGGGCCGGCTATCGAGCCATTCTTCAACGGCCCGAGGTGTCGGTCCTTTGCGCTTATACCTACGACTTCGGCCTCTATCGCTTGCCACCTCAGCATCAGCAGGATGAGTTTCACTGGTTGGACCTGCGGCTGATTGTCGAGCGAGATCATGACGTACCGACGCTGCTGCGGGTCATGCTCAGGCACGAAAGCGCTCCATCGAATCGGCAAACTCAAGGCGTGCTCTTTGAGCCCGGCCGAATGGTGATAACTCAAGGCGTGAGTCAGCTCGAGCAACAAGGACTGCTGGACATACTCCCGTACCTGAAACGGCACCTTGCCGGTGATTGGGGCGAGCTGGACGAGGACGACAAGCTGAGCAACGATTTGGCGCTGCACAACGGCACCCGGTTGTTCTCGGCCTACGACATTGAAGCTGGAGGCCATACAAGGCTCAACATCATCACCGAGGCAGACAGACGCGTCACCACCGTGCTGCTGCCTCATGAGTAACTAACTCATTTCCCCTGCCCCAGCCTGACTGAGGCTCATCGACCGTCTGCTCACCTTCCCCGGTGAGTAGACGGTTTCCCCTTACTGCATGTTCTGAAACCGAGGTGCTGGGCTCAATGCCGGTGCGGACACCGCATCGAGCACCACTCGCCCTGATGCCTTGATTCCGTGAAGACGGTGTAAGGCATCCCACAGCACCGCGGACCTCTTCTGAAACCAGGAGGCCTTTAGTGTCCAAGTCTCTCGCAAGAGCGCGCGCCTATGCGTTCTATCGTCAGGAGGGTCGCTGCTGTTACTGCGACTACCCCATGTACGTCACCTCGCCCCAGAAATACGCGCAGCTTTATGGCTGCTCGCACAGGCAGGCCCTGCAGATGCAGTGCACGGCCGAACATCTGGTGGCCAAGTGTGAGGGCGGCTCAAACCGCGCCTCAAACATCGCAGCAGCCTGCAAGCTGTGCAACCTCCGCCGGCATCAGGGCAAGATCGCTCTGCCGTCGCAAGCCTATCGGGAGCTCGTTCAGAGCAAGGTGCTGGAAGGTCGATGGCACCCGTTTCGTCTGATGGGGTCAGTCGGTCAGACATAGGCAGAACCTAGCAGCAAGCCCATCGACTCACATCCATGGGCTTGTTTTCATTCAGTGCTCTGCGCTCGACGCCATGCCCTCCACTGAATTCGGCACAGTTTTATTTCCCAACCCAATAGCGAGCCGACTCAACGGAGTGCTAGCGCCAGGTCAGACCGAGAAAAAGCCTAACGTCTTGTCCAAGATAGTTGAACACTGCACTGCTTACTCGGCGAAACATCTCGCTTCTCCTACGGCCTTCGCCCAGCGCGATGGCTGGGCTTGGGCAGTACCAAGATTTTTCTTCTAACGCCGGCTGGCGGGCTGTCAGGCAAATCAGGAAGCGTCTTTAGTAAAAATCAGCGGGTAGGGCGTGTATGCGTCTCCACGCGAAGTATCCCTCCCCACACAGCGCCATGATCCCGCATATTTCTCAGGCTTAGTGACATGTAAAAGGTTGGCCCCTCGCAAAACGTCTGTCATGCCAACCATCTCGCTGGTAAATATCCCGAGTCCGTCACCCTCATTGCAAATAATTAGATTGCCATTTTCACCCATGAAGCCATTGACTGCGGGCAGGTTGAGGTTTTTGGTTTCCAGGACATCCCAGTTGCTTTCTTTCATGAGATACGACTCCTTCTTAGCTGTTACATGTGATATTCACGGGGGCGAAAATCGCGCCTCTCCTATGGTCTCGGCCTCGCTTGTGACGGCGAGGCGTTGTGTTGTTTCTCTCGTGCGAGAAACGGTGCCCCTGGGACTTTCCTGAACAGGACAGATCATCCTACAGGGACATGGGTTCAGATGATTCGGGCGACAGTTTTCAACCGGTGTTGAAAACGACCCTCCACACAGAAACGGCAAGCGTTGTCAGGAGCACTGGCTACACCGGCAAAACGCTTTTTAAATCGGCTGCATTCTCCTGGTAAAGCGTCACCGTCCAGCAGACTACCGAACGACTATCGACGTACGAGATATCGACTACGTCAAAACGATCAACTTTACGCGGTTTGAAACTGAGAGACTTGCAAGGGCCCCAAAGCCGGCAAAGCATCATCAACAGCTCGACATGCAAGGTCCCATCCGGGAGGATCGAAAACCTCGCCTCAGTGACTCCACCGCCAACGATTGGGTAGGTTCGTACAATAGCCTGGCTCATTTCCAAGTGTCCTTCTTGAGTGGGAGGCGCGAACTACATCCTTTCAATGACTTGGCCCCATTGAAAGGGAAACTGTCCGTTGCTCAGCTTTTCCGATAGGGAACCTCAACATCAGCGTGAGTTACCGACCTCTTCTTTGTAGCATTTTCCGGGCAGAAAAAGCTTGTAGCAGTTGAGTTTTGACAATCCATACGCGCATTTCCCATGCTGTGACCGTGCCTCGCTGACGTTGTCAGCCACATGCCCATGTAGCCTGGATCCGCGAGGCTACGGTGCGCCTCATTGAGCGCATTGATCCCACCCAAGATCGCTTCGCTTGCGGTTGCGCGATCGGTCGACACTGTCGACGCAAGCATGATTTTCCCCCATACGGGCCTACCCCCGTATGGGGCAGGCCTCTCTCTAAAACCTGGAGGCTTAATGAAAATAGAACTGGCTATGTACCAGGCGTTGGTTGCGATCAACGTCCCGGAACTGAAAGCTACCGCAGTGATTGAAGCACTGGAGAACGATATGCAATCCGTACTGGCTACTAAAACGGATATCACTGACGTCAAAGCAGATATCACAGCACTGAAATCCGATATCACAGCGCTACGCGCTGAAGTCGTCGCCACCTGCTCTCAGCTGGAGACAAAACTCACCGTCCGCATGGGTGTCATGCTGTCCGCGTTCATCGGCCTTCAATTGGCAGCCATGAAGTACCTGGCGCTCTAACACACCTCACGCTCCATCCACCCACGCGGGGAATCCTTCCCCGCCGGGCGAAGTGTTTCTCCGCGCTCTGTTTTTTCTGGAGAATCACCATGAGCGATGCTCGACCTCAAGAGGTTCAACACCTCGACCTGTACACCCTCGGCTCTGATGCTGCCTCACCGATTCGACCGCATGCCTCACGCATGTCCGCTGCTCATCATTGCCCTCTCAATGGGCGGCCTTACCTTCGACCCAGCTCGCCACACACGCGCTAGCGAGCCCCTGAATAGCCACCGGGAAGGCAAAACCCACACTCCCCTCTGCCGATCCCGGCGCTGATATTCAGCACACTCACGATGACGTTCGTCGAACGGTTTGATTGACCCCAGGCGCCCTCAAAGGCGCCTCAGCACCGTTCTGGCTGACTGCAACTGAACGGCACCGTCGAGTGCCATTCACAGAAGAAAGGACTCGATATGAAAATCTTGTTTGGTCTGAACCTGTTTTTGCTGGTCGCAGGGATATTACTCGGTGACGTAGTACAGATTCTTCTCTGCGTGATGGCACTGAGCACCGCTCTGATCCAATGGCAGGAAGAAAAAGATGAACGTGAGACCTTTGAAGCCTGACCTAGCTTGCTTGAAACCATGAGTTGACCCGCACAAGGGCACGCTCATTTCCCACCCTGGGGGCACCTGCCCCCAGTCGGGAAAGATGCCCCCTCCTCTTTGGAGACTCGCCATGCGACATAACCCACATCGCTTGCCGTTGCTCATCAAGATCGGCCACTTAGCCGCGCAAGCAAACGTTCACAGCAGGTTGAATACGAAATTCCCTATCATCGTGGATGATCCCTACACGGACACACATTACTTTCTGGACATGGAGCTTTGGTATTCAGTGTATGAGCTCGTCAATGAGCTAGCGGAAATGGACCACCAGAACGACTTTTACCCCGATGCCAGTCCTCTCCTCACTGAGTTCGGCTTGCTACGCGATTACTGGGACATACGAGACCGACTTGATCCTGATCCTGATCCTGAAGAGTACCAATGGCTTCGTTAAAAGCGTTATTTTCTCAAACCTGCCATTTTGGGTGAAACAAAAAACGAGTTCTCTGCCCTTCTTAGTGCCACCACCAGCGCCATCAAGGAGCTAGTGGTGGCACTGGGCGTGTTGCGTCAGCGGATGTGCCATGCAGACCGCGGAGTCATCGCAGACCAACTTCAACCACCTGACCTTCATCGATGGCCCATTCGTAACAAGACGTCGGCATCGGCCACGTCCTGATTCACCACCTATGCAGCACATGTGGGGAACACTCCCCCCTACCGACCACAACCTTTCTTAACCTCCTCCCTGACGAAAGATGGCGGTGGAAGCCCCGTATTCTTCTCGAAGATTTCCATGAGGCAGCCACGCGATGGCACTGTTTGGACTATCTGGTAGGTCTGCCCGGCAGCAGGGACGAAGCTACTGACATTGATGCAGTTGCGAAGGGTGACAACACCGTCTTTCTTCGATCCTCCCGTACTCATCATCTGCACAAAAATGCGTCGGTCCGGGATCAACAAGAATTGCTCGGTCGCCTCACCTTTACGAACCCCAAGGACACCCGTCTCAGAGGTGTCTGTACACGCCACATCGTAGTACGCCCAATATTGTTGGACGCCGCCGTCGAGCATCGTATTAACGCCTTGAATGGCTTCAAGCGTCGCATGGGGAGCTTCTGCATGAGGTTGCTGGTAGAACCCAACACAACCGGAGGTCAAACACAGGGAAAGGGCCACCATGGCTTTTTTCAAATGCACTGCTCCATCAAAAAATAAACACATCACGGACTGGCAACAGGAACTGGACTGCTCAGGCTGGCTTAAACACAATCGACACTTATCGACAGCGCCCACAAAAATCTGAGAGACGCGCACCTCCTGGTGTCTCAATCTCCAGCTCTAAGCAGGGAGGATCGCAATGACCACGAATGATCGCAAGACGGACCTTCACCGTTTAATGCTTGACGCAACTGAAACCGGGCTGAGCCTCAACGACATAACGCCCATTTGTGCACGGCTAAAGATTGACCCTTGTCAGCTTGTTAACGAGCTCACACTCACGGTGGCGAAAGGCTTTAACGCGATGACCCTCGACTTCAATTTCTGTATCCAGGTCATGAATGGCCTGGAAAGCGTTGTCGCCCAACTGGCCGTCGATGGCGAAACACCGGAGCCCGCCCTTTCCATCTACCTCGCTTTCGATGCCGGTGAATTCAAACGGTCCAGCGATGCGGTAGAGGTTTGTCCCAGCGAGAAATACACGAGGCCGATGATTGAACGAGTCTTGCTGGAGCACTACCATCGATGTGATAGAACCTGAGTGGCAACCCTTTAAGGGCGCCGAATAGCCCCCCTATCGATACGCTCGTGTTCCGCTGGTCTTGCATGGAGTCTCTATTCGCCCTGCCACGAGTCGCTGCCCTCCTCACCGGTCAAAATTGTCAGCGTGATGGCCCCCCAATTGTTCCAGTAATAGCCGGTGCGGTCGTTTGCGAATACGAAGAGCACGCCGTCGGTGGTCACCCGATGTTCGCCCTGAACGCCGATTGGAAACGTCTGCGCCGGATCGTCTTGAGTCGGCACCACGCCATTCGGCACGATGCGCCCCATCAAACGGAAATAGCGGCCATCGTCGAGGATCCGCGGCGGACGCCCGGTCGCATAGAACAACTGAGCCGGGTAGCCATCTGCCGAGCAAGGAATGACCGCGTCCACCCACACGCCGCTTGATCGAAATCGAAGCAGCGTACCTGCCACAACGTGCACATCCGTGTCGAACCATGGCGCGTGCGCGGGTACCGAAACGACGTTAGCCAAATTTCACCTCTATCTGAATGACTGAGCGCCTTCCGGCGCAGGCTGTCCCGTGCACGTTTTCCTGAGCCAGGTGTGGATTGGCCGTTCCGCCGATGCGAAACGGCCACGTTGAACACGCCGGCGCACACGGGCCGCAAGACGATAACCGCGTCGTCTAGCCAAGCGCCCTGCGTAACGCGTTGGAAATATCGTGGTTCAGCAGCAGCGTTTTGACTTTTGTCCGATCCGCCTGCGACAACGCCAAATCTGGCCTGCGCGTCGCCGCGGCATCCCAGTCCTGGTGCGCGAGCGCCACGAACTCCGAATCGGTCGACCGATAAACGGTCTGAACCGCTTCGACCTCATACATCTCCGGATTTCCGGGCGGCGCCTCACCGAGCAGGTCGCGGATCAACGGCCACGAGATCTTGTCCGGATCACGTCGTACGATCGTCCCGTTCGCAATCCCCGCAAGGGCCTCGTTGACCCACTGATCGGCAAGCATGCGTTCGACGTTCAATGCGCCGTGATGACTGGTGTAGGGGACTACATCGGCCGATAGCGGTGTCGCTGACCTCTCGAGTGCATATCGGCATGCTTCGACGCGTCGCCAATCGGCGTCCGGAAATTTATCGCGATGTTTCTGCAACCAGAGCGCGCACGCAGCCGCGATTTGCGGAGTGGCCGCAGAGGTACCCCCGCCTGACATTTCCCACGGTGCGTTATCGTCCGGCGTGAGCGGTTGCATCCACGCGACGTTGGGCGTGAACGCGGCGATCGACTTGTAGAGGATTGAATCCGGACCGTAGCTACCTTGCATCGTCACGTTGTCGCTGGTTTCGTAACCGGTGCTCCTGTACGTCACGCCGGTCGCCGTCACGACCCGCCAGAATGCAGCCGGATAGACTGTATAGTGGGGCGGCGCCTCCAACAAACCTACGCGATACCAGTCGCCGGCCGCAGCGACCACGATGATGCCGGCATCATAGAGTTGATTCACGCCGTCGGCCCATGACTGGCAAGGGTAGCCGCCATGGCTGATAGTGACGACATCGCAGGGCTGTCGCCCCTGGTCACCCAGCGCATACAGTAGCCCTTGCGCCACCGATGCATCGCCAAGATGCATTACGGAACCACCGACGCCCCCCACCACAACCGGAACAACGGTCGCGTCCGGGGCGCACCCGATGTCGCCGGTGAAAGGGCTGCCAAACCCCCACTTGGGCCGGGGATCCAACGTCATTGTGTTGCCGGCCAGAATGCCGATTGTGCCGACCCCGTGGCCCCGATTGAACCATTCCTTGTCCGTATCCGTCACGTCCGTCGGAGTGCTCGAATCGTAGAAATTTCGTCCTTCGGCAAGGGCAAGGTGGCGTGGCGCGGATGGATGTTTCGGTGCGCACCCGGTATCGAGATGCGCAATCCGCACGCCTGCACCCGTCACACGAACCTCGGTACCTATCACATATTCAGTGTGGGCTTGATCAAATCGGGCGGATTGCAAGTACCAAGTGGGGCTAACGTTCGGGTCATCATTCTGGTCGGGTCCCCAATGCGCTGGCTCTTTGGGCCCATTGTCCTCGTTGTGCGCATCCATGCTGAACATGAGCTGAGCTTTCTGAGCCTGGGTCTGCATCTGTGCATCCGTGTGTCGTGTCTGCACGCAGTCCGGCTCGGCATACGTCGCGTTGCCCGACATCACCGCGTGGTGCGCGGCATCCCACGGATGCTCCCCAGTCAGACTCCAGCGTGTGGCCGCGGATCCCGGCGGCGACATGGTGGTAACGAAAGACGCTCGAGTGGGTGTAATGGGCATCGACAGGAACGGCGCGTTGTCGTGCATCGTGATGAGCTTTCCGGTCCAGCGCGAATAGTACTGTTTGGTCGGCATGGCGATCTCCTTGTGCGTTTTTTTCTACCTTGATGCCTTCGTACATCGACTTCGCGAAGCCACTGCGCATTCCCCTCACCCCCCTCCCGAGTTACAGTCGCGCTAATGCGCAAACGCTAGGCGAATCTGTCGGGGAAAGCGTAGGCACCCAAACCGCCCCGGGCAACCGCCTTTCATCAGTCGACGGCATTGTTTAGCGCCCCCTGCCAGGTGCCCCGCACGACTAGGCAACTGAGGATTGAGGTCCCAGTGGAAACCTGGCTGTGGGCGCGCACAGGTCGCGTATCAGTGCAGGCGGCTGGCTTCACGCATCGGGCGCGGGCAGAGCACTTCTTGGATTGCACTCGAGCGCGATCTCGCGGGCAACCTTTGCCCCACTAAGCTCGCCGATCACGGGGTAGTGGCGAATACACACGACAGACTGGCCGACGACGGCACAGGTGAACGGTTTTTGATGGTTTGCATCTGTGCCCCCTTTCAGGGCAGTCAAGACGGTTTCAGCATCGTGCCACAACTGCAAGTCGCGTCGGCCGAGCGTCAGTTTTCCCAGTCGTCACCTTGGATAAAAAGAGGCTGACCGGCAAACTCCGACGGCAGTTTCATCAGTTACCGGGCCACTCGTGGCGATGTTGCAGTGGTATTGAGGCATTTGCCGAAGCGCGTTGATGTAACGGACGCTTAAATTGGTAGCCGAACCCATACCGTTCATTTCCTCGATCTAGGGAACTGCGAAATGCTCCCCCAGGTACTGCCGAAGCCCGCATCAGCAAGCAGGTGTACGGCGAGATTTTCTCCCATTCCCAGCCCTACATGTAGGCGGGTTCAGTGTGGGTTTGGACGAGCTGGCTGCTCATGGTCACTCCGTCGATAAGCGGACGCCAGACCACTTTACGTTTTTCTTTCAACCGGTATAGCGGGCTCCAATTTTGCCCAGCGATCGTCACTATCATTTAATAATTTCCATTCTAAATATCTCACAGGCACCGAACTGGTAGTTTTTCGCTCTGCGCCTGCTGGGGATCCGTCACCAACTGTATAACACCTAAACTCAAAGCCACCGTCAGCTGGAGGTATAAAGCGTAATATCACTGTTTCCCCGCCCTCCATAGTGCCTGCGCCTTTATCCCCCGTCGAAAAGCTAAGATAACCGTCCTTGGATGCATCCAATTTAGCCATCCCGCCCCATACAGGAGACCTGGTTTTGAGCCCCTCCGTGCGAATATTTCTATCAAAAGTCACTTTTGTAGTGACATGAAACAAAGGTATTCCAGGGAGCGCCTTAAGCCCAGACTTTTTATGCTTTCCGTAATTATCTTTCGCCTTTTTCAGATATTCATTATAATCTCTGTATTTACTCGACACTGGGGCCCACTCTGAGGGTTTCTTCATTTTCAGCCAATTCAACATATCTGGAGTAAGCCCAGGAGGAAGCTCGTCTGCACCTAAAGCCGAACCATCGCTCGAGCGATG
>Ga0209759_1001241_pt1 | contig 15482 bp, 14 predicted proteins | sample AraplaCL_Col_mMS_FD_184261 | JGI IMG/M metagenome (GOLD analysis project Ga0209759, IMG submission 184261) | Arabidopsis root microbial communities from the University of North Carolina, USA - plate scrape CL_Col_mMS (SPAdes) (version 2) | ecosystem: Host-associated > Plants > Roots >...
GAGGGCGCCGAGCCGCGCCCGCCGCGCGGCGAGCGCCCGCCGCGGCCCGAGCGCGGCCCGCGCGCGGTCGTCGAATTCGCCAGCGCCGACGTGTCCGACACCTTCGCCGGCGTGCTGTCCGGCGACTTCGACATCGACGCCGAGATCGTCGACGGCGTCAACCCGATCCCGGCCAAGCGCGTGCTGGCCGCCGAGCCCGACGCGCCCAAGCTGCACAAGGTGCTCGCGCAGTCGGGCATCGGCTCGCGGCGCGACATGGAGCAGCTGATCACCGACGGCAAGGTCACCGTCAACGGCGAGGTGGCCCACACCGGGCAGCGCATCTCGTTCGGCGACGAAGTCAAGGTCGCCGGCCGCGTCGTCAAGCTGCGCATCGCGCCGCCGCCGGCGCGCGTGATTGCGTACCACAAGCCCGCGGGCGAGGTCGTCACGATGGACGACCCCGAGAAGCGTCCCACCGTGTTCCGCCGCCTGCCGCGCCTGGCGCACGGCAAGTGGCAGTCGGTCGGCCGCCTGGACATCAACACCGAAGGCCTGCTGCTGTTCACCAACTCGGGTGACCTCGCCAACAAGCTGATGCACCCGCGCTTCGGCGTGGAGCGCGAATACGCGGTGCGCGTGCTGGGCACGCTCGATGCGGAAGCGCGCGAGAAGCTGCTGACCGGCGTGTCCATCGACGGCCAGGAAGCGCATTTCAAGTCCATCGAGGACGGCGGCGGCGAAGGCGCCAACCGCTGGTACCGCGTGGTCATCACCGAAGGCCGCAACCGCGAAGTGCGCAAGCTGTTCGACGCGGTGGGCATGGCGGTGAGCCGGCTGATCCGCATCCGCTACGGCTCGGTGGTGCTGCCCAAGGGCCTGCGCCGCTCGGTGTGGGTCGACCTGGACGACAACGACGTGCGGCGCCTGCGCCAGCTGGCCGGCGCCGACAATCCGCAGCGCAACCAGCAGCAGGCGCGCGACGACGGTCCGCGGGACAACGCGCCGCGCGAAGGCGCCCCGCGCGAGGGCGGCCAGCGCAACAACCCGACGCGCGGCGACCGCGGCCCGCGCCCCGACAACGGCCCGCGTGCCAATGCCGGTGGCCAGCAGCCCAAGCAGCGCGACCGTGCCGACCGCAACAGCCGCGGCCGCGACCGCGGCGGCCGCCAGGACAGCACGAGCAGCCCCGCGCCGTTCCGCGAGCCGGGTGATCCCAGCTACATCCCCAATCCGCTGCAGCAGACCTTCGACCGCCGGGCGATCCAGCAACGCGAGCGTCCGGTCGTGGTCGACTACGACGACGGCACCGACGGCCCGATCGGCCCGATCCCCAACCCGCTGCAGCAGACCTACGACAAGCGCGGCCTGTCCGGCAAGAGCGATCCGTTCGGCCGCAACGGCAAGGGCAAGCGCGGCGGCGGCGGCGGTGGTGGCGGTGGCGGTGGCGGCGAGAAGCAGCCCGATCCGCTGAAGACGGCCGTCGGCTACATCGGTGCCGACACCTTCATCAAGAAGCTCAACAACCGGGGCGGAGGCGGCGGCCGCGGCCGGCGCTGAACCGCTGGCGGGCATCGCTCGGCCGAAGCGGAGACGATTCCTGCCCATTCCCTTATCAAGTGTCACCCGCCCGGTTTAAAATGCCGGGCTTTGCCCAAGTTCAAGCCCTCCAGGAGAACCACAAATGACTGAACGCACCCTCTCGATCATCAAGCCCGACGCCGTCGCCAAGAACGTGATCGGCCAGATCCTCGCCCGCTTCGAAGGCGCCGGCCTGAAGATCGTCGCCGCCCGCATGATGCAGCTGTCGCAGGCCGACGCCGAGGCGTTCTACGCCGTGCACAAGGCGCGCCCGTTCTTCAAGGACCTGGTCAGCTTCATGATCTCCGGCCCGGTGATGGTCCAAGTGCTCGAAGGCGAAGGCGCCATCCTGAAGAACCGCGACCTGATGGGCGCCACCGACCCGAAGAAGGCCGAGAAGGGCACGATCCGCGCCGATTTCGCCGATTCGATCGACGCCAACGCCGTGCACGGCTCGGACGCCGCCGAGACGGCCGCCAACGAAATCGCGTTCTTCTTCCCCGGCCTGCAAATCCACTCGCGTTGAGCGTGTGCGCCCGGGCCTGCCCCGGGCAACTGAAACCTGCGCGATGACGACCCCTCTGGACAATCTGCTCGACCTCGATCAATCCGCCCTCAAGGCGTATTGCGAGCGCGTGGGCGAGAAGTCGTTTCGCGCCACCCAGCTGTTCCGCTGGATCCACCATCGCGGCGTAGGCAACTTCGACGACATGACCGACCTCGCGCGCTCACTGCGCGCGAAGCTGGCCGGTGTCGCGGAGATTCGCCCGCTGCGCGCGATCACCGACAAGACCTCGGCCGACGGCACCCGCAAGTGGCTGTTCGATGTCGGCCAGGGCAACGCCGTCGAGACGGTCTACATCCCCGAGGACGACCGCGCCACGTTGTGCATCTCCTCGCAGGCCGGGTGTGCCGTCGGCTGCCGCTTCTGCTCCACCGGCCACCAGGGCTTCAGCCGCAACCTGACCACCGGCGAGATCATCGCCCAGCTGTGGCAGGCCGAGCACACGATGCGGGCCAAGCTGGGTCTGGGCGCCAACGAACGCGCCATCAGCAACGTCGTGATGATGGGCATGGGCGAGCCGCTGCAGAACTACGCGCAGCTGGTGCCCGCGCTGCGCATGATGCTCGACGACCACGGCTACGGGTTGTCGCGCCGCCGCGTGACGGTGTCCACCTCGGGCGTGGTGCCGATGATCGACCGCCTGCGTGAAGACTGCCCGGTCGCGCTGGCCGTGTCGCTGCATGCGCCGGACGACGCGCTGCGCGACCAGCTGGTGCCGATCAACAAGAAGTATCCGATCGACGAGCTGCTGGGCGCGTGCGAACGCTATCTGGAGGCCGCGCCGCGCGACTTCATCACGATGGAGTACTGCATGCTGGACGGCGTCAACGATTCGCCGGCCCAGGCGCGCCAGCTGGTCGAGCTCGTCAAGAACCGGCTGCCCGTCAAGTTCAACCTGATCCCGTTCAACCCGTTCCCCGAGTCGGGCCTCAAGCGTTCGTCCAACGCTCGCGTGCTGGCGTTCGGCGAGGTGCTGCTCGAGGCGGGCCTGGTCACCACCATCCGCAAGACGCGCGGCGACGACATCGACGCGGCCTGTGGTCAACTCGCGGGGGAGGTGCAGGACCGCACCGATGCCCAGCGCCGCATGACCCGCTCGATCCCGATCGTCGCGGCCGCACCGTCCACCCCGAACAAGTCCGTCCCTCCCACCCTCAAGCAGTGAGTCGCCATCGCATGCATCTCGTCTCCGGGCCAGTCAGAGTGTCGCGTTGGATGAGAGCCGCGTTCGCTGCGGCAGGTCTGCTCGCCGGCCTTGCCGGGTGCGTGACCACCGGCGCGCCGCCGAAGTCGCTTTACAAGAAGAGCACGACGGACGACGACATCAAGACGGCGTCCGACCAGACGGCGGCCGATCGGCTGTCCAACACGCGCATGGAACTGGCGCAGGCCTACCTGGGCCGCAACCAGCCCGGCGATGCGCTGGACCAGGTCAAGCAGGCCCTGCAAGCCAAGCCGGACAATCCGGCGGCCTACGGACTGCGCGGGCTGATCTACGCCGCGATGGGCGACACCGCGCATGCCGACGAGAGCTTCCATCGCGCGATGCAGCTGGCGCCGCACGACGCCGACCTGATGCACAACTACGGCTGGACGCTGTGCCAGCAGCGCCGCTTCGACGAAGCCGATGCCCAGTTCAAGCAGGCGCTGGCCGAGCCGAGCTATCGATCGGCCGCGCGCACGATGCTGGTCGAAGGCATCTGCCAGGCGCGCGCCGACAAGGGCCAGGAGGCCGAGCGCACGCTGTCGCGGGCCTATGAGCTGGATCCGGCCAATCCGACCATCGCCGTCAACCTGTCCGAGGTGCTGTACCGCAACAAGCAGTACGAGCGCGCCCGCTTCTACGTGCGTCGCGTCAACACCCGACAGGAGCTGGCCAGCGCGCAGACGCTGTGGCTGGCCGCCCAGATCGAGCACAAGCTGGGCGAGGCGGAACAGGTCAAGGCGCTGGGCAACCAGCTGCGCGATCGCTTTCCGGATTCGCCCGAGGCCGCGCTGTTCGAAAAGGGCCGGTTCGATGACTGACGAGCTGACGCCCGAACCGATGCAGCCCTCCAGGTTTTCGGATGCCGACGCCGACGGCGCGGCGACGCCCAGCCGCTTCGGGGCGCCATCCTCGCAATCGGGGCCTGCCACCGCCGGTGCCTTGATCCGCGATGCGCGCCAGGCGCAGGGCATCGATCTCGCGTCGCTGGCGGCGATGCTGAAGGTGCCGCTCAAGCGCCTGGAGGCCCTGGAGGCCGATCGCCACGAGGAGCTGCAGGGCCCGACCTTCGAGCGCGCGCTGGCGCAGGCCGCCTGCCGCGTGCTCAGGATCGATCCCAAGCCGGTGCTGGCGCTGCTGCCGCAGCACGAGCGCAACACGCTCGAGCGCGTCAGCGAGGGCATCAACACGCCGTTTCGCGACGGCCAGGCCAGTGCCGGGTTCGAACTGCCGGCCGGTACGCGGCCAGTGGTGATCTTCGTGGCGGTGCTGGTGCTCGCCGCATTGGCGCTGCTGTTCATGCCGCCCGGCTGGATCGCCCGCGTGAAGGCGCAGTTCGCGGGCAGCCCGGCCGCGAGCGCACCGGCGCCAGCCGCCTCGGTGCCTGCCGTCGCGGTGCCGACGCCCGCGGTCATCGCGGCGCCCGTCGAGCCGGCGGCCGCCAGCGCGGCGGGGACGGTCGCCGCCGCGGCGCTGCCATCCGCATCTGCTGCACCCGCGCCGATCGCATCCGCGCCGCCGCGTCCGGCGTCCGCCGCGTCGAGCGCCGCCCCGCAGGGCGTCGACGAGGTGCTGGCCCACCAGGCGGGCGCGCCCAGCATCCCGCTGCAGGTCATCGCCACGGCCGACTCCTGGGTCGAGGTCGTCGATGCCCAGGGCCATACGCTGCTGTCGCGCACCGTGCTGGCCGGCGAGTCGGTGGGCCTGGACGGCGCCTTGCCGATGCACGTGAAGATCGGCAATGCCGGCGGCACGCGTTTGAAGCTGCGCGGCGACAATGTGGACCTGACGCCCTGGACGCGCGACAACGTCGCCCGCCTCGAGGTGAAGTGACCTTCCGACGAGCTTGCAAGCCATGAACGACTCCATCGCCTCCCTCTCCGACGCCGGCTCCCTGCTGGACGGCGAGCCCATCGCCGAGACCGCACCGGCCCAGCGCCGCACGCGCCAGGCGCGCGTGGCCTGGGGCACCCACGTCGTGACCGTGGGCGGCGACGCGCCGGTGCGCGTGCAGTCCATGACCAACACCGACACGGTGCAGGTGATCGAGACGGCGATCCAGGTCAAGGAACTGGCGCTGGCCGGCTCGGAGCTGGTGCGCATCACGGTCAACACGCCGGAGGCCGCGGCCGCCGTGCCGCACATCCGCGAGCAGCTCGACCGGATGAACATCAACGTGCCGCTGGTGGGCGATTTCCACTACAACGGCCATCGCCTGCTGACCGAGTACCCGGCCTGCGCCGAGGCGCTGTCCAAGTACCGCATCAACCCGGGCAACGTGGGCCGCGGGGAGAAGGGCGATCGGCAGTTCGCGCAGATGGTCGAGGTGGCCTGCAAGTACGACAAGCCCGTGCGCATCGGCGTCAACTGGGGCAGCCTCGACCAGGAGCTGCTCAAGTCGCTGATGGACGCCAACGCGAAGCGTTCCAGGCCATGGGAGCTCAAGCAGATCATGTACGAGGCGCTGGTGCGCTCGGCGCTCGAATCGGCGCAGGCCGCGCGCGACGTCGGCCTCGATCCGAACCAGATCCTGCTCAGCTGCAAGATGAGCGCGGTGCAGGACCTGATCGCCGTCTACCGCGGCCTGGCCAAGCGCACCGACCACGCGCTGCACCTGGGCCTGACCGAGGCCGGCATGGGCGCCAAGGGCACGGTGGCGTCGACCGCCGCGCTGGCGGTGCTGCTGCAGGAAGGCATCGGCGACACCATCCGCGTCTCGCTCACCCCGCAGCCGGGCGAAGCGCGCACGCAGGAGGTGGTGGTGGCGCTGGAGATCCTGCAGTCGCTGGGGCTGCGCCACTTCAATCCCAGCGTCACGGCCTGCCCGGGCTGCGGCCGCACCACCAGCACGGTGTTCCAGGATCTCACCCAGCAGATCGACGACTTCCTGCGTTCGCAGATGCCCGTGTGGCGCGACCGCTTCCCCGGCGTCGAAGGCATGAAGGTGGCCGTGATGGGCTGCATCGTCAACGGCCCCGGCGAGAGCAAGCACGCCGACATCGGCATCAGCCTGCCGGGCACCGGCGAGGCCCCGTCCGCCCCGGTCTACATCGATGGCGAACGCGTGCTGACGCTGCGCGGCGACAACATCGCCGGCGAGTTCCGCGCCATCGTCGAGCAATACATCGAACGCCGGTACGGCGCAGCAACGGCAGCGCATTGAAGCGGCCGTAGCCTCGCACCCGGCTTTCCAATTCCAATAACACGCGACCCCGTCCACGGGTCGCATCGATCCGTATTGCTCATGGCTGAAATCCTGCGTGCCGTCAAAGGCATGAACGACATCTTTCCGGCGTCGGTGCCGCGCAAGGCGAGCGAGACGCTGCCCACGTCCAACATGTGGCAATGGTTCGAGGCGACGGCACGTTCGGTGCTGCAGCGCTACGGCTACCAGAACCTGATGACGCCGATCGTCGAGCCCACCTCGCTGTTCGTGCGCGGCATCGGCGAGGTGACCGACATCGTCGAAAAGGAGATGTACTCCTTCGAGGACTCGATGAACGGCGACAAGCTGACGCTGCGCCCCGAGTTCACCGCCGGCATCGTGCGCGCAGTCATCGAGCACAACGCGCTGTACAACGGGCCGCTGCGGCTGTGGTCCACCGGCCCGCTGTTTCGCCACGAGCGGCCGCAGAAGGGCCGCTATCGCCAGTTCCACCAGCTGGACGTCGAGGCGCTGGGCTTCGCCGGTCCCGACACGGACGCCGAACAGATCCTGCTCACGCGCGCACTGCTGCGCGAGCTCGGGCTCAAGGAAGGCGAGCACATCCGCCTGGAGATCAACAGCCTGGGCCAGCCGGCCGAACGCGCCGCGCACCGTGCCGCGCTGGTGACGTACTTCGAGGCCAATGCGTCGTTGCTCGACGAGGATTCGCAGCGTCGCCTCAAGACCAATCCGCTGCGCATCCTGGACAGCAAGAACCCGGCGATGCAGGCGATGATCGACGCGGCCCCCAAGCTGATGGAGTTCCTCGGCGCGGAGACGCTGGCGCACTTCGACGCGGTGCGCGCGGTGCTCGATGCGGTGGGCCTCGAATACCGCATCAACCCGCGCCTGGTGCGCGGCCTCGACTACTACAACCTGACCGTGTTCGAGTGGATCACCGAGCAGCTCGGCTCGCAGGGCACCGTCTGCGGCGGCGGCCGCTACGACGGCCTGATCGAGCAGCTCGGGGGCAAGCCGGCGCCGGCCGTCGGCTGGGGCCTGGGCATCGAGCGCCTGCTGCTGCTGCTGGAGGCCGTAGGCATCGCGCCGCCGGACCAGGCGCCCGACGCCTATGCCATCGTCGGCGGCGACGCGGCCCGCGTGCCCGCGATGCGGGCGGCCGAGGCCTTGCGCGCGGCGGGGGTCTCGGTGCTGCAGCATGCGCAGGGAGCCGAAGGCCTGCCCAGCCTCAAGGCGCAATTCAAGAAGGCCAATGCCAGCGGCGCGCGCTTCGCGCTGGTGTTCGCCGGCGAGGAACTTGCACGCGGTGTGGTGGGTCTGAAAGCGCTGCGCGGCGGCGAGGCGGAGCAGGTCGAACGCCCCCTGGACGACGTCGCGGCCTGGGCCGCGGAGCTGCGCAACGCATAATCGACGATTCGCCCGATTTTCCGGGCGCCGTCTCCCTCGCCCGCGGCCTGGCGCCGCGGGCGGTTTCCCGATTTCAAGATAGACGATTGCAGATGGCACAACAACTCGATCTCCAGGAACAAGAACAGATCGACGCCCTCAAGGCGTTCTGGGCCAAGTACGGCAACCTGATCATGTGGACGCTCACGCTGGTGCTGGCGCTCTTCGCGGCCTGGACGTGGTGGCAGAAGATGGAGCGCGACAAGGCCTCCGTCGCCAGCACGATGTACGGCGAGCTGCAATCGGCCGCCGCGGCGGGCGACGCCAAGCGCGCCGGGCAGATCCTGGGCGACATGAAGTCCAAGGCCGCCAAGACCACCTACACCGAGCTGGGCGCGCTGCTGGCGGCCAAGACCGAGGTCGACAAGGGCGACACGGCCGATGCCATCGCCAACCTGCAATGGGTCGCGCAGAACGGCAACGACGAGAACGCCGCCGTCGCCCACCTGCGCCTGGCCGGCCTGCTGGCCGACGCCAAGAAGTACGACGACGCCCTCAAGGAGCTCGCGCTGGTCAAGCCGGCGTCGTTCGCGGCGCTCGTTGCCGACCGCCGCGGCGACATCGCGCTGGCCCAGGGCCGCAAGGACGCGGCCGTCAAGGACTGGAAGGTCGCCTACGAGGGACTGCCGGAGACGGCGCAGTACCGCATCCTGGTCCAGGCCAAGCTGACGGCGCAAGGCGCCGCGCCGGCCGCTTCCGCCGCCTCGGGAGCCGCGCAATGAAGGGCGCGGTGACCGTGCGCCTGGCCGCGGCGGCCGTGCTGGCCGCCGGCGCGCTGCTGGCCGGCTGCGCCGACGATGCGGCCAAGCCCACGCCGCTGGAGCCGCTGCAGGCCAAGATCTCCGGGCACCAGGTCTGGAAGCTGAGCCTGGGCGGCGCGGCCTTCAGCGCGGTGACCGGCAGCGCCGGCTTCGCGGCGCAGGGCGTGACCGCCGCCGGCAACAACTTCGTCATCGGCGCGCTCAATGGCGCGCTGGTCTCGGTCGACGCCGACACCGGCAAGGAGAACTGGCGTGCGGACGCCGGCGGCCGCCTGTCCACCGGCATCGGCAGCGACGGCCGCTTCAGCGCGGTCGTCACGCGCGACGGCGAACTCGTGACGCTGGACGGCGGCAAGATCATCTGGCGCCAGCACCTGGACAGCCCGGTCGTCACGGCCCCCTTCGTCGCCGGCGAGCGCGTGTTCGTGCTGGGCGTGGATCGCTCGGTGCAGGCCTTCGACGCCCTGGACGGCAAGAAGCTGTGGGCCTATGCCCGGGCGGGGGATGCGCTGACGCTGTCGCAGGCCGGCGTGCTCACCTCGTACCAGGACACGCTGCTGTTCGGACTGGGCGCGCGCCTGACCGCGCTCGATCCGCTCAAGGGCACGGTTCGCTGGGAAGTGCCGGTGGCCGCCCCGCGCGGCACCAACGAGGTCGAGCGCCTGGCCGACCTGGTCGGCCCGGCGGCGCGCGTGGGCAGCGTCTATTGCATCCGCGCGTTCCAGAACGGCGTCGGTTGCGTCGATGCCGAGCGCGTCACGGCGCTTTGGTCGATCAACGGTGGCGGCTCGCAGCCTGTCGGCGCCGACGAGGACTACGTGTTCTCGGGCGACGGCAGCGACCGCCTGAGCGCGCGCCGCCGCGCCAACGGCGAGTCGGTGTGGCTCAGCGACAAGTTCCAGAACCGCAAGCTGAGCGGCATGCTGGCCATCGGCAAGGTGGTGGTGTTCGGTGATTTCGAAGGCAACGTGCACTTCCTCGACCGCAGCACCGGCACCCCTTTGCTGCGCCTGCCCACCGACGGCTCGCCCATCGTCGGCGCCCCCGTGCGCGCGGGGAGCACGCTCGCGGTGACGACCAAGGACGGCTCCGTCTATGCGTTCCGTCCGGAATGAGCGCCGCCCGGCCGCCCGAAGGCGTTCCCTCCGAAGTCGGTCACCCCGCAGCCGCCAGGCGCAGGGAAATCATGAGTACTCGGCGTTGCGTCTGACCAGGAGCCCCTCCGCTTGAAACCCGTCATTGCACTGGTCGGCCGACCCAACGTCGGCAAGTCGACGCTGTTCAACCGGCTGACGAAGACGCGCGACGCGATCGTCGCCGACTTCGCGGGCCTGACGCGCGACCGCCACTACGGCGACGGCCGCCACAACGGCATCGAGTTCATCGTCGTCGACACCGGCGGCTTCGAGCCCGACTCCACCACCGGCATCGTCAAGGAGATGGCGCGCCAGACGCGCCAGGCCGTGGCCGAGGCCGACGTGGTGATCTTCGTCGTCGACATCCGCCTGGGCCTGTCGGTGCAGGACCACGACATCGCGCGCTACCTGCGCAGCGCGCAGAAGAACGTGCTGGTGGCGGTCAACAAGGCCGAGGGCATGTCCGAATCGCCGATGCTCAACGAGTTCCACGAACTGGGCATGGGCGAGCTGCATCCGATCTCCGCGGCCCACGGACAGGGCATCCGCAGCCTGCTGGACGCCGCGCTCGAAGGGCACGAACCCGAGTCCGAGGACGACGAATTCGGCGCCTCGGCGATGGATCGTCCGATCAGGCTCGCCGTGGCCGGACGTCCCAACGTGGGCAAGTCGACCCTGATCAACACCTGGCTGGGCGAGGAGCGCTTGGTCGCCTTCGACATGCCCGGCACCACGCGCGACGCGATCACGGTGCCGTTCGAGCGCGACGGCAAGAAGTTCGAGCTGATCGACACCGCCGGCCTGCGCCGCAAGGGCCAGGTGTTCCAGGCGATCGAGAAGTTCTCGGTCATCAAGACGCTGCAGGCGATCGCCGACGCCAACGTCGTCGTGCTGCTGCTGGACGCCACCCAGGGCGTGACCGACCAGGACGCCCACATCGCCGGCTACATCCTCGACTCCGGCCGCGCGGTGGTCATCGCGATCAACAAGTGGGACGCGGTCGACAGCTACCAGCGCCAGATGCTGGACCGGTCGATCGAGTCGCGCCTGGCGTTCCTGAAGTTCGCGCCGGTGATCAACATCTCGGCGCTCAAGCGCCAGGGCCTGGGCCCGCTCTGGAAGTCCATCGAGGACGCGCACGCGTCGGCCAACCGCAAGATGTCCACGCCGGTGCTCACGCGCCTGCTGATGGAAGCTGTCGAGCACCAGCAGCCGCGCCGCGACGGCATGTACCGCCCGAAGATGCGCTATGCGCACCAGGGCGGCATGAATCCGCCCATCATCGTGGTGCACGGCACCTCGCTGGATCACGTCACGGACGCCTACAAGCGCTTCCTCGAGGGGCGTTTCCGCGACCATTTCAAGCTGGTGGGCACCCCGCTCAAGATCGAACTGCGTTCCGGGCGTAATCCATTCACCGACAAAGATGAATAAAGTTAACCCGTAGAACGGCGGGCGGGATGCCGCGTGTGATAACGTGAACTCTTTCCCAACACACGTACTTTCAACACGGAGAATATCGTGAGCAACAAAGGGCAACTCCTACAAGACCCCTTCCTGAACCTGCTGCGCAAGGAGCATGTTCCGGTGTCGATCTATCTGGTCAACGGCATCAAGCTGCAAGGCCATATCGAATCGTTTGACCAGTATGTGGTCCTGCTGCGCAATACCGTCACCCAGATGGTCTACAAGCACGCCATTTCCACGGTCGTGCCCGGCCGCGCGGTCAATTTCCACGCGGGTGATGCACCCGAATGATGTCGCGGTCTGAGGCCGGCTCCCGGGCTTCGAATTGACTGACGACACCTCGCAGGGCGCCCGCGGCCCGCAGCTGGGCGGCTCGACCCATGGCGAGCCGCCGCGCGTGATCCTGGTGGGCGTCGACTTCGGCCGTGGCTCGTCCTTCGATCCCACGCTCGACGAACTGGCGCTGCTGGCCGAATCCGCCGACGACATCCCCGTCGCCCGGATCACGGCCAAGCGCAAGGCGCCGGATCCGGCGCTGTTCGTGGGCAGCGGCAAGGCCGACGAGATCAAGGAACTGGTGCTGGCCCACCGCGCGCAGGGCGTGCTGTTCGACCAGGCGCTGTCGCCCGCGCAGCAGCGCAACCTCGAACGCCACCTGGGCGTCGGCGTGGCCGACCGCACCGCGCTGATCCTGGAGATCTTCGCCGCGCGCGCCAAGAGCCACGAAGGCAAGCTGCAGGTGGAGCTGGCGCGCCTGCAATACCTGTCCACGCGCCTGGTGCGGCGCTGGAGCCACCTGGAACGCCAGCAGGGCGGCACCGGCGTGCGCGGCGGCCCGGGTGAATCGCAGATCGAGCTGGACAAGCGCATGATCGGCGAGCGCATCAAGCAGGTCAAGGAACGCCTGGTCAAGGTCAAGAAGCAGCGCCAGACGCAGCGCAAGTCGCGCGAGCGCAGCGGCACCTTCCGCGTCTCGCTGGTGGGCTATACCAACGCCGGCAAGTCGACGCTGTTCAACGCGCTGGTCAAGGCCGACACCTACGTCGCCAACCAGCTGTTCGCCACGCTCGATACCACCACGCGCTCGATGTACCTGCAGCAGGTCGAGACCTCGATGTCGCTGTCCGACACCGTGGGCTTCATCCGCGACCTGCCGCACAAGCTGGTCGAGGCCTTCCGCGCCACCTTGCAGGAGGCGGCCGACGCCGACCTGCTGCTGCACGTGATCGATTCGGCCAGCCCGCTGCTGCAGGAGCAGTTCGAGGAAGTGCAGCGCGTGCTGCACGAGATCGGCGCCGACGAGGTGCCGCAGATCCTCGTGTACAACAAGCTAGATCGGCTCGACGTCGCCCAGCGGCCCGAGAACCTGGTCGACGCCATCGAGGGCGAGCGCGGCGTGCGCACGCCGCGCGTGTTCGTCAGCGCGCTGGGCGGCGAGGGGCTGGACGCGTTGCGCCAGGCCATCGCCGACGCCTTGATCGCCAGCCGGGACGCCCCGCAGGAAGACTTCGAACGCGACGCGCGTTTCGCCCGGCCCGACCTCGACGACAATGAAGACGACAGCGACTCGAAAGATTCGGTTTCGTCCCCATCTTCTCCAGCATGAACATGCCCGCGAACACCTCCCCGTCTTCGGCGCCCGCATCACGTCGGCGCGCCTTGCTGCGCAAAGTGCTCGGCCCCTTCATGGCCGCCGGCCAGGAAGGGCCGCCCGACCTCGAGGAGATGTGGCGCGACTTCACGCGCAAGGTCTCGTCGTTCTTCGGCCTGGGCAAGAAGGGCGGCGGCGAACCCGGCAACGGCTTCCAGCCGGATGCGCGCAGCGCCGGCGTGGGCGTCGGCCTGGTCGCCCTGATCGTCGTCGTGGTGTGGCTGTTCAGCGGCTCGTTCATCGTGCAGGAAGGCCAGATGGCCGTCGTCACCACCTTCGGCCGCTACAGCCACACGGTGGGTGCCGGCTGGGGCTGGCGCTGGCCCTATCCGATCCAGGCCAACGAGACGGTCAACTTCACGCAGACCACGACGGTGGAGATCGGCGCCACCAGCGGCTCGTCGCCGTCCGGCCTGCGTGATTCGGCGATGCTGACGCAGGACGAGAACATCGTCGACGTGCGCTTCAGCGTGCAGTACAGCCTGAAGGACGCACGCGCCTTCCTGTTCGAGAACCGCAAGCCGGCCGAGGCCGTGGTGCAGGCGGCCGAATCGGCGGTGCGCGAGATCGTCGGCTCCAGCCGCATCGACTCGGTGCTCTACGAGCAGCGCGGTGCGCTGACGGCGGCCCTGGTCAAGTCGATCCAGTCGCAACTGGACACCCTCAACGCCGGCATCCTGATCGCCAACGTCAACATCGAGAGCGTCAACCCGCCCGAGCAGGTGACCGCGGCGTTCAGCGACGTCGTCAAGGCCGGTGTCGACCGCGACGCCCTGAAGAACGAGGGCCAGGCCTACGCCAACCACGTGATCCCGGCCGCGCAGGGCGACGCCGCGCACCTGCGCGAGAACGCGCTGGGCTACAAGGCGCGCATCGTCAACGCGGCGCAGGGCGACGCCGACCGCTTCAAGGCGATCTACGCCGAATACCAGAAGGCCCCGGGCGTCACGCGCGACCGGATGTACATCGACGCCATGCAGGACGTCTACGCGAACGTCACCAAGGTGATGGTGGACACGCATGGCGGCGCCAACCTGATCGAGGTGCCGCTGGACAAGCTGACCCAGGCCGCCGCGGCGGCCGCCCCCGCGGCGGCCGCGCCGTCCGAGACGGCCACGTCCGCCACGGTCACCGTCTCTCCCAACGATCCCGCGGCCGATGCCCGCTCGCGCGACAACTCGCGCACCCGCGACCGCGACAGCCGCTGAGGAGCCGACAGAGTGAACAAGATCTTCCTGGCGATCGGCATCGCCATCATCGCTCTCCTCGTGGTCTCGTCGTCGCTGTTCATCGTCGACCAGCGCCAGGTCGCCGTCGTCAAGACCTTCGGCGAGATCAAGTCGGTCATCACCGAGCCCGGCCTGAACTTCAACTGGCCGCTGGTGCAGACCGTGTCGATGCTCGACAAGCGCATCCAGACGCTGGACAACCCGTCGCCCAGCGCGATCTTCACCGCCGAGAAGAAGAGCCTGGTCATCGACTGGCTGGTGAAGTGGCGCATCAACGACGCGCGCCAGTTCATCCGCAACAACAACGGCGAGCAGCTCAACCTCGAACGCCGGCTGGCCGCAGTCGCGCAGGCCGCGTTCAACGAGGAGATCACCAAGCACACCGTGCGCGGGGTGCTGTCCGACGAGCGCGCGCAGATCATGCAGAACGTCAAGGCGCGGCTGGAGTCCGAGTCCAAGCAGTTCGGCATCGACATCATCGACGTGCGCATCAAGCGGGTCGACTTCGTGCCCGAGGTCACCAGCTCCGTCTTCAACCGCATGATCTCCGAGCGCAAGCAGGTGGCCAACCAGCTGCGCGCCGAAGGCGAGGCGGTCAAGGAGAAGATCCGCGCCGATGCCGACAAGCAGGTCTCGGTGATCGTCGCCGAGGCCACGCTGGACGCCCAGAAGACCAAGGGCGAGGCCGATGCCCAGGCCACGCAGATCTACGGCGAGGCCTTCGGCCGCGACCCGAAGTTCGCGCAGTTCTACCGCAATCTCGAGGCCTACCGCGCCAGCTTCAACAAGAAGTCCGACGTGATGGTGATCGACTCGAGCTCGGACTTCTTCAAGGCGATGCGCGGCTCCGGCGGAGCCGGCGCGGCCGACGCCGCGGCCCCGGCCAAGAAGAAGTAACAGTGGCCCTGCTGCTGGCCAGCGCCATTGCGCTGGTGCTGATCCTCGAAGGCCTGCTGCCCTTCCTCAACCCCGGCGCCTGGCGCCGGGTGTTCGAGCGCGCGCTGCAGCTGACCGACGCCCAGATCCGGCTGCTGGGGCTGTCCAGCCTGGCGCTGGGCGTGGGCATCCTGCTGATCTTCGGGCCCTGAGGCGCGGCCAGCCGCGAAGGCTGGCTTGCCGACGCGCGTGGCCGCCGTGGCGCCTGGCGCAAAACATTCGTCCATCCGGCGGCCAAACATCCGTCGTCCTGCCGGACACATCGGTACAATCCCGGTTTTAACCCCCTCAGCATTCTCATGACGTCTGCTTGGCTACTGCCCGAGCACATCGCCGATGTCCTGCCGTCCGAAGCGCGGCG
>Ga0209759_1001247_pt1 | contig 15426 bp, 12 predicted proteins | sample AraplaCL_Col_mMS_FD_184261 | JGI IMG/M metagenome (GOLD analysis project Ga0209759, IMG submission 184261) | Arabidopsis root microbial communities from the University of North Carolina, USA - plate scrape CL_Col_mMS (SPAdes) (version 2) | ecosystem: Host-associated > Plants > Roots >...
TCACCTGCACGTCGTGCTTCCACGCGATCTGCGTGAGCTCGCCCAGCGTGTCGAGCTCACCGAACTGCGCGGCGTCGTTCGCATCGGCGATGCAACCTGGACGCAGGCCATCGCCGAGGCTGAAGGACACGTCGTACGCCTTCATGATCTCGCAGATGTCTTCGAAGTGCGTGTAGAGGAAGTTTTCCTTGTGATGCGCCAGGCACCACTTGGCCATGATCGAACCGCCGCGCGACACGATGCCCGTCACGCGCTTGGCGGTAAGCGGCACGAAGCGCAGCAGCACGCCCGCGTGGATGGTGAAGTAATCCACACCCTGCTCGGCCTGCTCGATCAGCGTGTCGCGGAAGATCTCCCAGGTAAGATCTTCGGCAACGCCGCCGACCTTTTCCAGCGCCTGGTAGATCGGCACCGTGCCGATCGGCACCGGCGAATTGCGGATGATCCACTCACGCGTTTCGTGGATGTGCTTGCCGGTGGAGAGATCCATCACCGTGTCGCCGCCCCAGCGGATCGACCACACCAGCTTTTCCACTTCCTCGGCGATGCCGGAGGACACGGCGGAGTTGCCAATGTTCGCGTTGATCTTGGTGAGGAAGTTGCGGCCGATGATCATCGGCTCGCTTTCCGGATGGTTGATGTTCGCCGGGATGATGGCGCGGCCGCGGGCAACTTCATCGCGCACGAATTCCGGCGTGATCAGCTTGGGCAGCGCGGCGCCGTACGACTCGCCCGGATGCTGGTTTCGCAACGCACTCTCGCGCAGCGCCTCGATGCGCTGGTTCTCGCGGATGGCGATGTATTCCATCTCCGGCGTGACGATGCCCTGCCGCGCATAGTGCATCTGCGTGACGTTAGCGCCTGCCTTGGCGCGACGCGGCGCGTGCGTGGCCGGGAAGCGGAACGCATCGAGCTTGGGATCGGCGGCGCGCTGCCGACCGAAGCTGGAGCTCAAGTCCGAAAGCTGCTCGGTGTCGCCGCGCTCGGCGATCCAGGCGGCGCGCAGGGCCGGCAGGCCAGTGACCAGGTCCACCTTGTAATCGGGATCGGTGTAGGGACCGGATGTGTCGTACACAGTGATCGGCGGGTTTTCCTCGCCGCCGAACAGTGTCGGCGTCTGCGCCTGGCAGATTTCGCGCAGCGGCACCTTGAGGTCCGGGCGGCTGCCCTGCACGTGGATCTTGCGCGAGCCCGGGATCGGGCGCGTCACGGCTTCGGAGAGTTCCTGCGCGGCGCGCGTCAGGTCATTGGGCAGGGCATTCATCGGCTTTGGTCCGTCCGTCGCTTGTCCCAGGGGGACTTGGCTTTGCTGAGGAGACCGCACGGGGTGTGCGGATGCTGCGAAAAAATCGCAGGCCAACAACAGAAGCGGACGGCGCCTGACGCAAAACCACTACGACTTTGCGGCGAAGCTCCCTACAGCGGTACTAGCCGCATCAGGTTCGAAGGGACTCTCTCAGCCGGCTCTCCGGCACCCCCGCTTCAAGCCGCCATTTGACCACGAAAACGACGAAGGCCGCGAGTCCGCGGCCTTCGGCAGGCTTCCCGGTGCTGTATCAGCGCGGCAGATACGCCCGCAGGAACATGTCCACGCCATCGCGCGCGGTCTGCTCGAGCTCCGCAGCGTAGGACTGGGCGCACTCCTCGCAGCCGAACATGCGGCGCATGAGCATTTCGCCCTTGATCAGGGAAATGAACTGCCCGGCGGCGCGCGTGACGTTGGCGATGTCCAGCTTGTTGTCGTCAACCGCCTGTTGCAGAAGGCGTTTCATGAGGCCCTGGGTACGATCCGGGCCTTCTTCCCAGAGCAGCTTGCCGTAACGCGGGTTGCCCTGACGGCAGTCGCTCAGGATCGCGCGGAAGGTGCCCACGTTCTGCACGTCGCAGTCCAGACGGACATGGTGCAGGGCGATGCGCTCAAGCGTGACGCGGATGTCTTCGGCGTGCTCGTAGTGGTAGGTGTCCTCCGGGATCAGGTCCTGGATGCGGGCACGGATGACCTCGCGGAACAGGTTGTCCTTGTCGCCGAAGTGGCTGTACACGGTGAGCTTGGAGACGCCGGCCTCCGCCGCGACCGCATCCATGCTGGTGCCGGCGAAGGCGTTGCGGATGAACAGGGCCTTGGCGGCCTCCAGGATCGCCGCGCGCTTTTCCATGTCCTTGGGACGGCCGGGCCCCTGAGGCTTGGTCTGCGGGATCGTGCTCATGGCTATACCTTCAGAAATGGCTTCACAAATGGGTAACGCCCGTTTAGTATACGCGGCGGTTTAGTTATTTTCCACGGCCACGATACACGGCTTCCGTCATGTCCACCACTATCGCCGAATTGAGACTCAGCCCAGCCTACCGCACGGCCCAGCGGGCCATTGCCCAATGGCTGGAACGCGGATATGCCCGCGGCGCGGCCTTCGCCGTGCGCGCTACGTTGTCGGCGCTGGACGCCACTGAGCGTAGCCGCATGGCGCGCTGGCTGGCATGGCTGCAGGTCGCGGCCCAGAGCCGCGGCCTGGTCTCGCCGGCGGCGAGGGTCCAGCGCCTTGACGCCTCCTTGCATCAAGCCATGCAAGATGCGCTTGCGAGGCTGCCTGGTCAGACGGCTGTCGCACATACGGGGAACCATAGACGCAGCGCGAGCGCGTGAGCCTGGATGGCGCGAAGTGTCCGCGGACACCGCGCCACGCATGACTTCCGTCAACCGCGCGCGGTGACTTCCGGCACTTCGAGTGGCATGGACGAGGCCGCAGGCTTTGCACATTGTCGGAAGATGGCTAAGCGCTTATGATTTTTAGCCTTTTTTCCGATCCGCATTAGGACGTAAGCAACATGGCGATGAACTTCGAACAGGCGCGACTGAACATGGTGGAAAACCAGGTGCGCCCCTGGGAGGTGCTGGATGCCCGCGTACTCGACGTGCTGGGCACCGTGCGCCGCGAGGACTTCGTTGCCCCGGAGCACCGCAAGCTGGCGTTCGCCGACCTGTGCCTGCCGCTGGGACATGGCGAGGTGATGATGAAGCCCGTGGTCGAAGGCCGCGTGCTGCAGGCGCTGGAGCTCAATCCTTCTGACCGCGTGCTGGAAATCGGCACGGGTTCGGGCTTCCTCACTGCCTGCATGGCGCGCCTGGCCGGCCACGTCACCAGCGTGGACATCCATGCCGATTTCGTCACCGCCGCCGGTGAGCGCTTGACCAATGCGGGCATCACCAACGTGAAGCTCGAAGTAGGCGAAGCCATCAACACCTGGCAGCCGGGCGGCGAGTTCGACGCGCTGGTGGTCACCGGTGCCGTGTCGCAGATTCCGCAGCGTTTCCTGGGCTGGCTGAAGCCGGGTGGCCGCATGCTGGTGGTGCGTGGCGAGTCGCCCGCCCAGCAGGTGCTGCTGCTCACCCACGAAGGCAACGGTCGTTATCGCGAAGAAGCGCTGTTTGAAACCGACCTGCCCTACCTGAAGCACGCCGAGCCGCCGCGCCGCTTCGTTTTCTGACCCATTTCCCCATACATGAGGCAACCCATGCGCTTGAAGCTTCTGACCCTCGCCCTGGCCTTGTCGGCGCTGCCGCTGGCCGGTCACAGCGAGGACTTGCTGGATGCATACCGAGAAGCACGCGCCAATGACCCGGTGCTGTCGCAGGCGGAAGCTACCCGCCTGGCCACCGGTGAAGGCGTTACCCAGGCGCGTGCGCTGATGCTGCCGCAGATCAACGGCAGCTTCGGCATCCAGCAGCAGTCCACCAGCAGCCAGATCACCAATGGGCTGATCACCTCCGATACGGGCCATACCCGCACTCGTTCGGTGTCGGCGACGCTGGACCAGACCATTATCGACCTGAGCCAGTGGGCGAACCTGTCGGCTGCCAAGTCGGCGGCCCGCTCGCAGGACGCCACCTACGACGCAGCCGCGCAGAACCTGTATGTGCGCGTCACCACGGCCTATTTCGGCGTGCTGACCAGCCAGGATGCGCTGGTGTTCGCCAAGGCCAGCGAAGACTCGTTCAAGCAGGCGTATGACCAGGCGGACCAGCGCTTCAAGGTGGGTCTGTCGGCTGTGACGGACGTCTATCAGGCCAAGTCGGAATACGAACTGGCCAAGGCGCAGACGGTTGCCGCGCAGAACACCCTCAACGACGCCAAGGAAGCGCTGACGCAGATCACCGGCAAGCCGGTTGGCGAGCTGAAGAAGTTGCGCGAAGACCTGCCGCTGACGCCGCCGAACCCGGCTGATCCCAATGCCTGGGTGCAGGCCGCCCTCCAGTCGAACGCCACCATTCATGCCGGTCAGTACAACGTCGAGGCCGCTGAGCACGACATCGACGCGGCGCGCGCCGGCCACCTGCCGACGCTCAATGCCCAGGTGACGCGCGGCAAGAGCACCAGCTGGTTCGAACAGGCCAGCGCCGCCCAGCTTCGCGGCAACGGCCAGTACGGCACCACGGTGGGCCTGTCAGTGAACGTACCCATCTTCGCCGGCGGTGCCACGCAGTCGCACGTCCGCCAGTCGATCTACCAGCGTGACGAAGCGCAGGACGCGCTGGAATCCACCCGCCGCCAGGTGGTTCGCGACACGCTAAACTTCTACCGCTCGGTCTCTGCCGGCATCAGCCAGGTGGAAGCCAACAAGGCGTCGGTGGAATCGGGCCAGAAGGCGCTGGAAGCCACGCGTGCGGGTTTCGACGTCGGCACCCAGACCATGTTGAACGTGCTCAACGCCATTCAGACCCTGACCCAGGCCGAGAGCAGCTACTCGCAGTCGCGCCACCAGCTGGTGCTCGACCAGCTACAGCTGAAGCAGTCGGCCGGCTCCATCGACATCAAGGACGTGGAGCTGGTCAACTCGATGCTGCAGTAACGCGCATCGATCAACGCTGGAAACGAACAAGGCCGGGCATGTCCCGGCCTTGTCGTTTTCGTGCGGCGCGCGGCGTTTTGGACGTCTATTCCTGCAGCAGCTGGTCGATCATGCCCATGACACGCTTGACGGCGCCGCGCTCACGGTCGAATACGATGCGCGCGGCCTCGCCCATGCGCTGCCGCTGGGGCGGATCGCGCAGGAGCTGCAGCACCACGGGGCCAAGTTCCTCGACCCCATGCACGCGCGAGGCGCCGCCGTCCTGGATCAGCGTGAGGGTGATTTCCTCGAAATTGAAGGTGTGCGGCCCCACCAGTACCGGCCGGGAAAGCGCGGCCGGCTCCAGCACGTTGTGCCCGCCGATCGGGACCAGGCTGCCGCCGACGAAGGCGAGGTCCGAGGCGGCATAGAACGGCATCAACTCGCCCATGGCATCGATCACGAACACCTGATGCGCCGCCGACGGCACGCGGTCGGCGCTGCGGGTGCCGACCGTGAAACCCAGGCTGCGCGCGGAGTTTTCCACCAGCTTGAAGCGCTCCGGATGACGCGGCGCGATGAGCAGCAAGGCATCCGGCCAGCGCGTGAGCACTTCCAGGTGCGCCTCGAGCACGGGCAATTCTTCGCCCTCGTGCGTGCTGCCGGCGATCCATACGGGGCGCAACCGGCCCCACTGTTCGCGCAGCTCCTCGCCCTTGCGCTCGGCGTCGTAAGGCACTGGCATGTCGAACTTGAGGTTGCCCGCGACCACGATGCGATCGGATTCGGCGCCGAGCGAGCGATAACGCTCCGCGTCGGTGCGCGATTGCGCGGCGATCTGATAGACACAGCGCAACGCCTGCGCCACCAGCGTGCCCATCGGCTTGTAGCCGCGCAGCGAGCGCTCGGACAGGCGGGCGTTGACGATCATCAACGGGATGCTGCGCTTGCGGCAGGCGAAATACAGGTTCGGCCAGATTTCCGTTTCCACGATGATGGCAAGGCGTGGCCGCACGCGCTTGAAGAAGCGCGACACCGAGAACGGCAGGTCATATGGCAGGTAGACGTGGAACACGCTGTCGCCGAACAACTGGCGCACGCGCTCGGAGCCGGTAGGGGTGACGGTGGTCACTACCAGCGGCGCGTTCGGATAATCAGCCTGCAACGCCTTGATGAGCGGCTCGGCCGCGTTCACCTCGCCCACCGACACCGCGTGCACCCAGAGGCTGCCCGTCACGCCCTTGGCATCGAAGAATCCAAAGCGCTCGCGCCAGCGCCGGTGATAGTCGCGATAGCGTACGCCGCGTGCCAGCAGGCGCAGCACGATGATCGGCGTCACCAGGTACATCGCCAGGGTATAGAGATAGCGCAACAACGTCGTGCTCGTGAGCGGCGGTGCGCCAGTATATCGGCTCGGCTCATGCCACCCCGCCGGAACGCCATAACCGATGCGCCGGAAGGCGGCGGCTCGCCTCGTTTTGGCTTGTTCCCTACAATGCGGGCGATGCCCGGCATGCCCCGTCCCACGTTTACCAGCTCCCTGCTCTCTCCAACGCACTGGCCTGCGTGGCTGGGCGCTGGCGTGATCTGGCTCGTCGCGCATCTGCCGCGCAACTGGCTGATGGCGTGGGGTCGCGGGCTTGGCTGGCTCATCCAGCGCGTACCGTCGCCACGACGCCATGTGGCCGAAGTGAACATCGCGCTGTGCTTTCCCGAGCTCTCCAAAGATGAGCAGGCCGCGCTGGTGGACGCCCATCTGCGCGACATCGGCCTGATGATGGCGGAGTTCGCCCTGGGCTGGATGGGCAGCGAGCGCGCCATCGCCAATGTGCCGGTGACCCTTGAAGGGCTCGAGCACCTGGAAGCGGCGCGCGCGCAGGGCAAGGGTGTGCTCCTGGTGGGCGGCCACTTTTCGCATCTGGAGTTGTGCGCGCGACTGGTGTCGCAACGCATCCGCATTTCTGGCATGTATCGCCGGATGGATTCGGCCGTGTTCGAATTCGCCGTGCTGCGCGCGCGCCTGGACTACGCCGAAGCCATGTTCGAGAAAGACGACATCCGCGGCACGGTGAAGCACCTGCGCAACGGTGGCACGCTGTGGTACGCGCCAGACCAGGATATGCGCAGCAAGGACAGCGTGTTCGTGCCGTTCTTCGGCATACCGGCAGCCACCATTACCGCCACGCATCACCTGGCTCGGTTGTCGGGCGCGCTGGTGATCCCCTTCTACCATCGTCGCCTGCCGGGCAATGCGGGCTATGCGCTGAAACTCGGTGCGCCGCTGGAACCCTTCCCGACCAAGGACACGCTCGAGGACACCGCGCGCGTCAATGCCTGTATCGAGGACATGGTGCGCGCTGCGCCCGAACAGTACCTGTGGGTGCACAAGCGCTTTAAGACTCGTCCTGAAGGCAGCCCGTCCGTCTACTGATTCCCACGCAGGCGATTTGGCTGCGATGACAGGTGAATGTCAGCGTGCGCGGTTAAAACACGCTGCCGTTTTTTCTATCCCCACCCCACATGACTATCCGGTTGTTCCTGCGCTCGCTGCGTCAGCGCCGCGACTGGCGCGGCTCGTCTCCGAAACGCCTAGCCGCCGGCATAAAATACGTCGCCCGCAGCGTCCGCATGGCGCGGCAGCAAGCCGCATGGCTCGCGGAACTGTATGGCTCGTCGCGGCTCGCCACTATCCTCGCGCACGATCCGCGTCTGCACGAGCGCTGGCACCACCACTACATCAACCGTCGCCTTGGACGCGCCGAGCGCATGGCGATCGTCGGCCGGCACTATCGCTACGCCTTTGCGAATTTGCCGGCGAAGATGATCGACGCCGTGTACCTGCATGGCCGCCACGCCATTGGTGCGCTCACGCTCAAGGACAGCAGCGAGCTGCTGCTGGAAGTGCGCCGCCCCACCGGCCGCAGCCGCGAGGGTGAACTGTCGTTGTGCCTCGCCAATGCGCAGGGGCAGTTGCTGTCGTCGGCCATCTTCAGCATCGCCGACGACGGACGCACGCTGCTCATCGGCTGCCTGCAGGGCGCAGCGGCGGAGCTTGGTCGCGATGCGGTGCGTGAGCTCACCAAGCAATCCTACGGATTGCGCCCGAAGAACCTGCTGTATTCGTTGCTGCTGGCGTTCGGGTCGTTCACCGGCGCCACCCAGATTCGCGGCGTCAGCAACCTGGCCCACCCGTTCGCCGGCGAGGCGGACAAGATCAAGGCCGACTACGACAGCTTCTGGGAAGAATGCGGCGGCGTGCTGCAACCGGACGGCTTCTTCGCACTGCCCACCACCGAGCCGCTGCGTGACGAAGCGCAAGTGGAGAGCAAGCATCGCTCGGCGTTCCGCCGTCGCGAAATGCTTCGTCGCGAAGCCTGCGCGCGCCTGCTTGGCGCGCTACGCGATCAGCCGTTGCCATTGCCGCAGGCCGCGTGACGACGTGAAACGACACCTCCGGCCAGGGCCGAAGGTGTCGCCGACTTGGCATTACTTCACGTTGACGAAGGACTTCCACGCCTTCAGCAGGTTGTTGGCATCGACCGAGCCCAGGCCCGATGCAAAGCTCCAACCCGGCTGCGCCGCGAAGGCCTCGGTGTTAGCGTTGTACTTGCTCGCGTTGCTCGACGTCAGGCCCACCTGGATGGGGCCGAGATACGAGTTGGGCAAGTTACCGTAGTAGTAGCAATCGGGCGTCACCACATCCGGCAACTGTTGCACGCACTGCGTGGCGATGCCGCCGCGCGTGACGTTGTGGAACACGCACTTGCCCGTTCCCTTGGCGCCGTTGTCCGAATTACAGGTGGCGAGCGTCGCCGGTGGCGTGCCCTTGGGGCCGCCATATTCATCGGCGGCGAGCGTGTACAGCGTCGGTGCCGCATTGCCCTGGTTCGGCGAAAGTCCCTTCGCAGCCAGGCCCTGGTCGATCAACGCCTGGATGCCGGCGAACATTGGCGATGACAGCGACGTGCCACCGATCAACGCGGTGCTCCCTGTGAAGCCCGGCGTACACGGGTAGTAGTACGAGCACACGATGACCCAGGTCGAGCCGCCGTACGAACCACCGAACAGCGCAACGTCGGGCACGTCGCGCGACTGATCCTTCGCTGTGTTGTACACCAGCCGCTGCCACGCCGGCTTGGCGTTCACCGACGACGGGCCGCCGCTGCCCGATTCGGACGTGATGTAGTAGCCGTACGGATCGAAGTTCAGGTACGCCTTGCAGAATGCCAGCGACGTTGCATACCCGAGCGACTTCGCCGCCACCTCATTGCCGCACGATTCGTTCCACGGAATCTCCGGCACGTACGACAGCGCCGAGCCGTACTGCTGGTTGAAGGTGGAGCTGAAGTACTTCTTGGTGGTGCCGTCGAGGATGTCGGCCGTATCCGTGCCGCCGACGACGGTATCGTTGGGCGACGTGCCGAACGCGTTGGCATCGATACCCGCATCGTTGATGAAGAAGCCGTTGAAACTCGGGTTGGAGCCCGAATCGCCGCTGGAGACGAACACCGAAATGCCCTCAGCGTCTGCCTGCGCCCACATCATGTCGATGGCCGACTTGCTGGCAGCGTCGACGAATCCTTCGCCATAGCCGTAACTCGCGCTGATGATGTTGGGACGATCCGTCCCGTTGATCAGGTTGGTCGCCGCGGTGACCACGCCACCGAAGAAATTGGTGGCGTTGGAATCATCGCAACTCGCCAGCCAGACGTTCGCGCCCGGCGCCATCGCGGTCGACCATTCGGCGTCGAGCAATGCCTCGAAGTCGTCTTCGCCCGGGAAGTTGATGGTGGGGTCGATGCAGTTGGTGAAGCCGGTGGCCTGCGGCTGGAACTGCTTGAACGTACCACCGTAACTGGTGAGCCCGAACTGGCTTACGAAGTTGGTCCAGTCATCGGGCACCATGGAGCTGTCTTCCACCAGCGCTATGGTGATGCCCGTGCCGGTGAGGCCGCTCGCGTAGAGCTTGTCGGTGCCGTAGATCTTCGCCATGTCGTACGGAACGAGACCGCGCGACCCATTGGTGAAGTTCACCGCCTGCGGCGTCACGCCCATCGCGTTCGTCTTTGGCTGCTGCACCACGAAGCGCTGCGTGCTCTTGTTGTACTGCCCGAGCTTGGGGATGGTGTGCTGCGCCACCGGGTGCACATCGTTGAGGCCAGCCACGCCCACCACCACGTTCTGCAGTGCCTTTGGCACGCTGATGTCGCTCGCATTGGCGACGTGCGTCGCACTGTTGATCGTGTACTGGTTCATCTGCGTGTGGAAGGCGCGCCGGACCTGACCCGCGTTGCCGCTGAAGTCGATCTGCATCTTGTTCGCATACACGCCATTGACGGTGAAGCCCTGCGACTTGAGCCACGCCGTGGTGGCGGCGATATCAGCATCCGACACGCCGAATGCCTGGCCGAACTGCGCTGGCGTTACCCACTGGCGGAACTTCGGCGATGAGGGATCGTGCTGCGCGGCGATCATCGCGTCGAGCGCGGCCTGGCGCGCGGCGCTGCGTTGCAGAACGAGATTCATGTGGTTCATCGGTGCCGCGTCGTCCACGGCCTTCAGTGGTGCGGACTTGTCGACCATGCTCAGGTGGCTGCGCTGCAGCGTGGCGGTGACGCGGTTGTCGATAGTCTGCGTAACGCGAGGCGCTTCAGCCGTATTGATACCGGCCAGCGCTGCGTCCTGTTGTGCCGACGCCAGCGCCGGCGTGCCTGCCAAGGCCAGGGTCATGGCGCCCAGCAGATAGAGATGCTCGTGTTTCATGCAATGTCTCCCTGATGTGATCCACCGAAAACAAGCAGAGCTCCCCCTGTTTCCTTGCGATCACTACTGTTCCCCTCCTGTCCTCCTTTCCGACTCGTGCTGAGCAAGAGACAGACACGCCCGTCGCGCCGCCATGTCGGCGACACGCTTTCGCTGCTGGAAAAATCCACCTAAACCGAGGCGGGAAACGGTGACGGCTCTTCCCGCGGCAACACCCCTCTGAAGCCAGCGGAGTTTGGATCGGTCAAAGAGGGCCTGCAACGAGGGTGAGGAGAAAACGTGCGCTAGCGCGTGAGGGCTTTGTACACGTGATGAAAATCATCGCGTTGCCGCGTACTGACGCGTTGTAACGGCAACACGCCAGGCATGACCCGCGCAACGCAATTTCTCTCGTCCAAATCGCGCATTTGAGGCGCGCATCACGACGTAAGCGCGCGTCTGCACCGCTGGGCACGCACGCGATTAATTTCGTCGCGGCGAAAACTTGCGTATCACCGCACGGTGATCTAAATGCGCACTGAATCGTCAGCACGCAACGCAGCGTCAGCGAGGGGCCTTGGTCTTCGCGTGCTCGCGCGCCTCGTGCAGCTTGGCGTATTTCAGAAACGCATAGAACGCGCCCGTGACGCTGGCGATGAAACCGGCCCAGCCATTGAGGAAATAACGCTTGCCGATGTACTGCCGCAGGAAGAACACCGGTGGATAGAACACCATGCGCAACCCGGTGAACCGCTGCCGCTTGCGCAGCTTGTAGGCCACCATGCCCGTGGTGTAGCGGTTGATCTTTTCCACGCGCGTGGCGATGTCGCCGTCACCGTCATTGATGAAATCGGCGCTGCGCAGCGTCTTCACCGGGCCCCGCACTTCAACCGCCGCGTGCACATCCACATCATTCATGCCCCCACGCCGACGATCGAACAGGCGCAGGTGGCCGTTGCGCCAGCTCAAGCGGTGCTGCACGGTCCAGAACATGCGCTCGCGACGCGGCAGGCGAAAGCCGGCGTGGCGCGGCTGTACGAGCGCGCGCTCGATCACTTCACGCGTGCCGGGCGAAAGGATTTCATCCGCGTCGAGATTGAGGATCCAATCGTAGCTGGCCATGTCGTAGGCACGCTGCTTCTGCGGACCATAGTCGTCGAACGGATGCACCGCGACACGCGCACCGTGGCGTTGCGCAATGGCGATGGTGTCGTCGGTGGAACCCGAGTCGAGCACCACGATTTCCTCGGCCCAGTCCACACGGCTCAGGCAGGCATCGAGCGTGTCGGCGTTGTTATAGGTGATGACCACCACCGAGAGGGGTTCGCGCGTCATGCGGCCTCTCCCTGCCGCGAGGGGAACACATATAGCGCCGCACACCACAGCCCGAGCAGCCAGGCGAACAGCAGGCCCCACCACGCCGAATAGAAGGCCAAATGGGTATTGAGCGGAAACAGCATCACGGCCAAGGCCAACGTGACGGGGAACGCCCGCTCGCGCGCAGCGCTGCCGACCCTGCGCCACGCGACAATGGCCCAGCTGATCGCCGCGAGCCAGCACAGCATGCCTAGCGCACCCGTTTCGGTAAGCACTTCCAGCACCCACTGATGCGCATGGCAGGCGCCCTCGCCCGGCCCACAGGCTTCCAGTGACACCACGAAGTGATCGTCGGGCGGCGCGAACGTCGGATACGCATAGCGATACGCGCGGACACCGACGCCGTTGACGGGATGTGCCTCGAACATCGCCACGCTGGTGCGCCAGATGTCCAGGCGGCCGCTCAACGCCTGGTCCAGCGACGAGCCGCCCTGGCTCAACACGGACAGTGTGCGGTCCATGCGCAGCTGGAAGCGCTCGGAGGTTTTCCAGGCCACGCCAGCCGCCATCGCCACCACCACGCCCAACGCGCCAGCCAGCGCCAGGAAGCGCGCTGGCGAACGCGCGAGGCGCCATGCAAACGCCACCGCCACCAGCGCATAGCAGAGCCACGAGGCGCGGGAGCCGGACATCAGCACCGGCCCCAGCAGGAACACGAACGCCACGGCCACGCCTTTCGCGCCGTAGCGGCGCTGCGCGACCCACAGTACAAATGGCGCCAGCACCGAGAGAGTCGGCCCGAGTTTGAGGTTGCCCGCGCCGAAGATGCCGGAGATGCGCTCCGGCTCCGCGTGGCCGCCGAGGCTCCAGCCGGTCAGGATCTGCACCCAGGCATCCAGCGCCCAGAAAGCCAGCACGACGGCCACCGCATCGTAGAGCGCAACCAGCTTGTCCTCCCGACGGATGGCGAAGCAGGCATACAGGCCCAGCGGCACGTAGCGAAGCAGCGATGCCACCGTGCCCCAGCTCTTGGCCGGCGCAATGGAATCCACCGAGGAGATCAGCGCCGCACCGATATACGCGGCCAGCAGCCATAGCAGCAGGCGCGCACCGGCATGTTCGCGCAACGCTGACGGATGACGCACGAACAACAGCACGGTGCCGATAAGGCAGAGGAACGTGCCCAGCTCGGCGCTGCGCCCGAACGGCAGCAGGGCGATCACCAGCCAGAATGGCAGGAGCGGGGAACGCAGGGCGGTCTTGAGGAATGCAGCGATGGCGCTCATGCGTCGGTCGTTGAGGATGACCCGCGCATTGTAGGTGAGCCGCCCGCTGGGCGACGCCGCGTCAGGCGGCGGTGAGCTCGTCGTACAGGGCCAGCGTGGCCTGCTGCATGTCGCTGAGGCGATAGCTCTGCAGCATTGGAATGGGCGGCGCCACGCGCAGCAGCTCGGCCGCGCGCTCCACCAGTCGCTCGCGGTCGGCCGGCGGCACGCGACCGGCCGGATACAGCTCGGCCAGCAGCTCGCCCACGCCGCCGTGCGCGTAGCCCAGCACCGGGCGGCACAGCGAGATGGCTTCGATCACCGTGCGACCGAACGATTCGGGCTTGTTCGACAGCTGCAACACCAGCGAGGAAACGGCGTAGATGTCGCGTACGTCAGCACGCGGCGGCGTCATCACCACCTGCGCCTCCAGCCCGCGTGCGCGGACCAGGTTGCGCAGTTCTTCCACGTAGGCTTCGCGGCCTGCCTCGATCACGCCCAGCAACAGCAGGCGTACGTCGATGCCGCGACGCTTGAGTTCGGCCACCAGCTCGATGGCGTCGTGATGGCCCTTCAGGCGCGTGCCACGACCCGGCAGGGTCAGCAGCGGGCCGCCGGTCAGTGCGGGAAATTCGGCGAAGAAGGCCTTCTTCCAGCCATCGTCCGGCCGGTGTCCGTACGGGAAGGCGTCCGGATCAATGCCGCGCGGAATCACCCGCACGCGGCCGGGCTCCAGCCACGGGTAATGGCTGAGCATGAAGTCGCGCAGGGTCTGCGAAACGGCAATGACGCGCTCGCCGCGCAGCAGGATGGAGCTGTAGCGGCCGGGCGAATTGAGCCCGTGCACCGTGGTCACGAAATGCGGCGCCGGCTTCATGCCCTTGATGGCCCACCAGCCCAGCCAGGCCGGCAGGCGCGAACGGGCGTGCACGATATCGGGCTTCAATTCGCGCAGCAGCTTGCGCAACGCGCCGACCTTCATCAGCGTGCCGAGCGACTTGCGGCCGATATCCAGCGTGATGTGGCGACTACCTTCCGCCTCGAGCTGCGACACCAGGCGACCACCGGCCGAAATGACAACCGACTGGTGACCCGCCTGGACGAGGGCACGGGCAATCTCCAGCGCAGACCGCTCCGCTCCGCCCGATTGAAGGGCGGGGATCAGCTGGACGACGGTCAGTGACCTCGCTGGCGTGGCGACTGCTGACATGATTTGTTCGAAAGGTGCCTTCATTCCTAGAGGCAAGCAGCAATCGTGCCGAAACCGGCGCCAATGATTGTTTCAGTTGCAACAATCGGCGTTTGAATCAGTCGCGGAGCACGTAATGCGCGCCGCAATAAGGACATGTGGATTCGCCACCGTCCTCGACCACCGGCAAATAGACCTTCGGGTGCGAGTTCCACAGTGCCATGCCAGGCATCGGACAGGACAGCGGAAGGTCCGAGCGCGTCACTTCGTAACGATTTTCGGCATTCGCCGGGATCAGCGGGGCAGCCGCAGGGGAACGCGACATGGGGTCAAACTCCATCATGGACACCAGACCGGACATGGTAGCAGGCGGACCGATTCCCGCGGTGCTGCGAGAGCCGCTCAGTCGGGGCGATGAGTGGTACTTCACGTGGATGTCACCGGCGCGGAGTACATCAGGGTATGCCTAGGGCATAGTGCTAGCGACCAATGTCGGTGGCGCGCCCCGCCGGCCGACAATGCCGCTCGGCTCGCTCGGAACCGGGGGGATCGAACGGCCCGCGATCCGGCGCTTTGGCGGACGCGGGGACATGCTCATCCTTTCCCAGGGACCGTCATGGACTTTGCAAAAATCTTCAGCCGCATCAAGGCCATCCTCGGCTCGCCACAGACAGAGTGGCCCATCATCGCCGCCGAGCCCGCCACGGTCGGCAGCCTTTTTCGCAACTACATCTGCATTGTCGCCGCGCTACCGGTGCTGGCCGGCTTCATCAAGGGCAGCTTGATCGGTTACGGCGGCTTCGGCATGCACGTGCACACGCCCCTGGGCATCGGCCTGGTGGGCATGGTCCTGCAGTACCTGCTGACGCTGGTGGTGGCGTACGTGATGGCGTTGATCGTGGATGCACTCGCGCCCACTTTCGGCGGCACCAAGAGCCAGGTGCAGGCGCTGAAAACGGTGGCCTACGCCTGGACAGCCGGCTGGGTGGCGGGCATCGCGGTGATCATCCCGTGGATCGGTTGGCTGATCGCCATCGCCGGCGCCATCTACGGCATCTACCTGCTCTACCTGGGCCTGCCCCACACCAT
>Ga0209759_1001250_pt1 | contig 15404 bp, 11 predicted proteins | sample AraplaCL_Col_mMS_FD_184261 | JGI IMG/M metagenome (GOLD analysis project Ga0209759, IMG submission 184261) | Arabidopsis root microbial communities from the University of North Carolina, USA - plate scrape CL_Col_mMS (SPAdes) (version 2) | ecosystem: Host-associated > Plants > Roots >...
GGGCGCCGGGGTCTCGGTCACGGTCGTCTGCGTGGTGCTGGTGGTGGTCGTGACCGGCACCGGCGCGGCGGTCGGCGGGGCACCGAACGCCCAGGTCAGGCCCACGTTGGCGTAGGTGTTGCCGCTGTGCTTCATGTCGAACGGGTCGACGCGCTTGCGATAGAACGATTCCACCTGGCGGATGTCGGCTTGCATGCCGAAGGTGGGCGTGAACTTGTACTGGAAGCCCACGCCGATGTTCGCGTAAGGCGAGGTGCGGCGCTGCGAGCCGTTGATGGCGTCGCCGAAGCGGTCGCGCGAGCCGCCGACGCCGACCAGCACGAACGGACGGAAGCCCGCCGGCGTGAACAGGTACAGCGCATCGATGCCGCCCAGCGTCTCATGGAAGTTGGCGCCATGGTCCTTGGAGGTGGCGTAGTTGCCGCCGAACTGCAGGTCCCAGCTGGGCGACAGCGGCACGCCGATCTTGACGCCGCCGCCCCAACCCGTCTTGTCCTCGGGGAACTTGGAGTCGGGCTTGACGGCGCTGCCATTGAGCAGGATGTAGGCGTTGGGGTTGTAGGTGTCGTTGCCTTGCGCCGAGGCGCTGCCGATGCAGGCGAGCGCCGCGGCCGCGGCCAGCGCGTTGATCGCGAGCGATTTTTGTCGAGTCATGAACTCACTCCTGATGAAGTTGTTTTGAAGGGGTGTCACGGGCGTCCAACGAATCTCCCGTGCGCTGGACTCACTGGTTAGAGGGCGTGTCCATGCGTCGCCCGGCCCCGCGCTGTTGAACGCTGGCTGAACCTCGAGATGGCGTTCCCCGAGGCGGACCAGCGCGACCGCGCTTGACCGGACATGGTGAGGCTTTAGGCAATCTGCATTCCCATGGCCTGTCGCCAAGCTGGGGCGCCGTCTGCATCGTGCGTCGGCCCTGCACGGCGGCGGCCCTGCCGAGCTTGTCTCGTCGTGCGATGTAACGACCGGTTCGAAGGCGGCGGTCAGCGCAGCCGGCAAATGCGTCGCCGCATGTTTCTGCGCCGTAAAGCGCGGGGCCGGGTCTTCAAGACACGTGCTGGCCCAATGCGCGTGCCGCGCGGCGGCCCGCCGCGTCCCCCCGTGCGAACGCCTCTTCGAACACGGAGTAGGCCGACAAGTCGGCATGCGCGAAGCTGATGCGCGCCGCGCTGTCGGGAACCGCGGCGAGCGCGGCGCTCGAGCGCAGTCCGGGCGTCGGAATCGCCATGGCGTGGCCATGGCGGACGATGTCGACCTGCAGCAGGTGTTCGGACAAGTCGGGATGCACCACGCGCAGGTCGTCGAGGATCAACTGCGTCGCGTCCTGCCACGGCATCTGCAGCAGCCGCTTGCGGTCGGTGTCGGGAAAGGCCCAGTACGCCGTCAACAGCCGCTCGCCGACGACGCGCGCGAGGCTCTGGTGCTGCGCGTCCACATACCCCAGCGACGGGCTGCCGTGGATCACGTTGTCCCACGACAGCGGGGCGCCGAGGCGGTCGACGGGCAGGTCGTCCAGGCGCAGGTTGGCCACCATCCAGGGCGCGCGCCGCTGCAGCTTGGCGGCCGCGACCAGCGCGGCCGGCGGGGCGCTGAGCATGTGCGCGCCGATGAACAGCGGCGTGGCGATGAGCACGTGCCGCGCCGTCCAGCGCTCGACCTCGGCGCCGGCGAACGCCCACGCCGAGATGTCCTGCAGGCCCTCGTCGATGCGGAACACGGCGCGGCCGGTCAGCACGCGGTCCGCCAAGGGTTGGCGCAGCGCATGCACGAGCGGCGCGTTGCCGTCGGGCCAGGTGAGCACCGGGTCGCGGTCGTTGCCCTCGTCGCCGGGCGCGGAAAAGCCGTGGCGGCTGGCGAAGTAATGCAGCAGCGCCCAGGCCGAGACGGTGGCCGTGCCCGCGCCGTAATCGTCGCGGCAGCAGTAGTCGAGGTAGGCCAGCACCACGGGGTCGGCGATGCCTTGCTCGCGCAGCCATCCGTCGGCCGTGACGGCGTCGAGCGCGGCATGCGCGGGGGTCCAGGGCCCGCGCGCGGTCGGCAGCGCAAAGCCCAGCTTGGCGGCCTGGCCGACGGCCCGCGCGAAGCGGCGGTACTGCGCCTGCGTGGCCGACTCGCGCGGCACGTTGGGCAGCAGGCCCTCCTGCCACCGGCCGTTGAAGTAGAGGCGCTCCTGGGGGCTGTGGCACAGCTGGCGCTCGTCCCACTTCAGGCCCCCGGCGGTCTGCTGCGCCAAGCCGATCTCGACCAGCCAGTCCTGAATGTCCGCGGCCGCGGGCCCGGGCAGCGGCAGGTAGTGCGCGCCCAGGGGGCAGCGCAATCCATGCATCGCGTGGCCGCGGCTGTTGCCGCCGGGCTCGTCCTCCAGTTCGAGCACCGCGAAGTCCGTGATGCCCGCGCGTTGCAGCGCGCGCGCGGCGGACAGCCCCGCGATGCCGCTGCCCACCACCAGCACGTCGCAGCGCCGCGCGCGCGCGCCCGTGGGCGGCTGCGCACGCGCGTCACGCACGCGATGGCCGAGGACGGCGTTGTCGCCGACCCAGCGGCCGTCGACGCGCGTGCGCCAGGCGTCGGGCTTCACGCAGCCGCTCAGGATGGCCGGGGCGGTTGCCGCGGCACCGAGGAAATTGCGACGTGTGAGCGACGCTGGCCGGAGCCGGGATTCAGGCATGGCTCCTCACAGCCGCCGGCGCTCGAGCGGTCCAAGCGAAATTCAAGGGAGCGGCGGATCCGGCTCTGCCGGGCCGCTCGCGGAGCTCCTCCTCGGAGGGCAGCGAGCGCGAGCGAGCGTGGAGGCCATCATTGTCGGGGCCGTCACTCATGGACTTTGCCCCATTCCTCTTCGAAGGTGCGCACCAGGCTCTGGTTGGACAGGCGATTGGGCTCGACGGGCACGCGCGACATGTCGGGCGGGAAATCGAACAGGGCCTGCAGGCCCGGCAGCGTCAGGAAGCGCAGGCCGTCGGGCAGCGCGCGCGGCGGCACCCAGGGCCGGTGGCTGGCGATGATGAAGCCCCATTCGCCGAAGCTGGGCACGTGCACGTGGTACGGCACGATCTGCAAGCCCACGGTCTCCAGCGTGGTGGCCACCGTCCAGAAGCTGCGCCGCGCGACCAGCGGCGAGGTCGTCTGCACGACGGCGTAGCCGCTGGCGGCCAGGTGCTGGTCGACCAGCTCGTAGAAGCTGGTGGAGTACAGCTTGCCCAGCGCGTAGTTGCTGGGGTCGGGAAAGTCGACCACGATCACGTCGTACTGGTCGTCGTGCTGCTCCAGCCAGGCGAACGCGTCGGCGTTGACGATGCGCACCTTGGGCGACTTCAGCGACTGCGCGTTGAGCGCGGACAGCACGGGGTCGCTCGCGAACAGGCGGGTCATCTCCGGATCGAGTTCGACCTGCACGACCTGCTGCACCGACGGGTACTTGAGGATCTCGCGGATCGCCAGCCCGTCGCCCCCGCCCAGCACCAGCACGCGCCGCGGCGCGCCGTAGCCCGCCATCGCCGGATGCACGAGCGCCTCGTGGTAGCGGTATTCGTCCTTGGAGTTGAACTGCAGGTTGCCGTTGAGGAACAGCCGCAGGGTGCCGCCCTGCGACGTGACGACGATGCGCTGGTAGGGCGTCGACTCGTGAAGCACCACGCCGGGGCCGTAGAACTTGTCCTCCGACCAGGTGGTGAGCAGGTCCCCGGCGGCCATCGCCGCAACCAGCAGCGCGAAGATCGCGCCGCATTGCGCGGCCAGCCAGCGCCAGCGCGGGATGTCGGCTCGGAACAGCCACAGCGACCAGATCGCGACGAGCGTGTTGAGCAGCCCGAAGAACACGCCCGAACGCACGATGCCCAGGTGCGGCACGAGCAGCAGCGGGAACGCGACCGAAACCACGAGCGAGCCGAGGTAGTCGAACGTGAGCACCTGCGAGACCAGCATCGACAGGCTGTCGCGGCCTCTCAGGTGCTTGTCCAGCAGCCGCAGCACGATGGGAATCTCCAGGCCCACGCCGATGCCCACCAGCGTGACGAGCCCGTACAGCAGCACCTTGAACGAGACCAGGCTGGCCGCCGGCAGCGTCGCATGCGCGGCGAACAGCGCGGCCGGCATCAGGCCGCCGATGACGCCCACGATCAGCTCGACGCGCACGAACATCGTCGGCAGCTCGTCGCGCACGTGGCGCGAAGCCCACGAGCCCAGGCCCATCGCGAACAGATAGGTGCCGATCACGGTGGAGAACTGCAGCACCGAGTCGCCGAGCAGGTAGCTGGCGAGGGCGCCGGCGCACAGCTCGTACACCAGGCCGCAGGCGGCCACCACGAACACCGAGGCCAGCAGCGCCAGTTCGCCCGGGCCCACGCGCGGCGCGCCGCCCGCCTGGGCCGCAGCGGAGCGCAGGCGCATCAGCCGTGGATCGCGGCGGCGATGATCAGGCCCAGCGCGATGAACATCGAGCCGACCATGATGGCCAGCGCGATGTTCTTCTCCTCGACGATCTGCTCCCACAGCTTGTAGGGCGTGATCCAGTCGATGATGATGAAGGCCAGCCACAGCACGACCACGCCGATCACGGCATAGAGCACCGTGCCGCCGATCACGTCGGGCCTGAGCCATTCGGGTGTGTTCATGTCATCTCCTTCAAGAGGTTCGAGAGAGTCGCGACGAGACGAGGACCGAGGTGCCTGGCGCCGATCGCGAGCGATGCGGCGTCGGGCACCGCCTGGCGTGCAGCGGCTTGGCAGTCGATGATGCGCATCACTTGTGTCCTCCGCCGCCCGAGGAGTAGCCGCCCCAGGCGCCACCGGTGCCGTAGTAGGTGCCGGTCCCAGCCGCGGCGCGCGCCTTGCACTGCTGGTATTCGGGGCTGTAGGCGCCGAAGCTGCGGCGCACGTCGCGGCAGGGGTCGCGGCTGCACCAGGCCAGCAGCAGCAGGACGACGATCAGCAGCACGATCAGCATGGGCCACGTGATCATGCGCCCGGGCCCGACCAGCGAGCCGAGCGACGGCGGGCTGCCGCCGCGCTGCAACTGCGTCGCTTCGGCGGGCGCCAGGCCGAAGACGCTCGCCACCATCTCGGCCGGGATCGATTCGCCCGCGGACCAGGTGGTCTCGCCGGGCGTGCTTTCCTTGCTCAGGAACGCGCGATGACCGCTGGCCGAGCCCTCGTAGTCCTCGTGCTGCGTGCGCTGGTTGGCCTGCACCTTCCAGTAGAACTCGCCCAGCACGTAGGTGTTCTCGGAGGTATACGTCCAGCGCCGCTGATACCGGGTGCCGTACCAGGTCGCCTGGTCGCCGCGCACCTCCGGCACGCCGGTGAGCACGCGCACCACGCTCCAGCCTTCGTTGGTGTCGACCAGGAAGGCGAAGCCTTCGTTGCGGTTGTAGAGCAGGTACTCGCGCCAGGCCTCGGCCTCGTCGGAGCCGGCGGACATCAGCTCCATGCGTTCCATGTAGCCGACGACCTGCCAGGGCAGCGGAGCGGCGCCGCTGGGGATCGGCAGCGTGCCGGTGCGCCCCAGCGGGATGCCCGGCTCCATGCGGTTCAGCTGCGCATAGTGCGCCATGTCCGGGCCGATGCCCTGCGACAGGTCGACCACCGACTTGCAGCTGTCGCAAACCACCGACTGCGTGGTCGCCAGCGTGATCTTCAGCGGCGCGCCGCAGTTGGGGCAGGGCGGCGACGCTGCCTTGAGCGTCTTCTCGCCCGCGCCATCGGTGCCGGTCTCGCGCAGCCCCGACATCTTCAGGTCGGCCAGCCGCACCGACCTGCCGATGGACCACGACAGCGCGGCGCCGGCGGTGGCCTCCAGGGTGCCGACCTCGTCGGCCGTGTTGCGCAGGTCGGAGACGACGATCGCGCGGTCCGCCGGCGGCGGCTGCACCAGCTCGCCCTGGGCCGCCAGCAGCCTGGCCTGCACGACCGACGCGACGCTCCATGGCCGGCCATCGACGGTGACGCGCGAGCCGGCCCGCAATTGCTCCGGACGCGGCGCGTCGGCGGGCGCGGGCGCGTCGAACGCGAAGACGTAGCGGCCGTTGTCCTCCGACAGCCAGCCGCTGCGGCCGTTGTCGAACAGCGCGTGCCACTCGTTCCACGGGCCCTCGTCGGTGCCGAACTGCAGCCGGCCGACGAGCATGAAGGCCGCGCCCTGGTAGCTGCCGCTGGCGCCGATGGCCAAGGGCGTGAAGTCGTCGAAGACCTCGGCACTGGTGCCGATCTTGCGCAGCTCGGCGCCGTCGCGCACCAGCGTGCTGCGGCAGAAGCTGCAGACGGCGCTGGCCGAGGCCGCCGAACGGAACTCGACCGGCGCGCCGCAATTGGGGCACGGCGCGCGCCAGGCGCGCTGCGGGGCGGTCGCCATCAGCGGGCCGCCCCGTCAGATGCGTCGCGGGCGTGCCCGCTCACGCGTGACGCCCGCCGCAAGCGCCAGTGACGGCCCCCGGCGCCATCACAGCTTCTTGAGCAGCTCGGTCTTCTTGGCCTGGAACTCTTCCTCGGTGAGGATGCCCTTGGCCTTGAGGTCGCCCAGCTTCTCGATCAGCGCCATCACGTCCTGCACCGGCGGATGCTCGCCGCTGGCCTGCGCCGCGGTGGCGATGCCGGTGCCCAGGCCTTGCGCGATGTTGCCGGCGAGCACCTGCCCGAGGGCCACGCCCGCGCCCAGCCCCATCGCACCGCCGGCGATGCCGCCGCCGCCGTCACCCGCGCTCTCCGCGAACTTCGGGATGGCCTGGGCCGTCTGGTACTGCATGAACTGGCCCATGTTCTGGCCGACCATGCCCATGCCGATCTTCTGGTCGAGGACCTTCTGCAGTTCGTCGGGCAGCGAGACGTTCTGCACCGTCACCATCTCCAGCGCGAGGCCCAGCTGGGCGAAGGCGGGGGCGACGGCCGACTTGATCTGCGTCGCGAACTCGACCTGGTTGGCCGCCAGGTCGAGGAAGGGGATGCCGCTCTGGGCGACGGCGTCCGACAGGTGCTGCAGCATCAGCCCGCGCAGCTGGCCGTCGATCTCTTCGACGGTGTACGTGCCGCGGGTGCCCGAGACCTGCTGCTGGAACAGCTTGGGATCGGCGACCCGCCACGAGTAGTTGCCGAAGGCGCGGATGCGGATCGCGCCGAAATCCTTGTCGCGCAGCGTGACGGGCTGCGGCGTGCCCCAGCGCTGGTCGACCTGCAGGCGCGTGCTGAAGAAGTAGACGTCGCTCTTGAACGGGGAGGCGAACAGCTTGTCCCAGTTCATCAGGTTGGTCAGCAGCGGCAGCGTGTGCGTGTTGAGCGTGTACAGGCCGGGGCCGAACGCGTCGGCCGCACGGCCTTCGTTGACGAACAGCGCGGCCTGCGACTCGCGCACCGTCAGCCGCGCGCCGTTCTGGATCTCGTTGTCCTGCATCGGAAAGCGCCACGCCAGGATGCCGTTGCCCGGCTCCTGCCATTCGATGACGTCGATGAACTGCTTCTTGATGAATCCCATCAATGACATGGCGGCCTCCACTTGACTGCGAATTGCGTTCAAGCCGGATGATAGACGCAAGGCACCGCGCAGCGTATGTCAGGATGAGCGGCTGGAAGCTTCGGCGGCGAGTCACAAAAAAGGGCCGACCCGCGAACGGATCGGCCCTGTGCAAGCGCGCGCCGCGGACGGCACGCGCGCTCTCTTGAATCAACGGGCGGGGGTGTCGGCCTGCGCGACGATGCTGATCTGGACGCTCGCCACGCGCCGCGCGGCGGGCATGTAGAGCGTGGCGCCGTCGGCCGTGGCGACCGACTCCAGCGGGCGCGGGCCCTGCGTCAGCGCATAGGCGCCCGCGATCTCGAGCGCGACGACAAGGGCGAGCGCCAGCGTCGCCGCATGCGTGGCGAAGACGGTGGACGGGGCAGCAACGGAAGTCCTGGACATGTGATTTCCCTCCGAACAATGGTGCCGACGGTGCGCCGCGGCGTTCGTTGCGCCGGGCCTCCGGGCGGAGCCCTTTGAACGGCGCGAATTCATCGTAGGGCGGGAGTCGGCGCCGCGGATCACTCGTTCCCTCGTCGCGGTGCCATGCAACGTCGAAAAGATCACGGTTACAAGATGTTTCCGTGCTGTGCCGGGGCGTGAGGATGCCGATAGGTCGCCTGGCCGGGGCGGCACCACGCTCAGTCGTAGCGCGCGGCCGTCAGCCCGTCGAAGTCGATCTCGGGCTTGCGGCCCCCCAGCAGGTCGGCGATCGCCCGCCCCGTGCCGGTGGCCATCGTCCAACCGAGCGTGCCGTGGCCGGTGGCCAGCGTCAGGTTCTCGAGCCGGGTGCCGCCCATGACGGGCGTGCCGTCGGGCGTCATCGGGCGCAGGCCGGTCCAGAACGTGGTCCTGGCGAGGTCGCCGGCGTCGGGGAACAGGTCGGTCAGCACGAACTCGAGCGTCTTGCGGCGCGCGTCGTTCAGCTGCAGGTCGTAGCCCGAGAGCTGTGCCATGCCGCCGACCCGGATGCGGTCGCCCAGGCGGGTGACGGCCACCTTGTGCGTCTCGTCCATGATGGTGGACTCGGGCGCCGCGGCCGCGTTCCTGATCGGCACGGTGATCGAGAAGCCCTTGACCGGGTACACCGGGATGTCGATGCCCAGCGGCTTGAGCCACTTGGGCGAATGGCTGCCCAGCGCCAGCACCACCTGGTCGGCGCTGAACCGGCCGGCGCTGGTGTCGACGCCCGTCACGCGCTTGCCGTCGCTGGCGATGCCGGTGATGTCGACGCCGAAGCGGAACCTGGCGCCGAGCGCCTCGGCCATCTTGGCCAGGCGCTGCGTGAACAGGAAACAGTCGCCGGTCTCGTCTCCGGGCAGGCGCAGCGCGCCGACGAACTTGTGCTTGACGGCGGCCAGCGCCGGTTCGTACTGCAGGTAGCCGGCGGTGTCCAGCACCTGGTAGGGCACGCCGTACTGGTCGAGGATCTCGGTGTCCTTGTGCACGCCATCGAGCTGCTTTTGCGTGCGGAACAGCTGCAGCGTGCCTTGCGCGCGCTCGTCGTAGGCGATGCCCGTCTCGGCCCGCAGCGCCTTGAGGCAATCGCGGCTGTATTCGGCCACGCGCACCATGCGCGCCTTGTTGACCCGATAGCGCGCCTCGGTGCAGTTGCGCAGCATCGCAAAGCCCCAGCGCCACATCGAGGCCTCCATCATCGGCTTGATGATCAGCGGGCTGTGGTTCATCAGCAGCCACTTGATCGCCTTGACCGGCACGCCGGGCCCGGCCCAGGGCGAGGCGTAGCCGGGGGACACCTCGCCCGCGTTGGCGAAGCTGGTCTCCAGCGCCGGCGCGCCCTGGCGGTCGATCACCGTGACGTCGTGGCCGTCGCGGGCGAGGTAATAGGCGATCGTGGTGCCGATCACGCCGCTGCCGAGGACGAGGATGGTCATGGGTGGGACGCGCGCATCAGGAGGAGCCAACTATCGCATGCCCGGCGCATCGGACGGAACCACCGGGGCTGCTTCGAGATCACAGCCGATTCCGCCGCAAAGCCGTGCCAAGATGCGCCCCATGCAAAAGAACCGCCTTCTCCGTCTGCTGGCGCCCGGCGCCGCCTTCGCCGCTGCAGCGGCTGTCCTCGGTGCACAGGCCGCCGGCCTGCCCGCGCAGGTGCGCGAGGTCGAGGGCGTGCACGAATACCGGCTGCCCAACGGGCTGCAGGTGCTCCTGATCCCGGATGCCTCCAAGCCGACGGTCACCGTCAACGTCACCTACCGCGTGGGCAGCCGCATGGAGGGCTATGGCGAGACGGGCATGGCGCACCTGCTCGAGCACCTGATGTTCAAGAGCACGAAGAACATCGCGCAGGTCAGCACCGAGCTGTCGCGGCGCGGCATGCAGTTCAACGGCACCACGTCGGAAGATCGCACCAACTACTACGAGACCTTCCCGTCCGACCCGGCCCAGCTCGCCTGGGCGCTGAAGACCGAGGCCGAGCGCATGACGCACGCCAACGTCATCAAGAAGGATCTGGACTCCGAGATGACCGTGGTGCGCAACGAGATGGAGTCGGGCGAGAACAACCCGTCGCGCATCCTGATCGAGAAGACCAACGCGGCCGCGTTCCAGTGGCATGCCTACGGCAAGGACACCATCGGCGCGCGCTCCGACGTCGAACACGTCAACATCCCGCACCTGCAGGCCTTCTACCGCAAGTACTACCAGCCGGACAACGCGACGCTGATCGTCGCGGGCAAGTTCGACGCGCCCAAGGTGCTCGCGGAGATCGCGCAGGACTTCGCCGCGATCCCGAAGCCGACCCGCGTGATCGAGCCGACGTACACCGTCGAGCCGGTGCAGGACGGCGAGCGCGAGGTGACGCTGCGCCGCGTCGGCAACGAGCAGGACCTGTACGTCACGTATCACACGCCCTCGATCGCCAGCCCCGACATGCCGGCCTTCAGCGTGATCGCCGTGGCGCTCGGTGACACGCCCAACGGCCGGCTGCACAAGCGCCTGGTCGAGGCGGGCAAGGCCACCGAGGTCGCGGCCTGGCCGTCGCGCCGCACCGACCCGGGCCAGTTCAACGCCTTCGCATCGCTGAAGAAGGACGACGACCTGGCCGCCGCGCAGAAGATCTTCCTGGACACCATCGAGGGCATCAGGACCGAGCCGATCACGGCCGAGGAACTCAAGCGCGCGCAGCTGAAGGTGGACGCGACCTTCGACCAGATCCTGGCCAGCCCGCAGAACCTGTGCCTGTCGCTGTCGGACTACATCGCCGGCGGCGACTGGCGCCTGTTCTTCCTGCTGCGCGACCGCGTGGCGGCGCTGACGCTGGAGCACGTCAACGCGGTCGCGAGCGCGTGGCTCAAGCCCTCCAACCGCACGCTCGGCCGCTTCCTTCCCACCGCGGCGCCGGACCGCGCGCCGTTTGCGACGCGCACCGACCCCGAGGCCGAGCTGGCCGACTTCAAGCCGCACGCCGCGGTGGCAGCCGGCGAGGCCTTCGACTCGACGCCGGCCGGCCTGGACAAGCGCAGCCAGCTCTTCACGCTGCCCAACGGGATGAAGCTGGCCCTGCTGCCCAAGAAGAGCAAGGGCAACACCGTGCAGATGCGCTTCGACTTGCACTTCGGCACGCTCGACAACCTGCGCGGCAAGCGCGGCGCGGCCGCGGGCGCCGGCATCATCATCGGGACGGGCACCGAGACCAGGACGCGCGCCCAGCTGGCCGACGCGTTCTCGGCGCTCAAGACCGAGTGGGAACTCAATGGCGGCAGCGGCTGGGGCCACGCCTCGCTGACCACGCGCCGCGACGCGCTGCTGCCGGCGCTCGAGCTGCTGGCCGAGGCCATGCGCAAGCCCTCGTTCGAGCCGTCCGAATACGAGCAGGGCGTGCGCCAGACCGTGCAAGGCATCGAGCAGCAGAGCGACGAGCCGGGCGCCGTCGCAGGCCTGGCGCTGGCGCGCGCACAGCAGCACTACGCCGCCGACGATCCGCGCTACACGCCCAGCTTCGCGGAGTCGATCGCACAGACGCAGGCCACGACGCTGGCCGATTCGGTGGCGTTCTACCGCACATACTGGGGCGCCGACCATGCCGACATGGCCATCGTCGGCGACTTCGACCCCGAGCAGGTCAAGGCCGCGGTCACGCGCCTGTTCGGCGACTGGAAATCGTCGGTGCCCTACGAGCGCGTCCTGGGCATCGCGCCCGATGCCCGCGGCCTGCACCTGGTCGAGCCGCTGAAGGACAAGGCCAATGCGACGCTGGTGGCGGCGCTGGCGCTCAAGCTGCAGGACACCGATGCCGACTACCCGGCGCTGACGCTGGCGGCCCACGTGCTGGGCGGCGGCGAATTCGGTTCGCGGCTGAATGCGCGCATCCGCCAGAAGGACGGCCTGTCCTACGGCGTTGGCGCCGGCCTGGAGGCCTCGCCGTTCCAGCCGCTCGGCTCGCTGCAGTTCTATGCGATCTACGCGCCCGAGAACCGCGCCAAGGTGCAGGCCGGGTTCGACGAGGAGCTTGCGCGCTTCGTCAAGGACGGCATCACGCCGGCCGAGCTCGCCGAGGCCAAGCAGGCGATCCTCGCCGAGCGCGCCACCACGCGCACCAGCGACGTGGCAGTGGCCGGAGGCTGGGTGGCCAAGCTCGACCAGGGCCGCACCTTCGCCTGGAGCGCCGAGCAGGACGCGAAGCTGTCGGCGCTGACGGTCGAGCAGGTCAACGCGGCGATCCGCAAGTGGATCGTGCCGGCCAGCGTCAACTGGTCCGTCGCCGGCACTTTCAAGGACGTGAAGTGATCCGGTGAGCGACGACCTGGCGCCCCTGCCCGCGGCCGAACCCGGGCGCTACCGCCACTACAAGGGCGGCGAGTACGAGCTCGTGGGCGTCGCGCGCCACAGCGAGACGCTGGAGCCGCTCGTGATCTATCGGCCGCTGTACAACGCGACCGGCCTGTGGGCGCGGCCCTACGAGATGTTCTTCGGCGAGTTGCAAGTCGAAGGCCGGATGCAGCGGCGCTTCGTCAAGCTCTAGTGTCGTGATTGAGAAATTCGTTGAAGAATCCCGCCCAGAACGGCCGCATCCGTCGTTGCGCCCGCTCGCGAGGCAGCCCAGCATCGTGTCGCGGGCGCGCCTAGTCTGCGACCGTTCTGGACAGGATTCGGCATCGTCATTTCTTCGCTCCAGACCTGTTCAACGAATTTCCCAATCTCGACACTGGCGGCGCCCGGCCGGCGGCGCCGCGTCGTCGATTCAAGGCTGAAAATCGACAGCCCGTCGTGCGGCGGGCCCGGCAGGCGCCCGGTGCCGATATGCTTGCGCCTTTCGGGTCTCCCTTTGGAGGCTCGCCGGCCTGCATAAAGAGATCAGAGGAGCCTGCCAGATGACGCTGTCCCGCCGCTTCACCGCGACCCGTTCGACCTTGATCGCCACCGCCACCGCCGCGGCGCTGGCCCTGGCCGGCGGGTTGCTGGCCGGCTGCCAGAAGACGGCTGCCGGCGCGCCGGCGGCCGCCGCATCGGCGCCGGCGGCGTCCTTGCTGATCGCGCCCGAGGACGTGCGCACGGTGTCGCTGCAGACGCACGCGTCGGGCCCGGTGATCACCGGCTCCGTCGAGCCCGAGCGCCGCGCCGACCTGCGGGCCGAAGTGTCGGCCGTGGTGCTGCAGGTACTCAAGGAAAACGGCGAGGCCGTGCACCGCGGCGATCTGCTGGTGCGGCTGGACGACACCGCGATCCGCGACAGCCTGCAATCGGCCGAAGCCGCCAGCCGTGCCGCCGCGCAGGCGCTGGACCAGGCGCAGCGCCAATACGCGCGCGTCAAGACGCTGCAGGGCGAGGGCATGAGCTCGCAGCAGGCGCTCGACGACGCGGAGGTGCGGCGCAACACCGCGCAGAGCGAGCGCGTGGCCGCCGATTCGCGCACCGTCGCCGCGCGCCAGCAGCTCGCGCGCACGGAGGTGCGGGCGCCGTTCGACGGCGTCGTCAGCGACCGCAAGGTCTCGGCCGGCGACACGGCGGCCATCGGCAAGGAGCTGCTCAAGGTGATCGACCCGGGCAGCATGCGCTTCGAAGGCCTGGTGTCGGCCGACCGCATGGGCGACATCCACCCGGGCCAGGCCGTGCAGTTCCGCATCAACGGCTTCGACAAGGGCGACTTCATGGGCAAGGTGCGCCACGTCGACGCGTCCGCCGACCCGGTGACGCGCCAGGTCGCCGTCATCGTCGACTTCGCGCCCGGCACTGCGCCGCGCGTCGCCGGCCTGTATGCCGAAGGCCGCATCTCGTCGGACGCCTCGCAGGCGCTGCTGCTGCCCGAGTCCTCCGTCGTCAAGGAAGGCGACAAGGCCTACGTGTGGAAGCTGGCCGGCAATGCGCTGGTCAAGACGCCGGTGACGCTGGGCGAGCGCGACGCGCGCCTGGGCAACGTCGTGATCGCCGCGGGGCTGAGCGCCGGCGACCGCCTGCTGCGCGCGCCCGGCTCGACGCTCGTCAGCGGCCAGAAGTTCGAGCTGGCCAAGCCGGTGGCACCGGCCGCATCGGTCGCGCAGGGCGCTTGACGGGAGCACGCGATGTTTCTCTCCGACTTCAGCATCAAGCGGCCGGTGGCCGCGATCGTCATCATCATCACGCTGATGGGCCTGGGGCTGATCGCGCTGAACAAGCTGCGCGTCAACCAGATCCCGGACGTCGAGCAGCCGGTGATGGTGGTCAACATCACGTATCCGGGCGCCTCGCCGGACACGGTGGAACGCGAGATCGTCAACCGCATCGAGCGGGCCCTGCAGGGCATCGAGGGCGTCGACCAGTCGCGCTCCTCGTCGACGGCCAGCGAAGGCCTGGCGCGCTTCGTCCTGGTGTTCAACTTCCACAAGGACATGACGCAGGCCTCCGACGAGGTGCGCAACGCGATCGGCACGGTGCGCTACAAGCTGCCGGTCGAGATGCGCGAGCCGGTGCTCACGCGCATCGATCCGTCGGCCCAGCCCATCATGCAGCTGGCGCTGTCGTCGCCCACCTTGTCGCACGCCGAGATCTCGCGCCTGGCGGAAGACCAGCTGGCCGACCGCTTCCGGGCGCTGCCGGGCGTGGCCACCGTCGACGTCAATGGCTCGCTCACGCGTGAGCTGAGCGTGCTGCTGCATGCGCAGAAGCTGCGCGAGTTCGGCGTCTCGGTCACCGAGGTCGTCAACGCCCTGCGCGCGCAGAACGCCACCGCGCCGGTGGGCAAGGTGCGCGGCGTGCTGGAAGACCAGAGCATCCGTCTGGTCGGCCGCTTCGAGTCGCCGGCCGAGTTCAACCAGATGCTGATCAAGCGCAACGGCGACAACCTGATCCGCCTCGGCCAGGTCGCCACCGTGCAGGACGGCTTCGCCGAGATGACCGGCTACAGCGAGCGCAACGGGCGTGCCAACGTCGGCTTGTCGGTGACGCGCACGCGCGACGGCAGCACCGTCACCATCGCCAAGGAAGTACGCGACCTGGTCGAGACGATCAACAAGGAGCAGGGCGGCAAGGCCAAGCTCGAGGTCACGCAGGACGGCGGCGAGGACGCGCAGGACAGCCTGGACAACGTCATCCACTCGCTGTTCTTCGGCGCGGGGCTGACCATCCTGGTGGTCTACGTGTTCCTGAACTCGTGGCGCTCCACGCTGATCACCGGCCTGAGCCTGCCGACCTCGGTCATCACCGCGTTCATCGCCGTGTGGCTGTGCGGCTTCACGCTCAACTTCATGAGCCTGCTGGGGCTGTCGCTGGCCATCGGCGTGCTGATCGATGACGCCATCGTGGTGCGCGAGAACATCGTGCGCCACATGCAGCGCGGCGAGGACCGGCGCACCGCGGCGCTCAACGGCACGGCCGAGATCGGCATGGCGGTGGCCTCGACCACCTTCTCCATCGTCGCGGTGTTCGCGCCGGTGGCCTTCATCCCGGGCATCACCGGCGAATGGTTCCGGCCGTTCGGCCTG
>Ga0209759_1001251_pt1 | contig 15402 bp, 15 predicted proteins | sample AraplaCL_Col_mMS_FD_184261 | JGI IMG/M metagenome (GOLD analysis project Ga0209759, IMG submission 184261) | Arabidopsis root microbial communities from the University of North Carolina, USA - plate scrape CL_Col_mMS (SPAdes) (version 2) | ecosystem: Host-associated > Plants > Roots >...
CTCGGCTCCGGCTACTTCGCCGACTTCGTGCTCGAAGGCGGCATCAACGTCGACACCGGCGGCTCCGCCCAGGGCGGCCAGCTGTTCGGCCGCCAGGCCTTCGGCGCTCTGCGCTCGCCGTTCGGTACCGCCAGCGCGGGCCGCCAGTACAGCAGCATCTACACGCAGACCGGCGACTTCAGCGAGTTCACCAATGCCCCGACGGGCGCCACGACGGCGGTCATCGGCGGCTTCGCCGGCGGCTACGAGCCGGTGCGCGGCGGTGGCAACGTCGCTGCGACCACGACGGCCACCGGTGCCGAAGTCAACGGCGGCCCGGCCCGCGTGAACAACTCGTTCCGCTACACCACGCCGTCCTTCGCGGGCGTCAAGGCCAGCTTCCTGTACGGCGCCGGCGAAGTCACCGGCGACACGGGCGGCACGCGCCTGTTCGACTACTCGGTGCGCTACACCAACTACGGCCTGGACGCGCTCGTGTCCTACGTCAGCGACAAGGCCAGCAACGGCACCGCGGTGCCGAACTCGCGCGCCAACGTGGGCATCATCACCGCCACCGCCGCTTACAACATCGCCAACTTCCGCATCCAAGGCGGCTACCTGTCGGTCAACGACAAGCGTCCGGCCAACCAGGACGGCAAGGGCTTCTGGATCGGCGGCGACTACCGCTTCGGCCAGCACCTGGTGCGCGCGCAATGGGTCGAGAACGATCCGAGCAAGAACAACACGAACCTGGGCAAGACCAACGCCTACGGCGTGGGCTACCAGTTCGACTTCTCCAAGCGCACCAACCTGTACACCTCGCTGACGCGCTTCCAGAACGACCGCAGCAGCAGCGGCACGTTCGTGGGTCGTGTCGGCGCCGCGGTGCCTGCCGGTCTGACGACGGCCACCGATCGCACGGTCAACGAGTTCGTGCTGGGCGTGCGCCACTCGTTCTGACCACGACGACCAGGCAGCCTGCGCAGGCAGGCTCCGCCGGCAATCGTGCCCGCCAAGGCTCCGGCCTCGGCGGGCTTTTTCATTCCAGGGGCGGTCGCGTGCGCCGTGAGCGGACGGCGAATCCGCCGGCCAGCGCCGCCGCGGCGAGCAGCGCCCAGGGCGGCGGTTCCGGGACGGTGGACGGCGAGAACGTCAGGTTGTCCAGGGCGAGCACGGTCGGTGCGGTGCCTTCCGCAATCTCGCCGACCCCGAACCCGATCGTGTACCAGCCCGGTTGCACGATGTCGACCGACTTGCGCAGCCATCCCGTCTCGACGTTGTAGAACGCGATCTGCGCCGGGTCCGCGCAACTGGTGTGCGTCTGGTGGCTGCACAGATCGACGCCGCTCGAATGGAACCCGCCGGTATAGGCGTTGGCATAGTAGATCCAGTCGTTGGTGCGAATCGTGTTGTCATCGGACCAGAGGGACAGGAATGCGCTGTCGGCGTCGCGGCCGATGCGATCCCAATCGAACGAGAGCACGCCGGCTTGCGCGGCGTGGAAGCGGAACGTCATGGCGCCGCCTTCTCCGACGATGGGCGGCTCGAGGATGCCGCCGCCGGGAGTCACCGGATTGACCGGCGGCATCTGTGCCATGAATTCGGGGATGCCGCCAGGCAACCCGAGGAATTCGCGTGTCAGCGTGTCGTTGGGGCTGGGCGTGCCGGAATAGGGAATCTCGCCGGGCCCCAGCGTGGTCACGAAGGCCATGCCCGAGCCCTGCGTGGGCGTGAGACCCACAGCGGCCGTCTGCACCGAGACATCGCCCAGGGTATTCCAGCCGGGAAGGCCGGCCTCGAAGCCGCTCAGCAGTACCGGCGTCGAATGGGCGGCTGCCTGGAAGGCGAGGAGCGCAAGCCCCCAGGAGAACTTGAAGCAGGCGATTCGCATGGTCCCTCCGCGCTGACCGGTACCCGTGCCCGTATGGACGCTGCGGGCGCTTCGAAGTCAGACGCGGCAGTTTTCGCCGAGACGCGGTTCGTGGCGAATCCCTAGTACCGTGATGCGGGACCGGGCCGGCCGGCGCGCGAGGCCGCGTGTCAAACGCCGGCCGCGGCGATTTCCGAGGCCGCGTGGGCCATCCACATCTTCAGGCGCTGGCGTTCCAGCAGGCCCAGGCGCGGGCCTTCGTTGCTGGCCATCGTGCGCGCGGCCCAGAAGCTGGAGTCCGTGGCGTCGATCTTGCGCAGCACCGCGTCCTGCAGGTGGCGCAGCCGCACGATGCGCGCACCCAGCGCCTTGGCGCGTTCGAACTGACCCGAGCGCTCGAGGTTGCCGAAGTCGTCGCCGCGCAGTTCGTTGAGCACCAGCACGTATTGCAGCCGCTCTTCGAAGCGGTCGATCAGGCGCTCGAGCAGGTCGACCGAGTCGCGCCCGGCATCCATCACGTGCCAGTAGTGGATCTGCACGCCGGACTCGGCGGCCAGCTCCAGCACGCCGGACTCGTCCATCCAGCGCACCAGCGGCTCGTGCGTCTGCGCGGCGAGGTCCACCAGCACGCGCTGGCCGGGATGCTCGATCGCGCTTTCGACGATGGCGTCCAGCGCCTCGAAGCGGTCGACCAGCACCGGAGAGGCATAGTCCTTGTAGAAGCGCATCAGCGCGCCGTGCGAGCGGTCGGTGTCGAAGCCGGTGAACGCCAGGTTGTGGTCGATGAAGTGCTGGGCGAGCAGCCGCGCGACGACGGACTTGCCGACCCCGCCCTTCTCGCCGCCGATCAGGTGGATCTTCGACGTCGGGGCCTCGGCCGTGGGGGCGACCTCGACGGCCTGCGTGAGGACGGGGACGGATTCGAACGAGTCGGTGGTGCTCACGGTGCGGCGGCCACGCGCGAGCGTGGCATCGGGTGGTTTCGGCCCAGTGTACGCACGCGGCGCGCACAAGCACAGCGCGTCCAGGGGTCTTGGCGCCGCCTTCAGGCGTGCGCGACCTCGAACGTGGTCACCTCGAAGCGCTTGAGCGTGTGCTGTCCGAACGCCATCGTGATGGGCACGTCGCTGGCGTCGCGGCCGCGCGCCATCACGATGCGGCCGATGCGCGGCGTGTTGTGGCGCGCGTCGAAGGTGTGCCAGCGGTCGCCGAGGAAGACCTCGAACCACGCGCTGAAGTCCATCGGATAGGGCACCGGCGGGATGCCGATGTCGCCCAGGTAGCCGGTGCAATAGCGCGCCGGGATGTTCATGCAGCGGCACAGCGTGATCGCCAGGTGCGTGAAGTCGCGGCACACGCCGGTCTTCTCGCGAAAGCCTTCGAGCGCGGTGCGGGTGGCTCGCGCCGACTGGTAGTCGAACTTCAGATGGCCGTGCACGAAGTCGCAGATCGCCTGCACCCGGCCCCAGCCCATCGGCGCGCTGCCGAAGCGGTCCCAGGCGAACTGCATCAGCTCGCTGTCGACCTCGCAGTAGCGGCTGGCGAGCAGGAATTGCAGCGTGCTGACCGGCAGTTCGCACGGATCGTGCTGCCAGGCGTCGGCGACGACCGGGTCGGGCAGGCCCGAGTCCGCGATGACGGCCTCGTTGGTGAAGCGCACCGACGGCGTTCCGGCCGGCACGTTGATGCGGCCGCAGTGGTTGCCGAAGTAGTCGATGTAGTCCTCGACCTCCACCGGCGGCGAGACGTGGAAGTTCTCCGGGGTCTGCAGGTCGTCCTGCCGCGACGGGTGGACGTGCAGCAGGAAGATCACTGCCATGGGGGAGCTGATCTCGAGCTCGATGTCGAAGCCGATCTTGATGAGCATGGTGGCAGAAGGGTGAGGGTGTCGACGGCGGCCCGATGGCGCCGGTGAGGACACATCATCGTCGACGCGAACCGGCTCGTCAGTCGGCGCGGGGTGCGATGCGGCGTCAGCGCGCGCCGACAGCGCGGGCCCAGCCCGAGGAGGGTGCCGAGTCACGCAAACGTCACGGACCTGTCGCCACGGCATCATGCGACGGCCGCAACATGACGAGCCATGGATCGCCATGCCCAGCCCTTCGCCCCGCCGCCCGTGGACAACCGGCCGCGCGACGGCGCGTCGATGCGCGTGCGCACGGTCTGGATCTCCGACTTGCACCTGGGCACGCCCGGCTGCCAGGCCGCCGCGCTGCTGGACTTCCTCAAGCAGGTCGACTGCGACGAGCTGTTCCTCGTGGGCGACATCATCGACGGCTGGCAGCTGCGCCGCTCCTGGTACTGGCCGCAGGCGCACAACGACGTCATCCAGAAGCTGCTGCGCAAGGCGCGCAAGGGCACGCGCGTGGTCTTCGTGCCCGGCAACCACGACGAGTTCGCGCGCAAGTACGTCGAGCACGAGTTCGGCGGCGTCGAGGTCGTCGATGAATGGATGCACGTGACGGCCGACGGCCGCCGCCTGTGGATCACCCACGGCGACCTGTTCGACGGCGTGATCCAGTGCGCCAAGTGGCTGGCCTACGTGGGCGACTCGCTCTACACCTTCATCCTCAAGCTCAACAAGCACTTCAATTCGATGCGTGCGCGGCTGGGGCTGCCGTACTGGAGCCTGTCGAAGTACCTCAAGCACAAGGTCAAGCGCGCGGTCAGCTACATCGGCGAGTTCGAGGTCGCGGTGGCCAGGGAGGCGCGCAAGCGCGGTGCCGATGGCGTCGTCTGCGGCCACATCCACCACGCCGAGATGCGCGACATCGACGGCATCCTGTACTGCAACGACGGCGACTGGGTGGAGAGCCTGACGGCGCTGGTCGAACACCCCGACGGCCAGCTCGAGATCCTCGACTGGTCGACACGCCACCAGCACGGCAGGCCGGTGCCGGCCGACGACGCCGCCGTGAAGCCGGGGGTGCGCGAGCCCGAGTTGGCGGTGCTGTCCGAAGTGATGGCCGGGGGCTGAAGACGTTCCACCCGCGCGCCTTCGCGCGGCAGCCGCGAGCGCGGCCAGGCAGGCGCGATGACACGCCTTGCGGGCTGCGCGCAGAATGGTCGGCACCGTCATCGAGATCGAAGGCCTTCTCATGAGCAAGCACTGCACGCACCTGCACCTGATCGCCACCGTCCAGCCGAGTGCGCGAGGCTGCGAGGAATGCCTGAAGACGGGCGACGAGTGGGTGCACCTGCGGCTGTGCCGCATCTGCGGCCACGTGGGCTGCTGCGACGATTCGCCGAACCGCCACGCCACCAAGCACTTCCATGCGACGCAGCATCCCATCATCGAAGGCTACGACCCGCCGGAAGGCTGGGGCTGGTGCTTCGTCGACAAGCTGATGCTAGACCTGCCCGACACGACGCCGCAGGACGGGCCGATCCCGAAGTTCTTCTAGGACGTTGCGACGACGACCGGCAGGCCCGCGGCCGTGCCTTCGGCCCAGGGCTGGTCGATCAGCAGCGCGTGCACCTGAGACCACTGCGCCACATGGAACGGCGCCGTGTTGCCCAGCTTGGAGTGGTCGCCCAGGATCAGCGTGCGGCGCGCGCAGCGGATCATCGCGCGCTTGAGCGCCGCGTCGGCCTCGTCCGGCGCGCTGACGCCCAGCTGCGCATCGATCGCGCAGGCGCCGGGCACGGCCCAGTCGGCGCGGCAGTCGGCCAGCATCGCGATCGCGGCGGGGCCCCACAGCGCGCGGTTGTCGTGCTGCCAGGTGCCGCCGGTCAGGGCGATCTGCACTTGCGGGTCGTCGGCGAACAGGGCCGCGACGTCGAGCGAGCTGGTGATCACCGTCAACGGCCGCACCGTCAGCGCGCGCGCCATCGCGAGGGGGGTCGATCCGGCGTCGAGCACCACGGTCTGGCCGGGTTCGACGAGCGCCGCCGCCGCGCGGCCGACCGCGGCCTTCGCATCGGCCAGCACGGCGGCGCGGGCGCCCAGGCCCAGGCGTTGCGTGTCCAGCGTCACCGCGCCGCCGTGCGTGCGTTGCAGCAGCCCCTGGCCCTGCAGCGCGAGCAGGTCGCGCCGCACCGTGTGCTCGGAAACCTGCAAAAGTCGAGCAAGTTCGAGCACCTCCACGCGGCCTTGCTCGCGCAGCATCTCCGCGATGCGGCGCTGGCGTTCGGCAGTGAAGCGAGGAGATTGAGTGTCGGTGTTCAAGAGGTCATCCCGGCGCGGGGACAAGCGCGCGACGGTCGGCATTGTAGTGAACATTTCCAAGCCGTTCTGCTCGAATATGCTCGATATTGCTTGACTATGCAAAAATGAACGCTAGGATTCGTGCATGGACGACGGCTCCCGGCTCCCTTCTTCGCCCCCATCGGGGCTGCTCTCCCGCGCGCGCTGGGGCGTCGCGCTGATCTTTTTCGTCAACGGCGCCGCGTTCGCGTCGTGGGTCTCGCGCATTCCCGCCTTGCGCGCCAGCCTGGGCCTGAGCGATGGTGCGCTCGGCAGCGTGCTGTTCGCGATGTCATGCGGCGTGCTGCTGTCGTTTCCCCTCGCGGGCAAGGGCGCGCAGCTGCTGGGCGCGCGCCAGCTCGCGCTGCTGGCCGGCGTCGCGCTGCTGGTGATGCTGCCGATGCCGTTCCTGATCGGCATCGTGCCGTCGCTGGTGCTGGTGATGCTCGAAGTGGGCGCGGCGCTGGGCACGATGCAGGTGGCGATGAACGTGCTGGCGGTCGATGTGCAGGCGCGCGTGCCCCGGCCCGTCATGTCGTCGCTTCACGGCGCCTGGAGCCTGGGCGGACTGGCTGGTGCCGGCGCCGGCAGCCTGGCCGCGCACGCGGGCCTGCGGCCCTTGTGGCACCTGACGGCGGTTGCCACGGTCCTCGCAGGCGTGTTGCTGGCGGCCTGGGCGATGCTGCGGCGCGCGCACCTGCCCGCGCGCCCGGCTGCGGCGCCGATCCGGCCTTCGATGAGCTTCAAGCGGACGGGGCGGCGCGCCGACCGCGTGCTGCTGGGGCTGGGCGTGATCTGCCTGTGCGCGTTCCTCACCGAGGGCGCGCTGGCCGACTGGAGCGCCGTCTGGCTGCACGACAAGGCGGCCTCCAGCGAGTCGCGCGCCGCGCTCGGCTACGCGGTGTTCGCGGGGGCGATGACCCTGATGCGGCTGGTCGGCGACCGCGTGCTCGAGGCCTTCGGTGGCGTGCGCGTGCTGCGCCTGCTGACGGCGCTCGCGGCGGCCGCGCTTGCCGCGGCGCTGGTGCTGGCGCGCGTGGACGCCGCGATGATCGCCTTCGTGCTGCTGGGGCTGGGCATGGCCACGGTCGTGCCCACCGCGTTCGCGGCCGCCGGGCGGCGCGCCGACGCGCTGGCCGGCGGCGCGGCCGGCGAGGTCTCCGCGGCGCGCGCCGTCGCCCTGCTGTCCGGCTTTGGCTACACGGGGCTGTTGCTGGGGCCGCCGCTCATCGGCTGGCTGGCGCAGGCCAGCGACCTCACCTGGGCGTTGGGACTGCTGGTGCTGCTGGTGGCGGCCATCGCAGCGCTGGTGCCGTTGCTGGGCGAGCGTGCGCGCGCGGTCGATGCGGGCCCGATCGCGCGTCCGTCGGCGTCCTGAGTTCAATGCGCGCAGCGCTCGGGCGCATCGCCGCTCGCCGGCACCAGCGCGATCTTGATGCCATGCCACGGGCCCTCGGCGTGGATCGATTTGTCGAGCGACAACAGCGCCAGCTTCTTGTGCGCAGGGGTCAGCGTCGCGGCGATGGTCTCGTGGGCGATGTCCAGCGAGCCGCGCGCCGCCAGCGCGGTGTCGGGCGTCTCGAAGACGAAGCGGCGCGGCGTGGCCACCCCGTGCTCCAGCGCCAGCGTCACCGCGGCGCACTGCACCGGCACTCGGGCCGACTTGTCGAACAGCGTGCGCAGCCACTCGCCGCCATTCAAGCCCAGCTTGGCGTCGAGCCGCCGCGACACGCTTGCGCCGTCGGCCAGCGACAAGGCGATGCTGCCGCTGGCGGCCGCGACCCATGCGCGCGTCGACTCGCCGCGCGATCTCAAGGCCACCCGGCCGTCGACCCGACCCGCCAGCGCGCCATTGGCAGCCAGCGTCGGCGACAACTGGTCGACATGCAATCCGCGCGCATCGAGGTCGACCGCGACTTCGGCCGGCGAGCGCGCGGCGTCGACCTTCAACGCCCCGCTGACGCGACCCTCGGCGACCTCGGCGGCGAGCGACTTCAATTCCAGCACGCCGTTGGCCAAGGCCGCCTGCGTGCGCACGCCCTGCACGGTCTGCAGCGGACCGCTCGCCGCGCCGACGAGGCGCACCGGGCGCACATCGACCTCGGCGTCGAGCGCACGCAGGCGCGCCAGCGGCAAGGGCTGCGTCGACAGCGCGGATTCGTCGGCCCCGGCCTTGCCGCGCAACGCGGACAACTCGCCGACATCGACCACGGCGTCGCGCAGCGTGGCCTTGAGCGTGCGGCGCGGCGTGTCGCTCTTGAGGCTGCCCGTGAAGGACGCGTCGACGACGGCGCTCGTGTGCCGGCCGGCGTGCACGCGCACGTTGGCGCCCGTCCAGTGGTCGCCGGACTTGTTCAGGTGGCCCTCGGCGACGAGTGGCCGCAGGCGCGCCAGGGCTTCGGGCAGGGGCTTGGCGGGCCCCGCTCCGACGGCGGACAGCGTGAGGTCGCAATCGACGTCGCCGAGGGCGTGCACGTCGTTGGACAAGCCGGCAGCCTGCAGGCGGACGGCGCCGGAATGCGCGTCCAGGCGCAGGGAGAAGTCGCGCCCCGGCTCGCCGAAGAACAGGACACTGCTGACCTGCGCCGTGCCCTCGAACGGATCGTCCTTGATCTGGCCCTGGAAGGCGAGCTGCCTGGTCAGTGGCATGTCCGGATGGCCCGCCATCGGGATCGGCGCGGGAAGCGGCGTGCTGGCGACCCGCAGGTCAAGGCCCAGGGCGCCCTCGATCATGTGCAGGCTGCTGCTACGCGCGTCCAGCGCGAGCACGCGCACGTGCGGCGGGCCGCGGTCGTCGGGGTGCACCAGGCGCCAGTTGCGCAGGCCGTCGGCGCGCCGTTCCATGTCGATGCGAGCGTCCTGCAGCTCCAGCCAGTTGATGATGGTCAGGCCCGAGCCGATGCTGCGCCATGACAGCGTCGCCGCGACGTGCCGGGCCTCGATGAACGGGGCCTTGTCCGAGGCCCACGGCGCATTCTGGATGCGCAGGCCGCGGAACTCGATCGTCGGATCGAGTCCGTCGCGGAAGTGCAGCTTCATGTCCTCGAAGTCGAAGCTGCGGCCCGAGTGCGACATCACGTAGTGGCGGATCAGCGGCCGGCACCAGTTCCAGTCGAAGGCCCAGCAGAACGCGGCCAACGCCAGCACCACGACGAGCGCGACGCGCAGCGCGCCAAAGCGGCGCAGCGGGCGGCTGCGCGCCGGCGTTGATCCTCGGAAGAGTCGCATTCCGCCGCATGGCACGCGGCGTGCCGAAGGGGCACGGCGACCGGCCGCGCCAGACAAGCCCCTTGACCCCGCCTTGCGACGCTGCCGATAATCCGCGCTTCTTTCACGACCCGCACCAGGCCATGGACCCCCATCCCAGTCGCGTGCCTTCGTCGTCCATCCCGCAAGCCTGACTTCAGGCCCTGGGCACTTCGGGCGCAGAAGGCACCTCCGCTGTCTCACGCCCGGCAGGCAGCCCGTCATCGGCGCCTTTCCGGATCTCCCGCCCCGGCGCCTCGAGCGCCCATCCGCCAGTGCCCATTGCGGCGCGCGGAGGAGTCCCGCATGAATCGTTTCCCCACGTCGACGTCGGCACGTCCCGGTTCCGCTTTCCTGGAGCAGACGTGAACACCCGACTCAACGGCCAGTTCAACGGCCTGGCCAGGCGGCTCGGTCCGGGCCTGATCACCGGCGCGGCGGACGACGATCCGAGCGGCATCGCCACCTATTCGCAGATCGGCTCGCAGTTCCGCTTCGGACTGGTGTGGACGCTGCTGCTGACGACGCCGCTGATGATCGGCATCCAGATGCTGTCGGCGCGCATCGGCTGGGTGACCGGCGAAGGCCTGGGCGCCAACATCGCCAAGATGTGCCCGCGCTGGCTCACGCTGCTGCTCGTCGGGCTGCTGGTGGTGGCCAACACCATCAACATCGCGGCCGACATCGGCGCGATGGGCGAGGGCGTGCGCCTGCTGACCGGCGGCCCCGGCGCGCTGTACGTGGTCGGCTTCGGCGTGCTGTCCATCGTCTGCCAGGTGACGTTCTCGTACGAGCGCACGGTGCGCGTGCTCAAGTGGTTGACCCTCGGGCTGTTCGCCTATGTCGCGGTGATCCTGTCGGTGTCGGTGCCGTGGCGCCAAGTGGCGCTCGAAGGGCTCGCGCCGTGGCGCTTCATCCCGGCAGGCACCTCGACCAGCGACTACGCCTCCATGGTGGTGGCCGTGCTGGGCACGACGATCAGCCCCTACCTGTTCTTCTGGCAGGCGGCGCAGGAGGTGGAGGACAACGCCCGGCGGCCCGAGGCAGCCAAGCTGCGCGACAACCCGGAGTACGCGGCAGAACACTTGTCCCGCATCAAGCAGGACACGTCGTTCGGCATGATCTTCTCCAACCTGATCGCGCTGTGCATCGTGATCGCGACGGCCGTCACGCTCAACATGAATGGCGTGACCAACATCCAGACCTCGTCGCAGGCGGCGCAGGCGCTGCGTCCGGTGGCCGGCGACTTCGCGTTCGCGGTCTTCGCGCTGGGCATCATCGGCACCGGGCTGCTCGCTGTGCCGGTGCTGGCCGGCTCGGCCGCCTACGCCGTCAGCGAGGCGTTCGGCTGGAAGGCCGGGCTGTCGCGCGGCTTTCACGAGGCGCGCGGCTTCTACGCCATCATCATCGCGGCCACGGTCATCGGCACCTTGATGAGCATGGTGGAGGTCGACCCGATCAAGGCGCTGGTCTGGAGCGCCATCGTCAACGGCGTGATCTCGGTGCCCATCATGGTGGTGATGATGTGGATCGGCCAGTCCAAGCGGCTGATGGGCACGCTCACGATGAGCCTGCGGCATCGCTTCTTCGGCTGGGCCGCGACGGCCGTGATGGCCGCGGCGGTGGCATGGCTGTTCATCACCACCTTCGTCACGGCGGGGTAGGACGGGTTAGCCGCAGAACCCGCCGTTCGCTGGCATTTGGACGACGCACATGGCGGTTTGCCAGCGCCTCGCCGGGCCGCCGAACGGCGGGTTACGCCTGCGGCTAACCCGCCCTACGCCGCCATGACGAAGCAGTTGCGCCCGGCTCCCTTGGCCTGGTAGAGCGCGGCGTCTGCACGCGCGATCAACGCCTCCACGGACTCGCACGGCACGCTGGTGGCGACGCCGGCCGACATCGTCACCCGCAGGTCGGCCGTCAGGGGCGAGGTGTGGCGCCAGTCGTGCGACGCGACGGCGCTGCGGATGCGCTCCACTGCCAGCGAGGCGCTCTCGACCGGTGTCGTGACCGGCATCAGCAGCACGAATTCCTCGCCGCCCCAGCGCGCGAAGCGATCGGTCACGCGCATGTGCGCCTGCACGAGCGTGCAGAAGTCGCGCAGGACGGCATCGCCGGTCGCGTGGCCGAACCGGTCGTTGATCGACTTGAAGTGGTCCAGGTCGAACAGCGCGACGGAGTAGGGCTGACGCGTCCGGTGCGAGCGCTCGCGTTCGTCCTGCAGCAGTTCCATGAAGTGGCGCCGGTTGAAGGTGCCGGTCAGGTCGTCGTGGCTCGCAAGCTCCTGGATGCGCGCCAGCGACAGGGTCAGCTGGCGGTTGCGCTGCGAAAGCTCTGCGCGCAGCGTGCTGAACTGCAGGCCGATCAACGCCAGCCGGCGCACGGCCAGAAAGAAGAACAGCCACAGCAGCGCGATGTTGATGTTGGTGAGCGCGGGATAGGCGAAGCGGTCGCGGCCCAGCCACAGGGCCAGCGCGGTGGTGGCGCCGAAGCCCAGCCATGTCCAGCGGAACTGGCGCGGCGTGAAGCCCAGCATCGCGTAGTTGAACGAGACGAGGGCGGAGGTCAGGAAGATGATCCACAGCCCGGGCGCGGCGACGATGAAGATCAGCTGGATGACGTAGTTGGCCAGCAATTGCGCCCACAGCAGCCAGCGATTCTTGAAGCGCAGGTTCCAGCCGCGCCGCACCACCAGCATGAAAAAGCTGGTCGAGCCGGCGCTGAGGGCGAAGAATCCGAGCGCCACCGCCCAGGTCGTGGCGCCCGTCCAGGCGAACAAGCCGATCAGCAAGGACTGCAGCAACGAGCTCACCACGGTCATCGTGGTCGTCTCGACGCGCTGGGCCTGGAGCTGTTGTTGCTTGCTGTTCATGGGGGGCGGGCACGCCTCCCCGTGCGCGAGCAGGCTCCGCGCGAGCATACGGGATGCGCCGGGGCTTGCCTGTGCTCGAAAACGCCACTTGGCCTTCCGGCGCAACGCACGCGGACGACGCCCGGAGGGCGCGAACCCTCCATGGGAGCCTGCGTCCGGCCTGCGCGATCAGTGACTGGCGCGCCGCGTGATGTCGATGGCGCCCGCCTTGGCGAAGGCCTGCTCGGCCCGCGCGGCCTGCGGCTGGTCATCGACGTCCACACGCACCACGGCGCCGCCGCGGCGCATCGCCGCGGCATAGGCGGCCACGTCGTGGCCGACGCCGAACAGGCCGGCGAAGAAGTTGCGCAGGTGGTCGACAACGCTGTCGTCCATGACGGGCGGCGGTGGCGCAGGCTCGTCGTCAAAGACGGGCCTGCGCGTCTCGATCGCATGCACCCGCCGCGGATCGAAACGATCGTTGGCGAGCGCAGCGATGGCGGCGCGCGCGGAGTCCTGCTGGTCGAAGGTGCCGACGACGATCTGTCCCATGGTCGTGTTCCCGGATGCTGGTGGAGCGTTGGTGCAAACCAGCAAGCGCCGCGCCCGCGGGTCAGGCCGTGTCGGCGGTGCCCGTGCTCAAGACTTCGGTTCGGCGTCCGTCTTGGTCTTGAGCGCCTGGGCCGCCTCGAGGTGGTGCTGCAGAGTCGGCAGGGTCTTGGAAGCCCAGGCCTTCACGTCGGCATCGGTGCCCTTGTCGACCTCCTTCTGGAACAGCTTGATGGTGTCCTGGTGCGCCTTGACGCCGATCGATTCGGCGTAGTGCTGGTCGAAGCTGGAGCCCTTGCGCTCGGACAGCATCTTGATCTCGGTCTTCTTGGCCACGGACGGCGAATCGGGCACCTTCACACCCTTCTGCTCGGCCAGCCCCTTCAGTTCAGTGCCGGCCTTGCCGTGGTCGTCCACCATCATCTGCGCGAACGTCTTCACGTCGGCGCTGCTCGTCTTCTCGAGCGCCGTCTTGCTGGCCTCGACCTCGGCGTTGCCTGCCTCGGCAGCGTCCTTCAGGAAGGACTTGTCCTGGTGCGACAGCTTGGCGGTGTCCTTCGCGGCATCCGCGGCCTGCGCGCCGAAGGACGCGGCCAGCGCGAGAGTGGCGGCGGAAATCAGTGTCAGCGTCTTGTTGTGCATGGAGACTCCTGGTTGGTTGGCGGGAAAGGCCGACAGGCGGCCTTCGATGACTGCGCTCATGAGCAAGTCACATGCCCCGACAGCAACCCGGGCATGCCGATCGGTGCACGATGCAGGCATGACGCTGACCAATGCGGCCCGCCAGTTCATCGCTCGCCTGGGCCTCGAGCTTCCCCTGATCCAGGCCCCCATGGCGGGCTTCCAGAACGGCGCGATGGCCGCGGCGGTGTGCGGCGCCGGAGCACTGGGCTCGCTGCCCGGCGCGGCGATGCCGCCGCAGGCGCTGCGCGACGCCGTCGCGCTGCTGCGCCGCGACGGCGACCGAGCCGTCAACCTGAACTTCTTCTGCCATGTGGTGCCGACGCCTGACCCGGCGCGCGAAGCGGCCTGGCGCGCCGCGCTGCAGCCCTACTACGAGGAGCTCGGCCTGTCGCAGGCGGCGATCCCGAGCGGGCCCGGCAGGCTTCCCTTCGGCGAGGAGGCGGCGGCCGCGGTCGAGGAACTGCGGCCCGCGGTCGTCAGCTTCCATTTCGGCCTGCCGTCCGCGCCCCTGCTCGAGCGCGTGAGGCGCACGGGCGCGCAAGTCTGGTCGTCGGCGACGACGATCGCGGAGGCGCGCTGGCTGGCCGCCCAAGGCGTCGACGCGATCATCGCCCAAGGGGTCGAGGCCGGCGGCCATCGCGGCTCGTTCCTGCAGCCGCCGTCGCAACTGGAGGACCAACGGCCGACGCTGGCCCTGCTGGAGGAGATCCTGGCCGAGGTGCGCCTGCCGGTCATCGCGGCCGGCGGCATCGCCGACGCGCGCGGCGTGGCCGCGGCGCTGCGCGCCGGCGCCAGCGCGGCGCAGCTGGGCACGTCCTTCATGCTGTGCACGGAGGCGACCACCAGCGCGGTGCATCGCGCGGCGCTGCAGAGCGCGGATGCACGCCACACCGTGCTGACCAACGTCTTTTCCGGGCGCCCCGCGCGCGGCATCGTCAACCGGTTGATGCGCGAGCTCGGGCCGATGAGCGAGCTGCCGCCCGCGTTCCCCAGCGCCGTCAACGCGCTCGCGCCGCTGCGGGCCGCCGCGGAACAGGCCGGGCGCGGCGACTTCTCGCCGCTGTGGGCGGGCCAGGACGTCAGCGGCTGCCGCGCCATCCCCGCGGCGCAGCTCGTCGACGACCTCGCCGCGGACCTCTAGCGCTGCTCGCCCTGCACCAGGCTGAGGAACGCGCCGGGCAGCAGCTCGCCGGCCGTCGTGACGACCAGGCTGCCATCGAGCGCGTCGCTGGCCACCGGCGCGTCGGCGTCGGCGAACTCGCGGATCACCTGGCGGCAGGCACCGCAGGGCGCGATCGGGTGCAGCTTGGCGGCGGTGACCGCCACGGCGCGGATGCGCTTGGCGCCTGCCGCGACCGCGACCCCGATGGCGACTCGCTCCGCGCAGTTGGTCAGGCCGTACGACGCGTTCTCGACGTTGACGCCCAGGTGGATGCGACCCTGGTCGTCGAGCACGGCCGCAGCCACGCGGAAATCGGAATACGGGGCGTGCGCATTGGGCAGCACGGCGCGGGCGCGCTCCACGAGGTCGGCCAGCTGCGCCTCGGTGAGCGGAGTGGCGGCCGCGGTCAGGATGCGAACCCCGCGCCGCGCAACGCCTGCTCGAAGGACTCGGTGAGCTCCCTGGGCGCGGCCTCCAGCATCGCGCGGGCGTTCGTCACCAGCGCGCGGGGCAGCGCCGAGCGAAAGACGAACTGCACGATCTCCTCGTGGTGTTCCGTGGTGACTGGAAGGGTCGCGTGGAGGTCAATCGTCATGCAGCGGTTCTCCGATGTTGGCCAGGGCCAGCGATTCGCGGATTTTCTCCGTCGAGGCCCACAGCGCGAAGACGAGGGTCTTGAGCGTCGGGTCGCCCGGAGTCTGCAGCAAGGTCGGCACGCTGTCGAGGCCGTCGACGTTGAGCACGCCGATGACGTCCTGGGCCACGGTCAGCTCCGAGCGCGTGACGAGCCGGCCGATCGGCAGCGACAGCACCCACTGCAGCCGCGGATTGACCTTGGCCTGCTCCGGCCCGGGAAGCACGCCGGCCGCGCGTTC
>Ga0209759_1001254_pt1 | contig 15371 bp, 18 predicted proteins | sample AraplaCL_Col_mMS_FD_184261 | JGI IMG/M metagenome (GOLD analysis project Ga0209759, IMG submission 184261) | Arabidopsis root microbial communities from the University of North Carolina, USA - plate scrape CL_Col_mMS (SPAdes) (version 2) | ecosystem: Host-associated > Plants > Roots >...
GAACGCTTCCTCACCGAGCTCACGCTGGATCCGCCCGCGGCCTCCAGCGACGAGGCCGGGCCGCCGCACCTGGACGAGGACTACATGATCCTGTCGACGATCCACTCGGCCAAGGGCCAGGAGTGGGGCGCCGTGCAGATCCTCAACGTCGTCGACGGCTGCATCCCGTCCGAGATGAGCACCGGCGACGCCAAGCAGATCGCCGAGGAACGGCGGCTGCTGTACGTCGGCATGACGCGCGCCAGGCAGCACCTGGAACTGCTCGTGCCGCAGCGTTTCTTCGTGACCGAGCAGGCGCGCCACGGCGATCGCCATGTGTATGCGTCGCTGTCGCGCTTCATTACCGACAAGGCGGCGGCGTGCTTCGAGCGCGTGTCGGCGCAGCGCCCGCCGGGCGCCGAAGGCGCGGCCGGGCCGGTGGCGGTGCCCGATGTCAAGATCGACCTGGCGGCGCGGGTGCGCGGCCGATGGGGGAGCTGAGCGAAGGGTTGCAGACCCTGGCCAGGCAAGGCCTGACCGTCTTTGCCAGCAGGGTCGGCTCTTGGTCAAGCCAGCCCGGTCTTGTAAAGCGCCAGCAGCTCGCTCCACGCCCGCTCGGCGTCGGCCTGGTTGTAGATCGGCTTGCCATCGTCCTGCGGCATGTCGGGCACGCACCAGCCGTGCTTCTCGGCGAACACTTCCACGCGCGCCGGCACGCGGGCATCCTCGAACGCCTTGCGCAGCTTGTCCTTGGCGTCGGGCTGCTTCGCGTCGTCGCTGCCGACGATGGCGATCAGCATGTGCGCCTTGATCTTCGGAGCCAGCAGGTGCGGCGAATCGGGCTTGTCGGTGACCAGCCCGCCGCCATGGAACGACGCGCCGGCGCCGATGCGCGCCGGGACGGCGGCGGCCGTGCGCAGCACCAGCGCGCCGCCCATGCAATAGCCCTGCGTGCCGATCTTGCGCGCCTTGTCGACCTCGGGCTGGGCGTCGAGGAACTTGACGAATTCGACCGCGTCCTTCTCGGCGGCGCCGGCAGCGCCGATCGACCCCATCAGCGGCCCGAGCTTCTCGAACGTGGCCTTGTCCTTGAAGTCGACGTTGGCCGCCGTCTCGTAGAACGGCCCCTTGCCGATGCGATAGAACGGGTTGGGCACCAGCACGGCGTAGCCGTCGCCCGCCAGGCGGCGGCCCATGTCGCGCATCGCGGGCCGCAGGCCGAACGCGTCCGGCCACAGGATCACGGCCGCATGCTTGCCCTGGGCCGGATGGAAATACGCCGCGTCGCAGGTGCCGTCGGGCGTGTTGATCGTGACGTTCTTCTCCACCACCGGCGGACCGGCCGGGATGGCCGCCGCGGGCAGCGAGTGGCCGCGACGCCGGTGGCGACCGACAGGGCGACGAAGTCGCGCCGCCGCAGGTCGCCGCCGTCGAAAGAAGAATCGTCGAGCTCGTGCTTCGCGCTCATTCGTGTGCTCCTCGTGGGAAATGCCGGCCGGGCTGCCGGCAAGGTGCCCGAGGATATCCGGGCCGGCGCAACCCGGTTCCGACCGGGGGCACGCGCCCCGCCCGAGCAATACCGCGCACGTCGGCGCAAAACCGGCGCCCAACTCGTCCGTTCGCGCCGGCCGGGGCCCCCCGAAGCTCGCTACACTAGCGCCACGATGTCAGATGATCCGAATTCAGTGATGCCCTCGTCGCCGCCGCCGGCTTCGGCGCGGCCCAGCGTCATCCAGCTCGTGTTCCGGGAAAAGGGCGCACTCTATGCCGCCTACATGCCCATCTTCGCCGAGGGCGGGCTGTTCGTGCCGACCACGCGCGACTACCAGTTGGGCGACGACATCTACCTGCTGCTGACGCTGCCGGGCGATCCCCAGCGCTATCCGGTGGCCGGCAAGGTGGGCTGGCTGACGCCGGCCAATGCGCCAGGCGGCCGCACGCAGGGCGTCGGCGTGCGCTTCCCGGTCGACGAGAAGACCCGCCTGCTCAAGCTGCGCATCGAGGAGGTGCTGGGCACCTCGATCTCGTCGTCCAAGCCCACGCAGACGATCTGACGTCCCGCCCGGGCGCGGGCGCGTCACGTGCGAGCGCGCACGCCAGGCCGAGGCGCTGGTCGGGGCCTCGCTGCTGCGCACCGCGTGATCCTGGCCGCCGCGCGCCATACCGGGCCATTGGCAAGACCCCCTTCCCAGAACTTCGGCCCCGATGTACGTCGACTCCCACTGCCACCTCGCATTCCCGGAACTGAACCAGCGCCTGGACGCCATCCTCGCCGACATGCGCGCGGCCGACGTCGGCGGTGCCCTGTGCATCTGCACCAGCATGGAGGAGTTCGAGGCGGTGCACGCGCTGGCCGCGTCGCATGACAACCTGTGGGCCAGCGTCGGCGTGCACCCGGACACCGAAGGCATGACCGAGCCCGACGTCGACACCTTGTGCGCGTGGGCGCAGCGTCCGCGCGTGATCGCCATCGGCGAGACCGGGCTCGACTACTTCCGCCTGGAAGGGCGCACGATCGCCGACATGGAGTGGCAGCGCGAGCGCTTTCGCGTGCACATCCGTGCCGGCCGCCGTCTCGACCTGCCGCTGGTGATCCACACGCGGCAGGCCAGTGACGACACGCTGGCCGTGCTGCGCGCCGAAGGCGAGGGCGCCGGCCCGGCGCCGCGCGGCGTGTTCCATTGCTTCACCGAATCCATGGCCGTCGCCCGCGCGGCGCTGGATCTCGGCTTCCTGATCTCGTTTTCCGGCATCCTCACGTTCAAGACGGCGGCCGAGCTGCGCGAGGTCGCACGCTTCGTGCCGCTGGATCGCTGCCTGATCGAGACCGACAGCCCCTACCTGGCGCCGGTGCCGCATCGCGGCAAGGTCAACACGCCGGCGTGGGTGCCGCACGTCGCGCACCTGATCGCCGAATTGAAGGGCGTCTCCCACGCCGAGGTCGCCGACGCCACGCGGGCAAACTTCGAGCAACTTTTTCGTGTGACAGTCCCAGGGCTTTGAATCCGGCGTCGCCGTCGCGTCACTCACCACGGACTTCCCTCCATGCCATCCCGCTTGCGCACCCTGGGCCTCGTGCTCGCCGCCGCGCTGTCCACCGGCAGCGCCCTCGCGGCCGACTACGACAGCGTCGACTTCTTTCGCGCGGTCAACGTCGACAACGACGGCGCCGTCGCCCGGATGCTCGCCGCCGGCCTCGATCCGAACCAGCTCGACCCCCGCGGCCAGCCGGCGCTGATCGTCGCGCTGCAATCGCAGTCGCTGAAGGTCGCCAAGGTCTTGTGGGACGCCAAGGGCATCCAGATCGACATCCGCAACCACGCCGGCGAGACGCCGCTGATGATGGCCGCGCTCAAGGCCGAGGTCGACGCGGCGAGCGCGCTGGTGGCCCATGGCGCCGCGGTGCAGAAGGACGGCTGGTCGCCGCTGCACTATGCGGCCACCGGCGGCAGCGCGGCGATCGTGCGGCTGCTGCTGTCCAAGGGCGCCGCACTGGAGGCGCGCTCGCCCAACGGCACGACGCCGCTGATGATGGCCGCGCGCTACGGCAACGAGGAAGCCGTCGACGCGTTGCTGGCGGCGGGCGCGGATCGCACGGCGAAGAACGACCTGGGCATGGACGCGTCCGCCTTCGCGGCCAGCGCCGGACGCGATCGGCTGGCGGCGCGCCTGAAGCCGGGCGCGGCGCTCAAATGAGGCGACGCGCCCCGGGCATCGAGATCTCCTGACGCGGGCGCTCCTGGGACGAAGCCCCGAAAAGCAGCGAATTCGCCGGTCGAGTTCCGCCTTCGCGCGGACGTCCGTGTAGGAAGTACACCGACACGCGGTCTGGCGCGTCCCCGACTACAGATTCGAGGGGTGCGGCTCTAAAGTTCGCTCCATGGATTGAGGCCGCTTCGCGGTCTTCTCCACGCAACACCAGGAGTACTTTGATGCAAGCCTCGACCCGCTCGAACCCGTTCGTCATGATGACCGACCCGGAGACGATCCTCTTGGCCGTCGAACGCTCGGAACGCCTGAACCGCCTGAACCGCAAGGTCTACCGCCCGCTGGATCGCCCGCTGATCCCGAAGGTCGGCGCCAAGGAACTGGCCGAATTCGACAGCGAGATCGACGCCGCGGTCGAGGACGAGGTCCTCGAGGCGCTGAACGCCGACCAAGCCTGATCGGGACGGCGACCGCGACCGCGGACGCGCCTGGCGCGTCCGCATCGGCCGCGCCCGTGCGCGCCGGCCTCGCGCGGCACGCGTCGCACCTAGATATCCGACAGCGGGATCGACGCCCCCGCCTCGTCCGCCGCGATCGCGACGATCAGCTGGCCCAGGTCCTCGCTCAGGCGAGCCAGGGTCTCGGGCGGCAGCGACTTCAGCGCGTCCGGCAGCAGCCCGGCAAACGGTCCGGGTGCGTGCTTGAGCACCTTGGCCCCCGCGGGCAGCAGGCTCAGTTGCACCGCGCGCCGGTCGGCGCCTTGCTTGACGCCCAGCACCATCTCCCGATCGATCAGCGTGCGCACCAGGTTGCTGGCGGTGGACTGGTGGATGGACATCGTCCTGGCCAGCGCGCCCACGCCGATGCCCGGGTTGTCGCGCACCACGCTCAGCGCCCAGACCTGCGCGCCGCCGATGCCCACCGTCTTCTCCACTTGCTGGAAGTGCGCCTTGACGGCGTTGAAGACCTGCCGGAACTGGCGCAGCACCACCACGGCGACATCGTCGCCGTCGGGCGGGACCTCGGCGTCCTGCAGGGGCTTGGGGCGATTGGCCATGCGGGCAATGATAGTGTCGACTCGACCGTGGCTCGTCACCCGTTCCGGGTACGCGCGAGCGCCCCGGCGAGCACGCCGCGCACAAAAAAGCGGACGCCCCGAAAGGCGTCCGAAGCTGAGATGAACCCAGCGCTCCCGAAAACGACCGGCGCACCACACGCCGGTCGACACACACTCTTCAACTGGCCGGGTAGACGATGTCCGCCCGGCGGTTCTGTTCCCAGGCCGCTTCGTCATGCCCGGTGGCCTTGGGCTTTTCCTTGCCGTAGCTGATGGCCTCGACCTGCGAGTCCTTCACGCCCAGCACGCCCAGCGCGGTCTTGACCGACTGCGCCCGGCGCTGGCCGAGGGCCAGGTTGTATTCGCTGCCGCCGCGCTCGTCGGTGTTGCCGGCGACCGTGACGTGCAGCTCGGGGTGCTGCGCCAGGTAGCGGCCCTGCAGTTCGATGACCGGCTTGTCCTGCGCGCGGAACGCCGCATCGTCGAACGCGAAGTAGACGCTGCGCTGCTGCGAGATCGGGTTGTTCGGATCCAGGTAGGCCGGCAGGGCCGCCGGGGCCGGGGCGGGCGCTGGCGCCGGAGCGGCCGCGACCGGTGCCGAGGCTGCGGCGACCGGGGCCGGCGCCGGTGGGGCGACCGGCTTGCTGGCGCAGGCCGCCAGCGCGAGTGCGGCGCCAAGGGCGGCGAGACGGGCCAGGGTGGGGGAGCGGGGGTCGAGTTGCATGGGAGGCGTGCCGGAGGGGCGGTTGACGATGACAGCTCGACGATAGCAGATATATTTGCACAAATGTTGACAAGGGCCTGAACGGCGCTTGGCAATTGCGCTCGAACCGGGCCCACGCTGGCGGGCACCGTGTGGTCGGTACCTGCCCCTGCTTGCCGGGTTGGAGACACGCCTTCAGGATTTGTTCCGTGAACGCATGAAAAGGGCGTGCGCCCGGAGCCCATGCACTGATCACGGCCGTGGCGGCGCCGACAGCCAGCCGCCACGGAAGTCCGCGCGCTCCAGCCCGCGCCGGATCGTCGCGCTGCGCTTGACCAGTTCCCACGGCAGGCCGCTGCGATAGTTCTCGATCATCAGGATCACCGGCCCGCTGTTGAGGGCGAAGCGCCACGGCGAGACCCAGCCCGGCGAGCCCTTGCCGTCGTGCCAGGTCGGGTTGAACGAGGCGCCCGGCATGTAGCCCGGATGCTTGCGCACCATGCGCGCGATGTGCTGCATCGTCGGGATGACGACATCGGGCGCGAACGGCAGCGAGGCCACCGAGGCCCAGGGCGCGACGGTGCCGTCGTCGGGGCCGTATGGCGCGCCGCGCGCGGCGTAGCCGAGCAGCTTGCGCTTGCGGCCGTTGTCCACGATCTGGCGCGGGCCCGGGCCGTCGCACGCCGTCAGGCCCCAGCAGTTCTGGCAATAGTCCTTGAAGTGCTTCGGATTGCGGATCGCGTATTCGCGCTGCACCAGCGTGGCGCGGCGGCTGTTCTCGAAGTAGTCCATGCCGTGCTCGCGCATGGTGGCGTCCTGGATGCCGCGAAAGTCGATCCACATGTGCGAGTACTGGTGGATGAACAGCGGGCCGGCGGCCAGGTGCTCGTGGCCGTAGATCCTGCGCCAGCGGTAGCCCTGCAGCCACTCGTCCCAGGTCGACGCCGGCACCGCGTGCCGCTCCGATCCGAGGGCCAGCATCATCATCAGCAGGCCTTCGCAGTAGCCGCGCCAGTGGTAGCGCAGGAAACCCCGCTCGGGCTTCCAGCCGTGGCAGATCGCGCCGTCGCAGTTGCGCATCCAGTCCCACTCGACGCGGTCCTCGAGCAGCTTGGCGGTGGCGCGGATCTCGCTTTCGTGCGCCGTGTCGCGGTCGAAATAGCTCCCCACGGCGGCGACGCCGGCGATCAGGAACGAGGTGTCGATGCTGGACAGCTCGCTCTTCCAGGCGCGGCGGCCGGTGCGCATGTCCAGGAAGTGGAAATAGAAGCCGCGGTGCCCGGTCGATTGCGGTGAGCCCGACATGTCGGCCTCGGCGAAGAAGCGCAAGGTGCGCAGCGTGATGGCGACGGCCTGCGGACGGCTCATCCAGCCTCGCTCGACGGCGATCGGATAACCCGTCAATGCCATGCCCACGCCGGTGATGCTGCAGGGGCTGTCGGGTTGCGTCGAGTCCAGCACCAGGCCGCTCATCGGGTCGGTGGTCGTCTCGAAGAACTCGAACGCGTGGTGCTGCGCCCGCTCGAGCAGGCTGGCGACGTCGAGGTCGTCGCCAGCCTGCTCGAGCGGTGACGGGGGAGTGAGTGCGGCGACCTTCATCGGTACGGTGCAGAGTATCCGAGAGCGGTTGTCGGCGTGCGACGCGGGGCTTGGCGGGCAGAGGACTGAGGCGCAGCTCGGCCTGGTGCTGCTAGATCCCCATCGCAGACAACATCAGGAACGCGGCGAACAGCACGAAGTGCGTCAGGCCCTCGATGGCATTGGTCTCGCCGTCGTGGACGTTGATCGTGGCCACCAGCAGCGTGAGCAGCGTCATCACCATCTGCGGCACGCTGAGCGCCATCTTGATGGGGTGGTGCGTGAACAGCGCCAGCGCCTCGATCACCGGCACCGTCAGGATGACGGTGGCCAGCGAGGCGCCCAGGGCGATGTTGACCACCGGTTGCATGCGGTTGGCGAGCGCGGCGCGCAAGGCCGTCAGGATCTCCGGGCTGGCGGAGATCGTCGCGACCACCAGCGGCGCCACGATGGGCGGCGCGCCCGTGCCCGCCAGGCCCGTGGCGAGCGTCTTGGCCATGACCTCGGACAACATGCCGATCAGCGCGATGCCCAGCGCGATGCCCAGCAAGGGCGGCGCGATCCTGCCGGTGGGAGGGTCGTCGTGCAAGGCCGCATGCGCCGCCAGGGCCTCGGCGCTCTGCGGCTTCTGCGCGTAGGCATAGCTGAAGAAGTAGCTGTGTCGGCCCGTCTGCAGGCGCAGGAACAGGCTGTAGAGCACCACCATCACGGCAATCGTGAACACCGAATAGCTCTGCCAGTGCGCGACCGGCACGAACGCGGGCAGCACCATGGCCACGCCCAGGCCGGTCAGGATCATCACGATGTAGGTGTTGCCCGAGTCCACGTTGTACGGCTGCTCGCCGTGGCGCAGGCCGCCCAGGAGCGCCGACAGGCCCAGCAGCGCGTTGATGTCCAGCTGCACCGCCGAATAGATCGTGTCGCGCGCCAGCGTGGGCGACGGCGACTCGCTCATGATGATGGCCAGGATCACCACCTCCACCAGCACGGCGCTGAGCGTCAGCACCATCGTGCCGTAGGGCTCGCCCAGTCGTTCGGCGAGCGTCTCGGCATGGTGGGCGACGCGCACCGAGGCGAACAGGATGGCGGCGATCAGCAGCACGGAGGCCGCGAGCGACGGCGCCTGCCCGGCACCGACGATGGCGTGTTCCAGCGGCCAGGAGACCGCCAGGGCGATGGCGGCGACCAGCAGGGACCACTCGCGACGGACAAGCATGAGCATTCAGGTCGGCTTCAGGGTGAAGGAGGGCCGATGATAGGGGCGTTCAGTGCGGCCGCGACGCGGCCTGCAGCGGCGGCAGCTGCTGCGGCGACTGGATGGCCGCCGGCGTCACCGCGCGCGTCGCGTAGTCGACGCTGCTCAGGCCGATCTGGATGGACCACAGCCCCAGGCCCGCGATCGCGACCAGGCGGATCAGCGGCCCGGATTCGCGCAGCCGCATGAACAGCCACGCCACGATGGCCGCCTTGAGCGTGGCGATGACCAGGCCGCTGACCGCGTTCCATGGCCCCAGGTTCAGATAGGAGCTGCCCAGGCTCGCGAGCATCAGCAGCAGCAGGGCGATCCAGGCGAGGCCCAGCGTGAGCGCGGTGTGCGAGAAGCGGCGGCGGTCAACCATGGCGTTGCACCAGATACAGCAGGGGGTACAGGAAGATCCAGACGATGTCGACGAAGTGCCAATACAGCGCCGCGACCTCGATCTGCCTTGCGCCCGCCCACTCGCGCCGGCGCGAGCGCCCGCGCGCGAGGACGGCGAGCACCGCGATGCCGGCGATCATGTGCACGCCGTGCAGGCCCGTCATCACGAAATACAGCACGAAGAATTCTTGCGCGCCGGGCACGTCGAGCGCGAACGACGGGCCGGGGACGAGGTGCTCGTCCCATTCGGCATGCCACTCGAAGCCCTTGACCACCAGGAAGGCCGTGCCGAGCGCCGCTGTCAGTGCGAGCAGGCGTGCCGTCCAGCGCCGCTGCGTCGCGTCTTCCTCGCAGGCGACGGCCAGGGCGACCACGGCGCTGCTGGTGAGCAGCAACGCGGTGTTGACGGTGCCCAGCACGACGTCCGTGTGGCGCGAGGCCGTGCTCCATCCCTGCGGCCAGTGCGTGCGGCCATAGAGGTAGGCCAGGAACAGGCCGCCGAAGAACAGCACCTCGCTGGCCAGGAACACCCACATGCCCAGCTTGCCGATGTCGGGCTCGTCCTTGGGCTCGGTCAATGCGGCGCTGCTCATGGCGCGGGCTCCGGCGCGGGGGCGGGTTCGTCGGGTGCGTAGTCGTAGACGATGTCCGGCACCACCGGCGGGTGGTCGAAGTTGCCGGTCGGGGGCGGCGACCGCGTCTGCCATTCGAGGCCCTTGGCACCGAACGGGTTCGGGCCGGCGGATGCGCCATGGCGCATCGACCAGGCGAAGTACACCAGCGGCAGCAGGTAGCCGACCGCGAGCACGCCGGCGCCGGCCGACGAGAGCAGGTTGAGCACCTGGAACTGCGGCGGGTACGCGTGGTAGCGGCGCGGCATGCCCTCCACGCCGAGGATGAACTGCGGAAAGAAGGTCAGGTTGAAGCCGACGAAGACCAGCACCGCGGCGATGCGCGCCCAGACCTCGGAATACATCCGCCCGGTCGCCTTGGGCCACCAGAAATGCAGCCCGGCGAAATAGGCCATCACCGCGCCGCCGACCATGATGTAGTGGAAGTGCGCGATGACGAAGTAGGTGTCGGTCAGGTGCACGTCGAGCGCCAGCGAGGCGAGGAACAGGCCGGTGAGTCCGCCGATGGTGAACAGCCCGACGAAGCCCAGCGCGTAAAGCATCGGCGCGTCGAAGCGGATCGATCCCTTGTAGAGGGTGGCCGTCCAGTTGAACACCTTGATCGCCGACGGGATCGCGACGATGAAGCTCAGCAGAGAGAACGTCATGCTGGCCGCCAGCGACTGGCCGCTGACGAACATGTGATGGCCCCAGACGAGAAAGCCCACGCTGGCGATCGTCAGGATCGCGTAGGCCATCGAGCGGTAGCCGTAGACCGGGCGGCGGGCGAAGCACGGGATGATCTCGCTGACCACGCCCATCGCCGGCAGGATCATCACGTAGACGGCCGGGTGCGAATAGAACCAGAACAGGTGCTGGAACAGCAGCGGATCGCCGCCGTAGGCCGGGTCGAAGATGCCGATCTGGAACAGCCGTTCGGCGATCAGCAGCAACGTCGTGATGGCCAGCACCGGCGTGGCGAGCACCAGGATCAGGCTGGTCGCGTACATGCCCCAGGCGAACAGCGGCAGCTTGAACCAGCCCATGGCCGGCGGGCGCAGGGTGTGGAGCGTGACGATGAAGTTCAGGCCGGTCAGGATGGACGAGAAGCCGGTGATGAACACGCCCACCAGCGTCAACACGACGTAGGTGTTCGAAAACATCGTGGAGTACGGCGTGTAGAAGGTCCAGCCGGTGTCGACCCCGCCCAGCAGCAGTGCCTCCAGCGTGACGAGGCCGCCGGCCAGGTACAGATACCACGACAGCAGGTTCAGGCGCGGGAACGCCAGGTCCTTGGCGCCCAGCATCAGCGGCAGCAGGAAGTTGCCCAGCACCGACGGGATCGACGGGATCAGGAACAGCCACACCATGATCACGCCGTGCGCCGTGAACAGCTTGTTGTACGCGTCGTGCGAGACGAGGTCGCCCGCCGGCGTCGCGAGCTCCATGCGGATGATCGTGGCCGCCGCGCCGCCGATGAAGAAGAACGCGGTGATCGCGATCGCGTACAGGATGGCGATGCGCTTGTGGTCCGTCGTCGTGAGCCACGAGCGGATCGTCAGGCCGTCGTCGAGATAGCTCGTCATGGGGCGTCGCGCTGGCTGGTGGATTGGATGTAGGCGATCAGCGCCTGCAGGTCCTCTTCGCTGACCTGGCCGGCGAACGACGGCATCACCGGGGCGAATCCGGCGACGATGTCCTTGGCCGGCAGCAGGATGGAGTCGCGCAGGTAATTGGCGTCGGCCACCACGCTGCGGCCGTCCTGCAGGTGCACGGTGCGGCCGTAGAGGCCGTCCAGCAATGGCGCGTGGATCGTCGAGCGCGCGTCGTGGCAGCCCGAGCAGCCCAGCTGGCGGAACAGCGCGAAGCCGTACTGCGCCATGCTGGGCTGCGCCGGTCCGGATGCCAGCCAGCGGGCATAGTCCGCAGGCGTCATCACGACGACGCGGCCCGTCATCTGCGAATGGTCGCTGCCGCAGTACTCGCTGCAGAACAACGGAAACTCGCCGACCTGGGTCGCGGTGAACCACAGGCGCGTGTAGCGGCCGGGCACGACGTCCTGCTTCAGGCGAAAGGCCGGCACGAAGAAGCTGTGGATCGCGTCCTGCGAGGTCATCGTCAGCACCACGGGCTCGCCTTGCGGCACGTGCAGCTCGTTGATCTCGCGCCGGCCGTTGCGCTGCTGCAGCTTCCACATCCACTGCTTGGCCACGACCGTCACCGGCAGCGCGTCGGCCGGCGGGTCGGCCAGCGTGATGAAGTCGCGCGCGGCCCAGCCGAACACGGCCAGGAAGATCAGCAGCGGCGAGACCGTCCACGCGATCTCGATGCTGCGCAGCTCGCGCGGCGGTGTGCGATCCACCCGGCTGCCGCGGCGATAGCGCACCGCAAAGAAGATGATCACCACGCACAGGATCGCGGCCACGGTGCCGCACAGGCCGACCATCGCCAGGAAGATCGAGTCGGTGCGGTCGGCCTGCCTGGACGCGGCGGCGGCGAGCAGGTGGAAGCCGGAGGACAGCGCGGCGTCGGTGTCGGCAGCCATCAACGCGCCTCCCGGCGGCGCCATGCCAACGCCGCCACCCAGGCCAGCGCCGCGATGCCGGCCACGCGTATGCCGATCATCACGGCCTGGCTGTGCGCGCCCGCACGCGGGTCGAAGTGCGCGCACAGCAGCGCGAGCCGGTCGCTGGGCGGACCGACCGCGCCGGCGCGGGCGTCGAGCAACGCCGTGCGCAGCTGCGCGGGATCGAAGCGCACGCCCATCAGGTAGCGCGAGACGCGGCCAACGGGGGTGACGACGACGACGCCCGCAGGATGCGAGTAGCGCGCCGCGGCGTCGCCCGGCTGGTACAGGAAGCCCACGCTGCGGGCGAGCGCGGCGATGCTCGCCGGCGGGCCGACCAGGCGCTCGATGGCGGGCAGTTGCACCGGCTGCGCCCCGGCCAGCAATCGCGCGTAGCCGAGGTCCGCCCGGCGCTTGTCGGCCGCGTCGGCGGCGGTTTCGCTGGGATCGACACTGACGAACAGCACCTGCGCCGCCGACAGGCCGCTCTGGCGCAGCGCTTCGAGCACGCCCTGCGTCGCCAGGCCGCACAGCTGCGGGCAGCGGTGATAGCCGAGCATCAGCAAGGTCGGGCCGTCGGCACGCGCGAGCTCGTCGGCCAGGCGCACCGCGCGGCCGGCGCTGTCGGTGAAGAAAGCGTCCAGCGGCAGTTCGCCGCCCAGGTGCTGCGTGAAGGCGGCGGCCGGTGCGCTCGGTGTGGGAGCGAGCGCCTGCGCGAACGCGGCCGCGTGCGCGAGCGCCAGGAGGAGGGCGAGCAGCGACCTCATCGCGATGTTCCCGAGCTGGCCGCGCTCGCCGCCTGCAGCGCCATCGCCGTCTCGATGGAGACACCCGCGGCGCCGCTGGCTTCCAGCGCCTGCCGCTTGGCGGACCGGTAGGCCGCCAGGTCCGGCTGCGGGGCCGACTGCAATGCGGGCCGCCCGGCCCCGGGCTGCACGGGCTTGTCGATCGCCAGGCCGCCAACGGGCACGTGCCGGTGCGCGAGCATCGTCAGCACGACGGCGACCGCCAGCGCCACCGTGGCGACGACGGCCACGCCCGCCAGCACCAGCCGGCCGATGGGCAAGGCGTCGTCACGCATGGACGGCCTCGTGTTGCACGCCTGCCGGCGCCGGGTCGAACCCCCGCACCACGCGCGCGACCAGGGGCAGTCCCATCGCGATGGCGAGCAAGGGCACCAGCCACCAGGCGAGCCAGTCATGCGCGTCGACCGATGGCACCACGAGCCAGGCGCAGTTCGCCAGCTGTCCGACGCACAGCCACGTGGCCTGGCGCGCGAGACGGCGCGGGTCGTCCTTGTTGGCGCGCCACAGCAAGGTCAGCTGCGGCAGCCCGAACTGCAGCGCGGCCAGGCCGATGCCGAGCCCGGCCCAGCCGGTGTCCAGGCGCGGCACGAACCAGGCGATCTCGCGCGGCAGGTCCTCGGCCCAGATGATCAGGAACTCGAGGAAGGCCACATAGGCCCACAGCATCACCCACATCAGCAGCAGGTTGCCCAGGTCGCGCCAGACCGGCGGGTCGACCTTGACGGCCGGGCGCGGCGCCGGTGCGGGAAAGCGCTCCGGCGCGAGGCGCGCGACGATGGCGATGGCCAGCGCGCTGCCGCCCAGCGCGCCGCCGGCCAGGTTCACGAAGCCGGTGGCGGTGCTGTGCCAGCCGGGCACCAGGGACATCATGAGATCCACGGACGCCAGCGTGCCCAGCGCGAGGTACAGGATCAATGCGGCGGCGACACGGCCCTTGCGCGCCAGCGTCGCCGGCCGTGACGTTCCCCACCAGGCCAGCGCATAGACGGCCATGCGGCACCAGAACGCCCAGGGCGCGAACCAGGCGAGCTGGAAGCCGGGCTGGTCGATCTCGTGCGTCCACATCGGGTCGCGTCCCGCCCAGGGAAACACGCGCGCCATGCCGGCGGCCAGCGGCAGGAACAGCAGCAGCAGCCACGGCAGGCCGCGCGCGAGCGGCAAGGTGGCCAGCCGCAAGGCCTCGCCCCAGCGGCCGCCGGTCAGGGCGTGGATCCAGGTCGTGGCCAGCCCGCCCAGCACGACGCCGGTCCAGAACCACCACGCCGCGAGCCAGCTGGCGAAGAACAGCGACGGCGCGATCCACAGCGCGGGCAGGGCGCCGGCGAGCGCGACCAGCGCGACGAGGTCGGCAGCGGGAGGACGCAGCCACGCGCGCATCAGCTGGTCTCCGGATTGGAGGCGCCGATCGCCGGCGCGGGCGCGCTCGCGCCGGGCCCCGGCGGCGCGCCGGCCACGGAGGAAGCCTGGCTGCGCTGCAGCGCGCGGACGTAGGCCACGATGGCCCAGCGGTCCTGCGGCGTCACGCGGTCCGCGTAGGGCGGCATGACGCCGTAGCCTTGCGTGATGACATCGAAGAAGTGGCGATCGGGCGCATCGCGCAGGCGCGCCTGGTGGAAGCTGGGCGGCGCCGGGAAGCCGCGCCGCGCGACCATGCCGTCGCCGTCGCCGACGATGCTGTGGCAGGGGGCGCAATAGATCTCGAAGCGCTCCTTGCCGCGTTGCAGCTGCGCGAGATCGGCCGCGGGCGCCGCGCTGGCCGCCTGCGCCGCATCGCGCGCGACGAGCTCTTCGCGGCCGCGGCGGCCGCTGCTGGTCTGGGCCAGGTCGCCCACCGCGACCGGCACGCTGCCGGGCGGCGGCAGGCGCGAGCCCTTGCCGTCGGACCACAGCGGGCTCGGCGCGTCCGGCCCCAGCTTCGGCTGCACGTACATGTCCTTCATCGTGCGTTCGCAGCCGGCGAGCGCGCAGGCCGCCGCCATCGATGCGAGCCAGCGCCTCATCGCGCGACCTCCGCGACGCGCAAGGGCGCGCTTGCCTCCAGCAACGCGATGGCCCCGGCCTCGTCGAACGCCGGGTCATCCGTGCGCAGGCACAGGAAGAACCGGTTGCGCGAGGCCAGGTCGAAGTCGGGCGCGTCGAAGATCGGGTGCGCGAGGCGCGGCAGGCCGTTGGCCAGCAGCACTGCCAGGAAGGCGGTGAGCGCGGCGATCAGCACGGTCGTCTCGAACGTGACGGGGATGAACATCGGCCAGCTGTGCAGCGGCCGGCCGCCGATGTTTTCCGGGTAAGAGTGAACCGCGGCGTACCACTGCAGCAGGTAGCCGCCGGCCCCGCCGACGATGCCGCCGATCAGCACGAGCGCCGGGATGCGGCTGTGCCGGAAGCCGACCGCCTCGGCCAGGCCTTCGACCGGGTAGGGCGCGTACGCCTCGGCGTGCCGATAGCCGGCGTCGTGCGCGGCCTGCGCCGCGGCGAGCAGCGCCTCGGCAGTCGCGTATTCGGCCATCCAGGCCCAGCGGGGATCGCTCATTCGCTTTCCTCCTTCACGAGCTCGCGCATCTCCGAGATCGAGATGGTCGGCAGCAGGCGGATGAACAGCAGGAACAGCCAGGCGAACATGCTGATCGAGCCGAACAGGATGATCCAGTCCCAGCGCGTCGGCACGAACAGGCCCCAGGCCGAGGGCATGTAGTCGTGGCTGGTGCTCTGCACGACGATCATGAA
>Ga0209759_1001255_pt1 | contig 15355 bp, 14 predicted proteins | sample AraplaCL_Col_mMS_FD_184261 | JGI IMG/M metagenome (GOLD analysis project Ga0209759, IMG submission 184261) | Arabidopsis root microbial communities from the University of North Carolina, USA - plate scrape CL_Col_mMS (SPAdes) (version 2) | ecosystem: Host-associated > Plants > Roots >...
CAGGCGTTCGAGTTGTCCGACGCCTCGGCCGAACGCTCGGCCGCCGGCTGCACGGTGCACCTGAACAAGGAGCCGATCATCGAGTACATGACGTCCAACATCGTGCTCATGAAGAACATGATCGCCGACGGCTACCAGGACAAGCGCACGCTGGAGCGCCGCATCAAGGCGATGGAAGCCTGGATCGCCGACCCGCAGCTGCTCGCGCCCGATGCGGACGCCGAGTACGCCGAAGTCATCGAGATCGACCTGGCCGACATCAAGGAGCCGATCCTGTGCTGCCCGAACGATCCGGACGACGCCAAGTTCCTGTCCGACGTGGCCGGCACCAAGATCGACGAAGTCTTCATCGGCTCGTGCATGACCAACATCGGCCATTTCCGCGCGGCCGCCAAGCTGCTCGAGAACAAGCGCGACATCCCGGTCAAGCTGTGGGTCGCCCCGCCGACCAAGATGGACGCCTCCGAGCTCACCAAGGAAGGCCACTACGCCACCTTCGGCACGGCCGGCGCGCGCACCGAGATGCCGGGCTGCTCGCTGTGCATGGGCAACCAGGCGCAGGTGCGCGAGGGCGCGACGGTGGTGTCCACCTCCACCCGCAATTTCCCGAACCGCCTGGGCAAGAACTCCAACGTGTTCCTGGCCTCGGCTGAACTGGCGGCGATCGCCTCCAAGCTCGGCCGCATCCCCACGGTGGAGGAATACCATGCCGACATGGGCGTGGTGAACGCCGACGGCGCGAAGATCTATCGCTACATGAACTTCGACCGCATCGAGGAATTCGCGGACAAGGCCAAGGCCGTGACGGCCTGAGCCTCGCGCACGACGCGACATGAGCAAGGGGCCGGGCAACCGGCCCTTTTTCTTTGGCGGCGTTTTGGCGCGCGCGTCCAAGCCAATTTCGTCCGGCCTGCGGCGCCCTTGCCTTCGGCACGCTGTGGCCGCTGGCCGAGCCGCTGTCCGCGGAACGGGCCGGGCCGGGCCGGAATGCTGCTGCTCGGGCTGCAGACGGGCTGCGTGGGCCGCCGCATCGTGCATCCCGAGGTCGACCGCAGCCCGGACCACGGCAGCGACGACTCCGCCGGCAACGTCCGTCTTGCCACGCACTGACGCCATGGCGCGCGGAGCCGCGCTGCTCGACTGTTAGCATTCGAGCTCAACTTTGACAAAGGGAGTCTCATGAAGAAGCTGTTTGCGGTGGCCCTGGTTGCGGCCTCTCTGATTGGTTGCGCATCCGTTCCGATGGGTGACGCCAAGCAGGATGCGGCGCTGAAGACCTTCACGGTCGCGCCCGACAAGGCCGGCCTGTACATCTATCGCAACGAGACGATGGGTGCCGCGATCAAGATGGACGTCGCCGTCGACGGCACGCCCATCGGTCAGACGGCCGCCAACACTTACCTGTTCAAGGAAGTGACGCCCGGCAAGCACACCATCACGTCGCAGGGCACCGAGAAGCTCGACGTCGATGCGGCGCCGGGCACGCTCACGTTCGTGTGGCAGGAAGTGAAGATGGGCATGATGTCGGCTGGATCGAAGCTGCACCTCGTCGACGCCGCGCAAGGCAAGAAGGGTGTCGGCGAGACCTCGCTGGCCGCGACCAAGTAAGGCCATCTGTCGGTGGCGACGCGGCCGCCCCGCGTCCTCGAAGCCGCCCGCGTCCGCGCCGGCGGCTTTTTTGCGCCAGAGGTGCCTGGCACTTCTTTCATCCGTGCACGCGACCGCCGGGCAGCGACGTAGATGGATGACGTGCCTGGCGCCGATTCCGACTCTTGCGGGGCCAGCGTCAAGCACCGTCCCGAATCGCGGCGGCAGTGCCTCGATATCCGGACCATGGGCGCGATTCAGGACGGTGCCAGACCCCTCTGCACCACCGATGCCAGACATCTCGCGACGGCCTCGACGCGAAGACGGCCCCGTCCGACAAGCGCACTGTCGTCGGCGCCGTAGCATCCCCGCATGGCCTCCGACGACGACAGCGTCATCCTGCACCTCGACGGTCGCGAGGTGGTCGTCACGCACGCCTCGAAGCTGCTGTTCGCGCAGGCCCGCGTCACGAAGCTCGACCTCGTGAACTACTACGTCGCCGTGGCCGCGGGCGCCCTGCGCGGCGCGGGCGGGCGGCCTTGCGTGCTCGTTCGCCATCCCGACGGGCTCGGCCACGAGTTCTTCTTCCAGAAGCGCGCCCCGGCCAAGCGGCCTGCGGAGCTGGAGGTGGCGACGATCCGCTTCCCGTCGGGCCGCACGGCCGAGGAGATCGTCCCGCGCCATGCCGCCGACCTCGCCTGGATGGCCAACCTCGCCTGCCTGGAGCTGCACCCGCACCCGGTACGCGCCGATGACCTCGAGCACCCCGACGAGCTGCGCGTCGACCTGGACCCGGTGCCCGGCGTGGAGTGGCCGCAGATCGTGCAGGTGGCCCGCGTCGTGCACGAGGTGCTCGACGACCTGGGCCTGACCGGCTGGCCCAAGACCTCCGGCTCGCGCGGCGTGCACGTGCTGGTGCGCATCCAGCGCCGCTGGACGTTCGACGAGGTGCGCCGCGCGGCGCTGGCGCTCGCACGGGAGGTCGAGCGGCGCGCCCCGGATCTGGCCACCAGCGCCTGGTGGAAGGAGCAGCGCCGCGGCGTCTTCGTCGACTACAACCAGAACGCGAAGGACCGCACCGTCTGCTCGGCCTGGTCGGTGCGCGCCAAGCCCGATGCGCGCGTCTCGACGCCGGTCACCTGGGACGAGCTCGATGACTGCAACCCCGCGGACTTCACGCTGTGGACGGTGCCGGCCCGCTTCAAGAAGCTCGGCGACCCGCACGCGAGCATCGATGCCGCCCCGGATTCGCTGGCGGCGCTGCTGGAGCTGTCCGCGCGCCAGGAGGCCGCCGGCCAGGGGGACGCGCCGTGGCCGCCGCACTACCGCAAGGCGCCGGGCGAGCCCAGCCGCACGCCGCGGGCCGCCGCGCACCGCGACGCGCCGCTGCTCGAGATCGCGCGCGCCGAGCGCGAGGAGGACGCCATCGCCGCGGGCGAGGCGTGGAAGGCCAAGCATCCGAAAGCGGCGGCGCATCTCGAACCGCAGGACGTGCTGGTGGACCGGATGCGCGGCCGGTCGTCGCTGTCCTACCGGGTGCGCATCAACCTGACGCGCGTTCCCGCGCGCCTGCGGCCGCGGCCGAAATCGCCGAGTCAGGCGGCGAAGACCTTGGCCAGCTCGTAGGGGGTCGACACTTCCAGCTGGTCGTAGCGGCAGTCCTCGGCCGGCTTGTCGGGACGCCAGCGCATGAACACCGTGGCGTGCCGAAAGCGCCGGCCCTGCAGGTGGTCGTACTTGACCTCGCAGACCCGCTCGGGCCGCAACGGCTCCCAGCTGAGGTCCTTCTTGCCGCTCCAGCGGCTCTGCGCGCCAGGCATGCGATGGGCGTCGCCGACCTCGGCGTTGCCCCAGCCGCGCCACGGGTGCGTCGCCAGCGCGTTCTTGCGCAGGGGCGCGAGCTCCTGCAGCAATTGCTGGCGCATCGCCAGCGTGAACGACGAGGTCACGCCCACGTGCTGCAAGGTGCCGGCGTCGTCGTACAGGCCCAGCAGCAGCGAGCCGACCGCGTCGTCGCGATCCTTGTACCAGCGAAAGCCCGCGACCACGCAATCGGCGCTGCGGACATGCTTGATCTTGAGCATCGCCCGCTTGCCGGGCAGGTACTCGGCCGACTCCAGCTTGGCCATCACGCCATCGAGCCCGGCCCCTTCGAATTGCGCGAGCCAGGCCTGGGCCTGACCGCGATCACGAGTCATGGGCGTCAGCCGCAACGGCGCCCGCGCGCTGGCCAGCAGGCGCTCCAGGCGCGCCCGGCGCTCGGCCTGAGGCAGCGCCATCGTGGAGCGTCCCCCGGCCGCCAGCAGGTCGAAGGCCACGAAGCTGGCGGGCGTCTCCTCGGCGAGCCTGGCCACGCGCGATGCGGCCGGGTGGATGCGCTGCTGCAGCGCGTCGAAGTCCAGGCCTTGCGGCGACGCCACGACGATCTCGCCGTCCAGCACGCAGCCCTTGGGCAGCGCCGCGTCGAGCGCCTGCACCAGCTCCGGAAAGTAGCGGTTCAGCGGTTTGAGGTCGCGGCTCTGCAGCAGCGTCCCGTCGCCGGTGCGAAAGACGATCGCGCGGAAGCCGTCCCACTTGGGCTCGAACAGGAAGCCCGGCTCGTCGGGCAGCGCGTCGGCGATCTTGGCGAGCATCGGCTCGATGGGCGGGGCGGGAAGCATGCCCCGGGACGGCAAGTTCAGCGCCCGCGTCGCGGCGTCGACGTTTCACCCCGATGCACGCGCCGGGCCGTTCAACTCCCACGCCCGCAGCCCGCGGCCGTCCAGCGACTTCCGGAGATCCGATGAACATGCCCTCCCTCGCCCGCGCCGCGTGCGCGACCCTGCTCGCCGTTGCCGCCCTGCCCTCGCCGGCCCAGGATGCGACCCGCATCGTCGCGGCCACCGTCTACCCGGACAGTGCGCGGGTCGAGCGCGAGCTGAAGGTGCCGGGCGGCACGCGCCACATCGTGCTGGCCTGCGTGCCGGCCGCCGTCGACGTGACGACGCTGCAGGTGGACGGCGACCCCGATCTGCGCGTGGGCGAAATCCGCAGCATGCCGCTGCCGCAGACGCGCTGGTCCGAATGCGACCCCTCGCCGCTGGAGCTGCGCAAGCAGGCGCTGGCTCTCAAGCGCGCGTCGCTCGAGGCCCAGCGCGATTCGAACGAGCTCGCGCTGTCGTACCTGAAGGTATGGGGCGCGTCCGCGCACTCAGGCGATGGGCTGGGCCAGGCTCCGTCCGCATCGACAAGCTCCGGCGGCAAGGCCAGGCCCGCCGGCATGCCGCGCCCGGGAGCGATCGCCGGCGACCTGCGCCAGGCGGCCTTCGACATCCTCGTCGAGCAGTCGCGGGTCAGGCGCGACCTCGAGGCCGTGGCGCAGGACGAGGCCAGGCTGGGCGACGAAGCGCCGCCCTCGCGCGGCAAGGACGGCGGCTGGCGCAGCGTGCGCTTCGACGTCTGGACAGCCGCCGCCGCGTCGCTGCGCGTCCACTACAACGTCGTCGACGCCTACTGGCGCCCCACCTATCGCGCCACGCTGGACAGCGCGCACGCGTCGCTGCGCCTCGACCGCCAGGCCGACATCGTGCAAGCCAGCGGCGAGGACTGGGGCGAGGTGCGGGTGACGCTGTCGACCGGCCGCGCCCATCGCGCGGCGCAGGCCCAGCTGCCGGGCGCCTGGTTGCTGGACGTCGTCGTGCCGCGCCCGGCCTTCGACGCCATCGCCATGGCGTCACCGGCGCCCGCGCCGCCGGTGATGCAGCGCGCGGAACTCACCGCCAGCGGCCTGCGCGCCGACCGTCCCATCCCGCCACCCTGGGGCGCCACCGCCACGACGACCGAGCTCGCCACCGAGTTCCAGGTCGCCCAGCCGGTGACGCTGCCCTCCGACGGCGAGACGCACACGCTGCAATTGGCCAGCCAGACCGTGGCCGCGACGCTCAAGCGACGCGTGATACCGCGCACCGACCACGCCGTCTACCTGCTGGCCGAAGTCGCGCGTCCCGCCGGCTCATGGCCGGCCGGCCCGCTGCAATCGTGGGTCGACGGCGCACTGGTGGGCCGCACGCAATGGCAGCCCTCGCAAGGCGACAAGCTGGAGATCGCGCTGGGCCAGGACGACCAGATGCGCGTCGACGCCGAGTCCCCGGGCGCCTTCACGCAGGCCAAGGGCGTGTTCGGCGGCAGCACGGAACGCACGTCCACGGCGGTCTATGCGATCGTCAACCGGCACCCGGCCGCGGTGACCGTGGAGCTGCTGGACGCCGCGCCGGTGTCGGCCAACGAGGCGATCCGCGTGACGCACGCCTATGTGCCGCCGCCCACCGCGACGGATTGGAACAAGACGACCGGCCTGGCCGAATAGACGCTCGCGATCCCCGCGCAGGAGACGCGCCGCGTGAGCATCTCGCACACCGTGACCGCGCCAAAGGACGTGATCGTGGCCAACCTGCCTTGATCAGCGGAGCCGGTCGACAGGCAGGGCACAACCTGCCCGGCAGCAGCGGCCTGTCCCTCATCAGCGGGCGGATGCCGCGGTCGGGGGGTCAGCGCGGCAACGGGGAAACCCGATCACGCGGTGGCGGACACGTCCAGGGTTTCCCCGCCTGTGGACCGGGTCCATTCCCGGCGACAGGCGCCGCGCGGCGAGCGACACTCCCGGCATCCACTCCTTTTGGAAAGCCCCTCGCAATGTCACGCTGCATCCTCCTCGCGCTGGCCCTCGTCTTCTCGCTGCAGGCCCAGGCCGCGCCGGCCTCCACGGCTTCTGTCGAGAAGGCGCTGGCCCTGATCCACGCGGAACAGAGCCTCGCCGCGATCTGGGGGCCGGTCGAGGCCAACATGCGTCAGACGATCGCCAAGTCCCATAGCGACACGCCCGCCACGCCGGAGCAGCAGGCCGCCGAGGATCGCCTGGTCAAGCGTGCCCTGGCCATGATGCACGAGCAACTGAACTGGAAGACGCTCGAGCCGCAGTACGTCAAGCTCTACACGGAGACCTTCAGCCAGCAGGAGATCGACGGCCTGATCGCCTTCTACAGCAGCCCGGCCGGCCAGGCCTATCTTGCCAAGATGCCGCTGCTGATGCAGCACTCGATGCAACTGATGCAGGCCCAGATGCAGGACATGATGCCCAAGATCATGCAGATCCTGCACGAGTCGCCGGATGCCGCATCGCACTGAGCGCAACAGCCCTTCCAACCGCGTGCTCGGGCTCGCGCGCGACACGCGCGAGGTCAGTTCGGGATGACCGGCTCGACCAGGGTCGCCAACTGCGCGAGCGACTCCTGCCAGCCGAGATAGCACATCTCGACAGGGATGGCGTCGGGGATGCCTGTCTGCGTGATGTTCAACTCGGTGCCGCACGAGACCTGGCGCAGCACGACGGTGGTTTCCATCTCGCCGGGCAGGTTCGGGTCGTCGAACTTGTCAGAGTAACGAACCCGCTCGTTCGGCACGAGCTCACGATACTCGCCGCCAAAGGAGTGGCCGTGGCCGGACGTGAAGTTGGTGAAGGACATCCTGAACGTCCCGCCCACTGTCGCTTCCATATGGTGGACTTTGCACGTGAAGCCATACGGCGGCAGCCATTTGGCCATCGCGTCAGCGTCGAGAAATGCCCGGTAGATGCGCTCCGGCGCGGCCCGGAGCAATCGGTGGAGTTGCACGGTGTTGGTCAGCATGATCGGTACTCGAAAATTGCAGAGGACGGCCCTCTGACTGTACGACGAGCGAGGCGACTCGCAATCGACACGCGGCGGCGAACGCCTGCTGGGCGTTCGGCACGCCGCAGGCCATGTCGAAAGGCACCTTCTTGATTCGTCGTAGTGAGTACCCTTGATGTTTTCGCTGCCGAGCAGCACTTCAACCCGGAGGCCACCATGGCAAAGTTCATCACGATTGGATATGGCGACGAGTCCGGCTACCAACGGACAACTCGATCCGTGCGCGACGAGGCGCACGCACACGATGCGACACTGAAGGCGGCCGGCGCGCTCATCGGAATCGCCGAAGCGCCCGTCCAGGTGCGCAATCACGACGACCTCGGCGTGCAGACCGTGTCAGGACCCTTCTTGCGCAGCGACTTGCCGATCGCAGGCTTTGCCGTGATTGACGCAGAAGATCTGCAAGACGCGATTCGTCTGGTGTCGAAGACACCGTGCGCCGTCGCCCATGGTGTCGTCGAAGTGTGGCCCTTGCGGGAAATGTGATCGAGTCCGCAGCTTGACCATCAAGGGCGATCGCGGCGCCTTCGCCTTATGCTTGTGGCCCATTCAACCTGGCCGGCTGGACAGACTGCCCCCATCCACAGCCGAGGCCTTCAGACCGTGACCGACACCCGATACACCCCCTTGCCGCAGTGGCCCAACGCTTATCCGGCCAGCGGCGCGAGCGCCACCCTGAAACGCTTCAACGAAGATTTCGTCGTGACGGAAGTGCCGCTTCAGCTGCCCTGCGGTGAGGGCGAACACATCTGGCTGGACATCGAAAAGAACGGTGCCAACACCGTCTTCGTGGCTCAGCGGCTGGCCGAGGCCGCCGGGGTGCAGGAAAAGGACGTGGGGTATGCCGGGCTGAAGGACCGCTACGCCATCGCTCGCCAGTGGTTCAGCATCCATTTGCCCAAGGGTGAGACGCCCGACCTGACCCATTTCCAGCACGCTGAATTCCAGGTCGTGAGCCAGCGCCGCCACTTGAAGAAGCTGCGCCCCGGCGATCTGCAAGGCAACCGGTTCCGCATCGTGCTGCGCGACGTGACCGGCGGTCGCGAGGCCATCGAGGCCAATCTCCAGGCCGTGGCGTCATCTGGGGTGCCCAATTACTTCGGCGCCCAGCGTTTCGGCCACGACGGCGGCAACGTCGAACAGGGCCGGGCCATGCTCGCGCGCCAGATCCGCGTGCGCAACCCGAAGAAGAAAGGCATCTACCTGTCGGCGGTGCGCTCCTTCATCTTCAACGAAGTGCTGGCGCTGCGAATTCAGCAGGGACTCTGGGGCAGGAGCTTGCCCGGGGACGTGATGGACGAGGCGGGCCGGCCCACCGGCCCTCTCTGGGGACGGGGCCGAGTGATCACCACCGATCAAGCGCAGGCCCTGGAAATGGGCGTCGCGGAACGTCACGCCACCCTGTGCGACGGCATGGAACACGCCGGTCTGGATCAGGAGCGCCGCGCCCTGGTGGCGAGCCCGGCGGCAATGTCGTGGGAATGGCCGCAAGCCAGCCAGTTGGTGCTCACGTTCTCCTTGCCGGCAGGCAACTACGCCACTTCCGTGCTGAACGAGATCCTCCGCACCACCGAGCCTGACCGGCACACGGAGAACGAGTCTGCGGCTGTCGAATGACGGTGTCTTGCGCGCTAGCGTGCATGGTCGCGCCGCGAGCGGCGCGATGACTCGATCAGCGGTCGCGGTTGGCGTCGCGGCCGTGCTCGAACTGGCCGCGGCCGTCGGCTCGACCACGCGCTTGGCGTTGATCGGCGCTGCGGTTGTCGTCGTGGCGATCGGCGACGTACCGGGTCGGCACCTGCACCGGCGCAGCCTGTGCACTGCCGCGCACGGGCCACTGCGCCTGCTGGGCCTGGGGCGCTTGCTGGGGCGCCTGGAACGGGCCTTGATTGCCGTGTCCGCCCTGCTGCCAGCCGCCACGGCCCTGCCAGCCGTTGCCTGGCTGCTGCGCAGGCGGCAGATCGCTGCGTGCCGAGCCCCAGCGCATGCGATCCTGGCCGTCGCGGTCGGCACGGTCGTGATCCCAATGCGCCTGCTCCCAGCGACCGTGCTGGTCGCGCGGTGAATCGTGCCACGCGCCCTCGTTGTTCCAGCGCTGCTGCTCGCGCGCCTGCTGCTCGTAGCGCTGCCGCTCGAAGCGCTGGCGTTCGAAGCGGTCCCGCGCGATGCGGTCGGCCTCGATCCACTGCGCCTGGTTCCACGAGCGCTGTTCCCTCGTCCAGTTGCGGCGCATCACGTTGTCGCGATACCAGCCGTCCTCGACGAAATAGACCGGCACGCCGTACGCGCCGTACTCGCGGCAGTACTGGGCCCAGTGCGTGCGCTGGTATTCGGGCACCCACAGGTAGACCGGGGGCTGGTCCGTCGCATAGGCGGTGTCGACATACTCCTCGACCACGTCGCCGTCTCCGTTGTCGACGGCCATGACCGGCTGGGTCGAGTAGACCTGCGGCGCCTCGACGTAGCCGCCGACCTCCACGCGTCCATACACACCCGGTTGAACGACCACGGACCAGGACGCGGCGTTCGCCAGCCCGGTGGCTGCGAAGAGGGCGAATCCAGCGGCGGCGATCAGCGTGCGTTTCATCTGAAACTCCAGTTGTTGCGAGAGGCCTCTTCTCAACGCGTTCAGGTTGCGCACAGTTGTCATGGGCGCGCGTAAAGCGCAGCAACATTTGTCGCTGATCGGCGACGCGGCCCGCAGCCATCGGCGAGGCCTTGGCGTCGCCACGGTTGCGCGTCGCCTAGGATCCGCTCGACGCTGGGCTTGCTGAGAAAACCGCGGCGCACCGCCAGCAACATCGGCAGGCTGAAGCAATTGATGAACGTTTCCTCGCTGGTCCGGATGGCCTCGTGTCCCATCTGCGCGTCGGTGGCCCACTCGTACAGGCCACCCGGCGTCGGCCCCCAATAGCGCTCCTGGCCAACCAGGGCCTCCATGTCGTCGGCGATGTCGGTTGCTTTGCTCATGATGTCCTCGGACGAATTGCAATCGCGCCCCGGGAATCTTTCCCGGGCGTCATGGGGCAATGATCGAGGCGCGTCCGGGGCGCGGCAATTACACGGCATGACGACCCAGGGCGCCGCGCGCGACCGCCAGCCGCGTCCGCAGGGCGCGTCAGGCGATACTTTTCACGCAACCCGGCCGCAAGCTACGAGCCGACACAGCCCGAGCTTGCGCGTCGCTTAAAGTCTGCGTCTTGTCTCTCCTGCCGCTGCCGCGGCCTGCACCGTGCTCAAGAAGCCTTCCCGGGACCAGTGGATCACCCTCGCGTGGGTCAGCGGATTCATCGTTTGCGCCATCCTCGTGGCACTCATCGCCGCCGTCGTCGTCGTCTCCGAGCAACTGCCGGAACTCGACGAGATCACCCACTACCAGCCGCGCCAGCCGCTGGAGATCGTCACGCGCGAAGGCATCGAGCTGGCCCAGTTCGGCCCGGAGCGGCGCCGCTTCATGCCGCTGGCCGGCTTCCCGCCGGTGCTCAAGGACGCGCTGATCGCAACCGAGGACGCCGACTTCCGCAACCACAGCGGCGTCAGCGTCAAGGGCATCCTGCGGGCCGTGCTGGCCAACGTGTTCCGCCACAAGCGCGAAGGCGCGTCGACGATCACGCAGCAGGTGGCGCGCAACTTCTTCCTGAGCCGCAAGCAGACCTGGTCGCGCAAGTTCGCGGAGGCGCTGCTGGCCCTCAAGATCGAGCGCCACCTCAGCAAGGACCAGATCCTCGAGCTGTACATGAACCAGATCTACCTGGGCCAGCATGCGTACGGCTTCGAGGCCGCCTCGCTGACCTACTTCGGCAAGCCGTCGAAGGATCTGAACGCGGCCGAGGCCGCGATGCTGGCCGGCCTGCCCAAGAACCCGAGCGGTGCCGATCCGGCCGACCACTTCGACAAGGCCAGGGCGCGCCAGCTGGTGGTGCTGATGCGCATGCACGAGACGGGCGTGCTCGACGACGCCCATTACGAGGCCGCCAAGAAGCAGCCGCTGAAGATCACGGGCCACTGGTCGCCGCCGGTGAGCGCCGAATTCCTGGCCGAAATGGTGCGCCAGCAGGTGGTGCAGCGCTTCGGCGAGGCGGCGTACTCGCAGGGCCTGCGGGTGACGACCTCGCTCGTCTCGGCCGACCAGGCCGCCGCGCAGGCCGCCGTGCGCCGCGGCGTCATCGACTTCGACCGCCGGCAGGCCTACCGCGGCCCCGAGGACAACGAGGAGCTGCCCGACACCGATGCCGACATCGAGGCCGCCGCCGCCACCGCGCTGCACGACCATCCCGACGACGACGACCTGCGCGTGGCCGTCGTCACGCACGCGAGCCCCAAGGAGATCGTTGCCATCCTGGCCAGCGGCGAGACGCTGCGCCTGACCGGCGACGCGCTGCGCGGCGTGCAGCCGGCGCTGCGGCCCAAGGCGCCCGAGGACCTCGTGATCGAGCGCGGCGCCATCATCCGCGTGATGCGCACCAACGGCGAGAACGGCTACAAGAGCGCCTGGCGCGTCACGCAATGGCCCGACGTGCAGGGCGCGCTGGTGTCGCTCGACTCGGCCACCGGCCAGGTGCGCGCGCTGGTGGGAGGCTTCGATTTCTCGCACAGCCAGTTCAACCACGTCACCAGCGCCTGGCGCCAGCCCGGCTCCAGCTTCAAGCCCCTGATCTATTCGGCGGCGCTCGAACACGGCATCCAGCCCGCCACGCAGATCATGGACGCGCCGATCAACATCGACGACGCGCTGACCGGCGGCAGGCACTGGGATCCGAAGGACGACGACGAACCGCTGATGGGCCCGATCTCGCTGCGCGAGGCGCTGGCCAAGTCCAAGAACCTGGTGAGCATCCGCGTGGTGCAGAACCTGGGCATCAACACCGTGCGCAACTGGGCCGCGCAGTTCGGCCTGGCGGCGGACAAGCAGCCCGACAACCTGACGCTGGCGCTGGGCGCCGGCAGCGTCACGCCGATGCAGATGGCGCGCGCCTATGCCAGCTTCGCCAATGGCGGCTACGGCGTGACGCCGCGCTTCATCGAGAAGATCACCGACGCCCAGGGCAAGGTGCTGTTCGAGGCGCCCAAGCTGGCCGATGCGCCGAGCGAGGACGCCCGCATCATCCCGGCGCGCAATGCCTTCGTCATGGCCAGCCTGCTCAACGAGGTCACGCGCACCGGAACCGGCGCGAAGGCGCAGGCCACGCTCAAGCGCCCCGACATCTACGGCAAGACCGGCACCACCAACGACGCCGTCGACACCTGGTTCGCCGGCTTCCAGCCCAGGATCACGACGGTGGTCTGGATGGGCCGCGACGACAACACCAGCCTGGGCGCGCGCGAGTTCGGCGCCACGCTGGCGCTGCCGATCTGGATCGACTTCATGAAGGCCGCGCTCAAGAACGAACCCGTCGTGTCGCTGCCCGCGCCCCCGGGCGTGCAGGAGGTGCAGGGCGACTGGCTCTACGACGAGTTCACCGGCGGCGGCTACATCTCGTACCTCGGCCTGGAACCGGGCAACCCGCCGTCGGTGCAGGTGGCCGGCTCGCCGCGCGACGCGGCGACCGAGCCCGTGGACACCAGCACGACCACGATGCAGCCGTCCGGCCCCAACGCGATCCTGCTGCAGCCGGTGCCCCCGCCCCCGCCCGGACAGTCATTGCCAATCCAGCGCATCCCGTCGCCCAAGCCGGCGCCTTCGGCACCGGCGCAGGATCCGTTCCAGCGCCTGGCGCCGGCGTTGCGCTGAAGCGGCCCGTCGCCGGGCGCCTGCCGGGTGTCAGGGCCGTGGCGGCCGCAACGGACATGCGGCCATCGTGCCGTCGAGCCGGCGGGCCAGCTCGTCGCGCAGGCGGTTCAGGCCCTCCACGCGACGCGTGATGTCGTCGAGCTTGCGCTGCAGCGCGACCCGCAACGATTCGGCCGACGCGTCGCCCGCGGCCATCAGCGGCAGGTCGGCCTCGATCTCCGCCAGCGTGAAGCCCAGCGACTGCGCCGTGCGCACGTAGCGCAGCCATTCGGCGGCTTCGGCCGGATAGCTGCGATAGCCGTTGCTGCTGCGCTGCGCCGTCAGCAGGCCACGCTTTTCGTAGAAGCGCAACGCGTCGCGGCTGAGGCCGGTCGCGGCGGAAAGTTGTCCGATTCGCATGGGCAGGGCAGAAATGCTTGACCCTGGAGCGTACTCCAGGCTCGACGATGCGGGCTTCATGAGCTCCAGCCCGACCCATGCCCTCTTTCTCGCCCACCCACTTCAGGCGCGTGGTGCGCGCCAGCGCCGTCTACGACGTCCTGGCCACCGCGCCCTTCGCCACGCCCTGGACCTTCGCGTGGAACTGGCGCCAGCTGTCCGACTTCAACGTCCTGCTCGGGGGCGCCGCGCTGCCCGCATTCGGCATCTATCCGACGCTGGTCGCCTGCCTGATGGGCAGCCTGGTGCTGGTGTGGTCCGCGCTGCGCATCGCCACGCCCGAGACCCGGCTCGGGCGTTTCGACGGCGCCGCGCGCTTCCTGTTCTCCACCTGGATGGCCTGGGCCCTGTGGTCCACCCACCAGCCGCTGCTGTGGGTGTTCCTGCTGCCGGAGTTCGCCTGGGGCGTGGTCCAATGGTGGCCAGTGCGAGCACCCGCGTGAGCCGGACTTCAGGCCGCCGCCTTCGCCTCCAGCGCCTTGACCAGCGCATGCAGCGTCTGATTGATCGGCGTGGCCACGCCCATGCGCTCGCCCTCGCGCGCGACGTAGCCATTGAGGTGATCGATCTCGGTGGGCTTGCCTCGGCGCAGGTCCTGGCAGGTCGACGAGAACTGCGCCGGCATCGAGGCGGCGATGCGCTCCACCGCGGCCCAGACGTCGCCCGGGATCGTCACCTGCAGCGCCTGGGCGACCGCCAGGCACTCGGCGACCGCACCACGCACGATGCGCACGATGTCGGGCAGCGCGGCCATGCGGCCGTATGGCAGGTCGGTGACGGCGGAGATCGCGTTGTAGCCGCAGTTGAGCAGCAGCTTGCCCCACAGCGCACCGAGGACGTTGTCGGACAGTTCCACCGGCACGCCCGCCTGTCCGAACAGCGCGACGATCTCGGCCGAGGTCATGCCGGGATCGACGCGCCCGGCAGGCGCTGCACTGCCGATGTCCGACGCAATGACCAGTTCGCCGCGACCCATGTGGCGCACATGGCCGGGGCCAGCCATCTCGGTGGCGACGTAGACCACCGCCGGTGCCACCGGTCGGTGCAGCAGCGCCTGCAGCCGCGGCGCGTTGTCGACGCCGTTCTGCAGGCTCAGCACGCGCGCCGCCGGCGCGAGGTGGGCGCCGAGCTCGCGCGCGGTGGCTTCGGTGTCGGTGGACTTGACGCACACCAGCACCAGCGCGGCGCCGGCCACCGCGGCGATGTCGGTGCTGGCGTCGACCGGGATGCGCTGGTCGAAGGCCGCCGTCGTCAGACGCAGACCCTCGCGCGCCATCGCCTCGACATGCGCGGGCCGGCCGACCAGCGTCACGGGCACGCCGGCGCGCGCCAGCATGCCGCCGTAGTAGCAGCCGACGGCGCCGGCACCGACGATGGCCACGCGCGTTTGCGCGGGGCTGCCCTCGCCCGCCTGCGCGCGCGCGTCACGCGCGGCCGCGCTCATGCGCCCTCGCGCAGCGGCGGCGCGATCTGTTCGGCGTAGTCGTACAACGCGCCCAGGATCTCCTGGCCGCGCTCGTCGGCCTCCTCATTGAGCTGGTCGATGCGCTCGAAGAAGTCCGACAGCGTGGTCGCGCCGCCGGCGCCCTCGTGCAGGCGTGCGCTGCAGTGGTCGACCCAGCGCTCCATTTCCTGCGCGCTGAGCGTGTCGGCGAAGTTGCGTGCGCGGTAGCGAAACAGGATCTCCTCCAGCCGCGGATCGTCGAACGCGACGCGCTGGCCGGCCAGCTGCTCGCCCGACAGGTGGCGCAGGCGCTCGAGCTTGCGGCGGTCGTCGTTGCCGACGAAGCCGCCGTACAGATCCTCGTCGACATCGACCGGCGAGGTCGCGCCCGGTCGCGCATAGACCTCGCGCCAGGCGCCCTGCATCAGCGTGGATCTGAACGGCGGCTTC
>Ga0209759_1001262_pt1 | contig 15246 bp, 12 predicted proteins | sample AraplaCL_Col_mMS_FD_184261 | JGI IMG/M metagenome (GOLD analysis project Ga0209759, IMG submission 184261) | Arabidopsis root microbial communities from the University of North Carolina, USA - plate scrape CL_Col_mMS (SPAdes) (version 2) | ecosystem: Host-associated > Plants > Roots >...
CTTGTTGATCATGTGCTGAACGGCATTGCCGCCAGCGCCACCTACTCCGACCACCTTGATGATGGTGCCGTTCGTTTCGGTTTCCAGCATCTGGAATTCCATGTTGCCTCCGTCAAGATAAAAAATTGCAGCCACTCGGCCGTTATTCGGCAGAAGATCGGGCAACCTTCTGTCGCGCGCCAGCCGCCGGCACCAGCGCGTATTTCTAAACCCGTTCGGTCACGCGAATTCGTTAGAAGTTGCCGAGGAACCAGTCCTTCATTCGCGTGAAGACTTGTCCCATCGACCCTGACTGCACCGCCACCTTGCGGCCGCGCATGCGTTGCGAGCGTCCTTCGACGAGCAGACCCATCGCCGTCGAATAGCGCGGGTTGCGCACCACGTCCGCGAGACCGCCCGCGTATTCGGGCACGCCGATCCGCACCGGCTTCAGGAAAATGTCCTCACCCAGCTCGACCATGCCGAGCATCATCGACGCGCCGCCCGTCAGCACGACGCCGGAGCTCAGCAGTTCTTCGTAACCCGACTCGCGCACCACCTGCTGCACGAGCGAAAACAGTTCTTCGACGCGCGGCTCGATCACCGCGGCGAGCGCCTGGCGCGACAGCGTGCGCGGACCGCGCTCGCCGAGCCCCGGCACTTCGATCATTTCGTCAGGATCGGCGAGCGCCTGCTTGGCGATGCCGTAATCCACCTTGATGTCCTCCGCGTCCGGCGTCGGCGTACGCAGCGCCATGGCGATGTCGCTCGTGATCTGGTCGCCGGCAATCGGAATCACGGCCGTGTGGCGGATTGCGCCTTCGCTGAAAATCGCAATGTCCGTCGTGCCGCCGCCGATATCGACAAGCACCACGCCGAGCTCTTTTTCGTCTTCCGTCAGCACCGCGAGCGACGACGCGAGCGGCTGCAGAATCAGATCGTTCACTTCGAGCCCGCAACGGCGCACGCACTTCACGATGTTCTGCGCCGCGCTCACCGCGCCGGTGACGATATGCACCTTCACTTCGAGGCGGATGCCGCTCATGCCGATCGGCTCGCGCACATCCTCCTGACCGTCGATGATGAATTCCTGCGTGAGGATATGCAGCACCTGCTGGTCGGTCGGAATGTTGATCGCCTTCGCCGTTTCGATCACGCGCGCCACGTCGGCCTGCGTGACTTCCTTCTCCTTGATCGCCACCATGCCGCTCGAATTGAAGCTGCGAATGTGGCTGCCGGCGATCCCGGTGAACACGTTCGTGATCTTGCAGTCGGCCATCAGCTCGGCTTCTTCGAGCGCGCGTTGAATGGACTGCACGGTGGCTTCGATGTTCACCACCACGCCTTTCTTGAGCCCCTTCGATTCGCTCTGGCCGAGGCCGATCACCTCGTAGTGACCTTCGCCCTTCAGCTCGGCGACGATGGCCACGACCTTCGACGTCCCGATGTCGAGGGCGACCAGCAAGTCTTTATAGTCTTTACTCATAGCGTGCTCATTGCGTGTGATGTCCCTTTACTTCTTGCCCTTGTCGGGTTCGCTGATAAAGCGCATGCCAGCGGCACGAATCGCGAAACCGTTCGGATAGCGCAAGTCCGCATACTCGATATCCTTACCCCAACGTTGCGTCACCGCGCTCCAGGCCGCGGTCAGACGCTTGCTCCGATCGAGCAGCGTGTCCTGATTGCGTTCGCGCCCGAGTTCCACCTGCATGCCGTTTGACAGCTTCACCGTCCATGCATAACGCGGCGACAGCGTCACTTCTTCCGGCGTGGCGTTCAGCGGTGCGAACCACTTCTGGAAGTCGTGATAGCGCGCGACCACTTCCTTCGCCGTGCCGTCCGGACCGTCGAACGCCGGCAAGTCTTCTTCGAGCTCGCCCTGATTCGCGGTGAAAAGCTCGCCGTCGACGCTCACCAGCTGGTCGCTGCCCCACGTGCCAAGCGGTTTGTACTCCTCCAGCGTGACAGCCAGCGCGTTCGGCCAGACCCGGCGCACGCTCGCGTGACGCACCCACGGCATCTGCTCGAACGCCTGGCGCGCGACGTCGAGATCCACCGTAAAAAAGTTGCCCTTCAGGCGCCCCACGACGCCCGCGCGAACCGTCGGCGAATTGATGTGCTCGGTATCGCCGTCGATCTGTATCTCGCGCAGCGCGAAACTGGGGCGCTGGATCAGCCAGTAACCGCCCGCCGCCAGCAGCACGAGCACCAGCAACGCATGCAATGCGCTGGCGGCGAGATTGAGCTGGCGAACGTTATTCCACATAGTGTTGCTTTCGGGTTGCCCCGCTTATTGCTTCGAACAGGTGCTGCCGATTAATCCTTCAAGGTCAGCGCCAGCACGCCGACCACCAGTTCCTGATAGCTGATGCCCACCGCGCGCGCCGCTTTCGGCGGCAGCGAATGGTCCGTCATGCCGGGCGCCGTATTCACTTCCAGGAAGTACGGATTGCCGTCGGCGTCGAGCATGAAATCCGCGCGGCCCCAGTCGGTGCAGCCGAGCACGTCGAACGCGCGGCGCGCCAGCACTTTCATGCGCGTTTCTTCGGCAGGCGTCAGACCGCAGGGAATCAGATACTGCGTGTCGTTCGCGATGTACTTCGCGTGATAGTCGTAGAACTCGCCGGCCGGCACGATGCGGATCACGGGCAGGTCGAGATCGCCCGCGATGCACGCGGTGTATTCGCCGCCGCCCTCGATGCTCTTCTCGACCACGACAATCCGGTCGTACTTCACCGCTTCGACGAGCGCCGCAGGCAACGCGTCCGCGCTCTTCACCTTGATCACGGCGACGCTCGAACCTTCGCTGGCCGGCTTCACGAAAAGCGGCAAACCGAGCTTCGCGACAATGTCTTTCGCGCGCGCTTCGTAGTCGTCGCCACGCATGACGGCTTCGAACGGCGGCGTCGGAATGCCGAGTTGCTGCCACACGAGTTTCGTGCGGAATTTGTCGAGTCCGAGCGCCGAGCCGAGCACGCCGCTGCCGGTGTATTTGATGCCGTAAAAATCCAGCGCGCCCTGAATCTGGCCGTTTTCGCCGTAGCCGCCGTGCAGCGCATTGAACGCGCGCACGAAGCCTTCGTCCTTCAGCGCGGCTAGCGGGCGCTCAGCCGGATCGAACGGATGCGCGTCGACGCCGGCGTCGCGCAAACCCTGCAGCACGAGGCGCCCGGAATTGAGCGACACCTCACGCTCGGCCGAATTGCCGCCGAGCAACACTGCCACCTTGCCGAATTTGTTGGGGTCGATACTGCTCATCTCACACCTTCGTTTCCTGAGCGAGACGACCCGGCACACCGCCGATCGAACCCGCGCCCATCGTGATCACCACATCGCCGTCGCGCACCACTGCTGCGAGCGCGCCCGGCACTTCGTCCACCGTATCGACAAACACCGGCTCCACCTTGCCCGCAACGCGCAATGCGCGCGCGAGCGCACGGCCGTCCGCCGCGACGATCGGCGCTTCGCCCGCCGAATACACTTCGGTCAGCACCAATGCGTCCACCGTCGAGAGCACCTTCACGAAGTCTTCGAAACAATCGCGCGTGCGCGTGAAGCGGTGCGGCTGGAACGCAAGCACGAGGCGCCGCCCCGGAAACGCACCGCGCGCCGCCGCGACCGTGGCCGCCATTTCCACCGGGTGATGACCGTAGTCGTCGACCAGCGTATAGGTGCCCGCCGCCTGGCCGTCGGCGATCACGGGCACTTCGCCGTAACGCTGAAAGCGTCGGCCGACGCCGTTGAAATCCGCCAACGCTCGCTGGATATCGGCATCTTTCACTTCAAGTTCAGTCGCAATGGCGATAGCGGCCAGCGCGTTCTGCACGTTGTGCTCGCCCGGCAGGTTCAGCGTGATGTCGAGCGGCGCCGCATCTTCGCGCATCGCCGTGAAATGCATCTTGCCGTCGCGCGCTTCGACATTGACCGCGCGCACCTGCGCATCCGGCGCGAAGCCATAACGGATGATCGGCTTCGACACGAACGGCAGAATTTCCTTCACGTTCGGATCGTCGACGCACAACACGGCGATGCCGTAAAACGGCAGACGGTGCGTGAATTCGATGAACGCCTGCTTGAGCCGCGCGAAGTCGTGCCCATAGGTGTCCATATGATCGGCGTCGATGTTCGTGATGACCTCGATCACCGGGAACAGATTCAGGAACGACGCGTCGGACTCGTCCGCTTCCGCGACGATGAAGTCGCCCGTGCCGAGCCGCGCGTTTGCGCCGGCGCTGATGAGCCGTCCGCCGATCACGAAGGTCGGATCCAGGCCGCCCGCCGCGAGCACGCTCGCCACCAGCGAGGTCGTGGTGGTCTTGCCGTGGGTGCCTGCAATCGCAATGCCTTGCTTCAGGCGCATCAGTTCGGCGAGCATGACCGCGCGCGGCACGATCGGAATGCGGCGGTGACGCGCGGCCAGCACTTCCGGGTTGTCGCTGCGCACTGCCGTGGAAACGACCACCGCATTCGCCCCTTCGATATTTTCCGCCGCATGGCCGATCGCAATGCGCGCGCCGAGCGCGGCGAGGCGATCAGTGACGGCGTTGCTCGACAGATCCGAGCCGCTCACCTGATAGCCGAGATTGACCAGCACCTCCGCGATGCCGCTCATGCCGACACCGCCGATGCCGACAAAATGAATATGTTTGACGATGTGTTTCATTGCTTTCCTTCTGGGCTCGCGCCCGAAATCGAACCCGCCACGGTGGCGCAAATCTGCGCCACCTGTTCCGTGGCGTCGGGTTTCGCGAGCGAGCGCGAACGCTCTGCCATCTGCGCGAGACTTTCGCGCGTCAGGCTGCGCAACCAGTCGGCGAGTTTTTCCGCCGACAGATCGCGTTGCTGCACGACCAGCGCCGCGCCGTTGTCGGCGAGAAACGCTGCATTAGTGGTTTGATGATCGTCCACCGCATAGGGAAACGGCACGAACAACGCGGCCACACCAACCGCTGAAATCTCCGACACCGTCATTGCGCCCGAGCGGCAGATCACGAGATCCGCGCGCGCGTAGGCGCTCGTCATGTCGTCGATGAACGGCACGAGCTGTACGTCCGCGCCCGCCTGCAGTCCCGCTGCCGCGTAGTTCTCGCGCAGCGCGTCGATATGCTTCGCGCCCGCCTGATGCACGATGCGCGGCCGTTCCTGCGGAGCGAGCAGCGCAACCGCGCGCGGCACGACTTCATTGAGGGCTGCCGCACCCAGACTGCCGCCGACCACCAGCACATTCAGCGGACCGTTGCGTTCTGCATAGCGTGCTTTGGGCGCAATCGCGCGCGCAAGTTCCGCACGAATCGGATTGCCGGTCCATTCGCCGTGCGGCAGCGCGTTCGGAAACGCGACGAGCACGCGTTTGGCGAGCTTCGCGAGCACCTTGTTCGCGAGCCCCGCAATCGAATTCTGTTCGTGCAGCACGAGCGGACGTCCGCTCAATGCCGTCATGAGGCCGGCCGGAAACGTGATGTAGCCGCCCATGCCGAGCACCACGTCAGGCTTCACGCGACGCAGCACATTGAGGCTCTGCGTGCAGGCACGCAGCAGATTCAGCGGCAGCATCAGCTTGGTCTTCAGGCCTTTGCCGCGGAGTCCGCCAAAGCGCACGTACTCCATCGGAATGCCGTGCTTCGGCACGAGCGTGGCTTCCATGCCCGCCGGGTTGCCGAGCCAGACGACTTTCCAGCCCCACGCCTGCATCAGATGCGCGACCGCGAGCCCGGGGAACACGTGCCCCCCTGTGCCGCCGGCCATCACCATCAGCGTGCGTTGCTGGATGGAGGTCATACTTTTCCTCCGCGCATGAGCACCCGGTTTTCGTAATCGACGCGCATCAGCACCGCCACGGCGACGCAGTTGAGCAGAATGCCCGAGCCGCCGTAACTGACAAGCGGCAACGTCAAACCTTTAGTGGGCAGCAAGCCGAGATTCACGCCCATATTGATAAACGTCTGCGCGCCGAACCAGATGCCGATGCCTTTCGCGACGAGACCCGCGAACGTGCGGTCGAGCGCGAGCGCCTGACGGCCGATCTCGAACGAGCGGCGCACGATCCAGTAGAACATCAGGATCACGACGAGCACGCCGACAAAGCCGAGCTCCTCGCCGATCACCGCCAGGATGAAGTCGGTATGCGCTTCCGGCAGATAGTTGAGTTTTTCGACGCTGCCGCCGAGGCCCACGCCGAACCATTCGCCGCGGCCAAAGGCGATCAGCGAGTGCGTCAATTGATACGCCTTGCCCTGCGCGTAGCGGTCGTCCCACGGATCGAGGTAAGCGAAGATCCGCTCGCGCCGCCACGGCGACGCCCACACGAGCAGGGTGAACGTGCCGACGGCGGTGGCGACGAGGCCGCCAAACAGCTTGCCGTTCACGCCGCCGAGAAAGAGCAGCCCCATCGCGATCGCGGCGATCACCATGAAAGCGCCCATGTCCGGCTCGAGCAGCAGCAATGCGCCGACGAAGCCGACCGCCATCGCCATCGGCAGAAAGCCTTTGGCGAAGCTGTGCATGTATTCCTGCTTGCGCACGGTGTAGTTCGCCGCATAGATCGTCACCGCGAGCTTCATGATTTCCGACGGCTGCATGTTCGTGATGCCGAGCGGAATCCAGCGGCGCGCGCCGTTCACGCCCTTGCCGACGTGCGGAATCAGCACGATCACGAGCGCCGCGAGCGCGATCAGGAAGAGCTTCGGCGCGTATTTGTCCCACGTCGAAATGGGAATACGGAACGACACCACGCCCACCACCGCGCCCATGATCACGAAAATGATCTGACGCACGAGGAACGCGTAGTCGCGATACGACGCGTACTTCGGCGAATCGGGCATCGCAATGGACGCCGAGTACACCATCACGACGCCGAGCCCGAGCAGCGCGACGACAACCCACAGCAGCGAGTGGTCGTAGTCGAGCATGCGCGAGCGCAGCGGCCGCACACCGTTGACGGCGCTCGCCAGGCCGCTGCCGCCCGTGCGGCCGCCGCCGCGTGCGGCGCCCGCCGTCTCGCCCGAGCCGCCCGCGCGTGAACCGAAGCGTTCCGACCAGCTCATATCATCGCCCCCCGTTCGGCGGCGATTTCTTCCACCGTGCTGCGGAACACCGCTGCGCGGTGCGCGTAACCCTTGAACATGTCGAAGCTCGCGCAAGCGGGCGACAGCAGCACGGCGTCGCCCGGTTGCGCGAGGGCGGCGGCGGCACGCGTCGCTTCTTCAAGCGTCGTGTGATCTGTCATGGCGATGCCGGTGTCTTCGAGCGCCGCGCGAATCTGCGGCGCGTCGCGGCCGATCAGCATCACGGCGCGGCACCAGCGCATGACGGGCGCGGCCAGCGGCTCGAAATCCTGGCCTTTGCCGTCGCCGCCGGCGATCAGCACGACGCGCTGCGCGAGGCCGTCGAGCGCGGCGACCGTCGCGCCGACGTTCGTGCCCTTGCTGTCGTCGACATAATCGATGCCGTCGATCGACGCGATCAATTCCACCCGATGCGGCTCGCCGCGATATTCGCGCAATCCATGCAGCAGACGCGCGCCGGGCAGGCTGATCGCGCGCGCGAGCGCGTAGGCGGCGAGCGCGTTGGCGGCGTTGTGCAGCCCACGAATGCGCAGCGCGTCCGCCGGCATCAACCGCTTGAGCGCGATGTTCGGCGGCGTGACGGCTTCGTTCTTGCGGCGGCGTTTCGGTGTGGGTTCGTCGCTCGCGTCGAGGTCGTGCGCTTCCACGAGCCACACCATGCCGTTCTCGCGCTGCAGGCCGTAGTCACCGTCGTTCTTCGGCTCGGTTACGCCGAACGTGACCACGTCCGCGTCGCTCGACTCGGAAGGCGCGAGCGCCATGACGCGCGCGTCGTCGCGGTTCAACACGCGCACGGTTTGTGCACCGAAGATGCGGCCCTTGGCGGCGGCGTAGGCATCCAGCCCGCCGTGCCAGTCGAGATGATCCTGCGTGATGTTGAGAATGGCGGCCGCGTCCGGTTCGAAGGTATGCGAGGTTTCGAGCTGGAAGCTCGACAGCTCGAGCACCCACACGTCGGGCAGCGCGGTGTTGTCGATGGCTTCGCTCAGCTTGTCGAGCAGCGACGGGCTGATGTTGCCCGCCACCGCCACCTTCTTGCCCGCTCGCTCGCACAGCAGACCCGTCAGGCTCGTCGTGGTGGTCTTGCCGTTCGTGCCGGTTATCGCGAGCACCTTCGGCGCGTAGCCGCTTTCGCCGAGCGTCCTCAGCGCTTGCGAGAACAGTTCGAGTTCGCCCCACACGGGAATGTCCTGCTCGCGCGCCGCGGTGATCAGCGGCAACAGGTCGGCGGCGAGCGGCGACAAGCCCGGGCTGATCGCGACGAGCTCCACGCCTTCGAGCAGCACCGGCGAAAACGGGCCGCCGACAAACGCAGCGTCGACGCCGTGCGCTTCCAGCGCGGACAGGTTCGGCGGCACCTCGCGCGTGTCGGCCACTCGCAGCCGACAGCCGTGCCGCGCGCACCAGCGCGCCATGGCGAGACCGGATTCACCCAGTCCCAGCACGAGCACCATCGGCTTTTGCCGATCCCGAAACTTCTCGCCGAACATCGTCTGCTTCCTTAAATGCCTTCTTAACGCAGTTTGAGCGTGGACAACCCGAACAGACACAACATCAACGTGATGATCCAGAAGCGCACGACCACCTGCGTTTCCTTCCAACCCGACAATTCAAAATGGTGATGCAGCGGCGCCATCTTGAAGAGACGCCGTCCTTCGCCGAACCGGCGCTTGGTGAACTTGAACCACGCGACCTGCAACATCACCGAAAGTGTTTCGGCGACGAAAATGCCGCCCATGATGAACAGCACGATTTCCTGCCGCACGATGACCGCGACCGTGCCGAGCGCGCCGCCGAGCGCCAATGCGCCGACGTCGCCCATGAACATCTGCGCCGGGTGCGTGTTGAACCAGAGGAACGCGAGCCCCGCGCCGCCCATCGCCGAACAGAAGATCAGCAGCTCCCCCGCGCCGGGAATGTGCGGAAACAGCAGATATTTCGAGTAGACGGAGCTGCCCATCACATAAGCGAACACGCCGAGCGATGCGCCCACCAGCACGACGGGCATGATGACGAGGCCGTCGAGACCATCGGTCAGATTCACGGCGTTGCTCGCGCCGACAATCACCAGATACGTCAGCACGATGAAGCCCCACACGCCGAGCGGATAGCTGATCGACTTGACGAACGGCAGCATCAGGTCGGCGCGCGCGGGCAAGCCCATGGACAAACCGCTGCGCACCCATGCCATGAAGAGGTCGAACACGCGCACATTGCTTGCTTCCGACACGCTGAACGCGAGGTACACCGCAGCGAACAGACCGATCACCGACTGCCAGAAATACTTTTCGCGCGACGACATGCCGCGCGGGTCCTTGTAGACCACCTTGCGATAGTCGTCGACCCAGCCGATCACGCCATAGCCGAAGGTGACGAGAATCACGATCCAGATGAAGCGATTGGTCAGATCGGCCCACAACAGCGTAGCCACGGCGATGCCGAGCAGAATCAGCACCCCGCCCATGGTCGGGGTGCCGGATTTCACGAGGTGCGTTTGCGGACCGTCTTTACGGACGGCCTGACCGACCTTCATCGCGGTCAGTTTGCGAATCACGGCCGGGCCGCAGACGAGCCCGATCAGCAACGCGGTAATGGTGGCCATCACCGCGCGGAAAGTCAGATAACTGAACACGCGCAAGAAGCTTGCGTCATTCTGCAGCCATTGCGCCAGCGCCAGTAGCATGCTTCGGTCCTTCTATTTCAGTGTGCGGCGGGCGCGCTGCCCGCTGCGTTGGGTTGTGGACTCGTAACGGCGTCCACCACGCGCTCCATTTGCATGAAGCGCGAGCCTTTCACGAGAAGCGTTGCAGCCGCGCCGAAACCGGCCTGCTGCAATTGCGCGACCAGCATGCCGACGTCGGCGACGTGATGCGCGCTTGCGCCATACGCCACGCAGGCGTCGCGCGAGGCGTCGCCCATTGCGTACAGTGCGTCGACACCGCGTTCTTTGGCATAAGCGCCGATTTCGCGGTGGAATTCGGGACCGTTGTCGCCGACTTCGCCCATGTCGCCCATTACCAGCACGCGCGGCGAAGCGTGCGACGCGAGCACGTCGATCGCGGCGCGCATCGAATCGGGATTCGCGTTGTAGGTGTCGTCGATCACCTTGGCGCCCGCAAGCGTGCCGAGCGCGGCTCGCTTGACCTGCAAGCGGCCTTTCACCGCGCCGAACGATTCGAGGCCGCGCTTGATCGCGTCGAGCGAAACGCCTGCGGCAAGCGCCGCCGACGTCGCGGCGAGCGCGTTGTGCGCGTTGTGGTCGCCGAGCACCTGCAGCGTGACCTGCAAAGCGCCTTCGGGCGTTTCGATGCTGAGCAGCCCGCCGTCGAACGTGCCCGTGACAGCCGCTTCGGTCGCGCGTTCCGCCGTGTTGAGCGCGAAGTCGATGATGCGGTTTCCCGTGGCCGCCACGCGCCAGATGCTCGCGTAAGCGTCGTTCGCCGGGAAGACCGCGACGCCTTCAGGCTTGAGCGCGTGGATCACACTCGCGTGTTCGAGCGCGACCGCTTCAACCGTCGCCATGAATTCCTGGTGCTCGCGCTGCGCGTTGTTGACCACCGCGACCGTCGGCTCGGCGATCTTCGCGAGCAGCGACGTTTCGCCCGGGTGGTTCATGCCGAGTTCGACGACAGCGAGGCGATGCGCGGCATCCAGACGAAACAGCGTGAGCGGCAAGCCAATGTCATTATTGAAGTTGCCGGCCGTGGCGAGACGCTCGTCCGCGCCGACGGCCGCGGCGAAGATCGACGCGATCATTTCCTTGACCGTCGTCTTGCCGTTGCTGCCCGTCACGGCGACGAGCGGCATGCCGAACTTGCGGCGCCAGCCGCGCGCCAGCGCGCCGAGCCCAGCGCGCGTGTCGGCGACCCGCACGGCGGGCACCGTCCAGCCGTCCGGCACGCGTGCGACGAGCACAGCGCTCACATTGCGCGCGGCGACATCGGCGAGGAAGTCGTGTGCGTCGAAACGGTCGCCTTTGATCGCGACGAACAGATCGCCGGGACCGGCGCTGCGGCTGTCGGTCGACACGCGTTCGAACGCGGCGCTCTCGTCGCCGACTATGGTGGCGCCCGGAATCAGCGCGGCTGCTTCACGCAGCGTGAACATGACGTTGCCCTGATCGCTCATTCGCCGCCTCCGCGTGCCTGCGTCGCCCGCGCGGCGAGCGCGAGCCGGGCGTGGTCCTGGTCGGAGAAAGCGCGCTTTTTGCCCATGATTTCCTGTGTTGCTTCGTGCCCCTTGCCGGCCAGCACAATGACGTCTTCGCGCGCGGCGCCGCGGATCGCCTGCAGGATCGCGCTCGCGCGATCTTCGATGCGGCGCGCTTTCGACGCGTCCTTCATGCCGGCGGCGATCTGTTCGATGATCGATTGCGGGTCTTCGCTGCGCGGGTTGTCGCTAGTGACGACGACACCGTCGGCAAGCTTCTCGGCAATCGCGCCCATCAGCGGACGCTTGGTCGCGTCGCGATCGCCGCCGCAGCCGAACATGCAGACGAGTTCGCCGCCGCGCGCGGCTGCCATCGGCCGCAATGCTTCGAGGGTTTTTTCGAGGGCGTCCGGCGTGTGTGCGTAGTCGATCACGACGAGCGGCTCGTCGTTCTGCAAGCGGCCGCCGAGACGCTGCATGCGGCCGTTCACCGACTCGAGCCTGGCCAGTTCGGCGAGCGCGGCGTCGAACGGAACGTCGGCGGCAAGCAGCGCGCCGAGTACGCCGAGCAGATTGCTCACGTTGAACGCGCCGAGGGTTTGCACTTCGACATCCGCGTCGCCCCAATCGGACGTGCTCAGGTGGAACGCGGTGCCCGTGGCAGTCGCGCGCACGTTCGACGCGAGCAGCAACGCGTCGGCCTGCGGCGTGCTGTCCGGCGTGCTTCGGGACGCATCTTGCTGCGCGGAGTCGAGACCATATGCGATGGTGCGTGCGTGGCCGCGTGTGCTCGCGAGCAAACGACGGCCCGCCGCGTCGTCGCGGTTGATCACGGCCACGCGCAGTTCGGGCCACGCGAAAAGGCGCGCCTTCGCCGCCTCGTAGGCCTCGAACGTGTGGTGGTAATCCAGATGGTCTTGCGTGAGATTCGTGAACACGGCAATGTCGAACGCCGTGCCGTTCACGCGGCCCTGATGCAGCGCGTGCGACGACACTTCCATCGCCACCGCCTTGGCGCCGGCGTCGCGCAACTGCGCAAGACTGCGCTGCAATTGCGGCGCGTCGGGCGTCGTGAAGCCGGTGTGCACGAGTTGCCCCGGCAAACCGGTGCCGAGTGTGCCGATGATCGCGCAGCGCGTGCCGAGCGCGGTCAGCGCCGCCGAAATCCACTGGCTGCACGAGGTTTTGCCGTTCGTGCCGGTAACGCCGACCGTGAGCATGCTGTCGCTCGGATCGCCGTACCACGCGCTCGCGATCGAACCGGCGAGCTCGTTCAACGCCGGCACCGCGAGCATCGTGGATGCGTCGATCGCGCCGCCGAAACCTTCCGGCTGGACGAGCACCGCGGCAGCGCCGCGTTCGAGCGCGCCGTCGATAAACGGGCGGTTGTCCGCGCCCTCCACCGCGTAGGCGAAAAACGCGTCGCCGGCTGCGAGCGAACGCGTGTCGGCATGCAGATGCGCGCCCGGCTGCACGCGTGCGCGCAGCCACTGCAACGCGTCGGCAATCTGTTGATGCGCGGGATGGTGCTGGCGGAGCGCGCTCATCGAACGACTCCCGGGTGGCTCTTCGCGTTCGCGGAAATCGTCATCTTCTTCGCGCTCGCGCTGGTCGAAATTTTCTTCGCCGCCGACGGCGCCGGCGTGGCCGAAGGCGCAGCGGACGCGGAATCGTCCGACACGACCATCTGCTTGACCGGCATTTGCGGCGGCACGTTCAGCGAGCGCAGCGTGTCGCCGACAATGCCCGAGAACACCGGCCCGGACACCTGACCGCCGAAGTGGCTGCCCGCCGTCGGTTCGTCGACGGAAACCGCGACCACGATGCGCGGATTGGGCATAGGTGCCATGCCGACGAACGACGCGCGGTACTTCGAGTGGTCGTAGCCGTGCGGCCCGTGCTTATACGCGGTACCGCTCTTGCCGCCGACGCGATAACCCGGCACAGCCGCATCGGGCGACGTGCCGCCCGGCGAGACGACGGTTTCGAGCATCGCGCGCACTTCGCGGGCGGTGGTCGGCGAAAAGATTTGCGGGCCGGTTGCCGGCTGGTCGCCCGGCGTGCGGAAAATCGACACCGGCATGATCTGGCCGTCGTGCGCAATGGCGGTATAGGCGCGGCCCAGCTGGAACAGCGACACGGAAAGGCCGTAGCCGTACGACATGGTCGCCTGCTCGATGCGGCGCCAGCTCTTCCACGGCCGCAGCCGCCCCGCCGCCGCGCCCGGGAACCCGACCTTCGGCGCCTGGCCGAGACCGATGCTCGTGTACATGTTCCACATCTCTTCGGGCTTGAGCTGCATGGCGATCTTCGTCGCGCCGATGTTGCTCGACTTCTGGATCACGCCGCCGACGGTCAGCACGCCGAACGCGCTGTCGTCGGTGATCGGCGCACCGTCAAGCACGAAGCGGCCGCCGCCGGTATCAACCAGTGTAGTCGGCGTGACGCGGTGCAGATCGAGCGCGAGCGACACGGTGAACGGCTTCATGATCGAGCCGGGTTCGAACGTGTCGGTCAGGATGCGGTTGCGCAGCTGGTCGCCCGTCAGGTGAGAACGGTCGTTCGGGTTGTACGTCGGGTAATTCACCAGCGCGAGCACTTCGCCCGTGCGCACGTCGATCACCATCGCCGCGCCGGCCTTCGCCTTGAATTTTTCGACGGCCGCCTTCAGGTTCGCGTAGGCGATGTACTGGATCTTGCTGTCGATCGAGAGGTCGACGTCCCGGCCGTTATGCGGCACGACCTGCTCGTCCACGTCCTCGATGATGTGGCCCATGCGGTCCTTGATTACGCGACGGCTGCCCGACACGCCCGCGAGCAGCTTCTGATCGCCGAGCTCGACGCCTTCCTGGCCCTCGTCCTCGACGTTGGTGAAGCCGATCAGGTGGGCGGTGATTTCGCCTTCTGGATAGAAGCGCTTGTATTCGTCGCGCGCGTAAATGCCGGGGATGTCGAGCGCCTTCACCTTGTCGGCAATATCCACCGGCACCTGGCGCTTCACGTAGACAAAGGTCTTGTCTTCCGAGAGCTTCGCGCGCAGTTCCTTGTTGGTCATGCCGAGCAGCTTGCCAAGCGCGTCCAGCTTGTCTGCGCCGAGGTCGTCGGGCACGGACTCGGGAATGGCCCAGATAGCGCGCACGGGCAGACTCGTGGCCAGCACGAGACCGTTACGATCGAGAATCTTGCCGCGCGTGGCCGGCAGTTCGAGGCGCCGCTGATAGCGGATTTCGCCCTGCTTCTGATAGAACGCGTTGCCGGGGCCCTGAATCCAGAACGCGCGCGCGGTCAGCGCGACGAACGCCATGAAGAGCAGGAACACGACGAGCTTCGAGCGCCACATGGGCAGGCGCACGGACAGGATCGGGTTGGCGGAAAACGCGACGCTCTTGTGAGCCGACGATTTTTTCATCGCACGCCTCCGCTGCGTTTCGCTGCGCCAACCGGCGCCGAGGCCGGCGCGGAAGTCGGGATCGGCGCGTCTTCGGCCTTCGCGGCGCCGGGGTCGAGCGTCAGGTACTGGGTGCGCCCGGTGCTGACCGCCTGCATTTTCAGCGACGCGGTCGCGATCTGCTCGATGCGCGACGTCTTCGACAGCGCGCTCTGCTGATATTGAAGCTGCGAATAGTCCTGCTGCAGCTGGCGCTCCTGCGACTGCGCGCGCTGCAACTGGATGAAGATCTGGCGCTGCTGATTGGTGGCGTTGACAACAGACAAGGCGCAACCCATCACGATCATCAGCAGGAATATATTGAGGCGATTCATGGTGCAATCCGCTCCGCCACGCGCATCACGGCAGAACGGGCGCGCGGGTTCGCGGCGACTTCAGCGTCGCTCGCAAATACGCGGCCGATGATTTTGAGCGGGGGGCTCGGCAGATCGACGGCGCGAATCGGCAGGCGACGATCGACCGCGGGCGCACTGGCGTGTGCCTGCATGAATCGCTTGACGATCCGGTCCTCGAGCGAATGAAAGCTGATGACCACCAGCCGCCCCCCTTGCTCCAGCAGCGCTAACGCTGCTTCTAAAACGACTTGCAGCTCCGCAAGCTCTTGAT
>Ga0209759_1001263_pt1 | contig 15243 bp, 17 predicted proteins | sample AraplaCL_Col_mMS_FD_184261 | JGI IMG/M metagenome (GOLD analysis project Ga0209759, IMG submission 184261) | Arabidopsis root microbial communities from the University of North Carolina, USA - plate scrape CL_Col_mMS (SPAdes) (version 2) | ecosystem: Host-associated > Plants > Roots >...
GAGAACAGGTTCACGATCACCTGCGCGCCCCAGTACGACATCTGGCCCCAGGGCAGCAGGTAGCCCATGAAGGCCTCGCCCATCAGGCACAGGAAGATCGCGCAGCCGAAGATCCAGACCAGTTCGCGCGGCTTGCGATACGACCCGTACAGGAAGCCGCGGAACATGTGCAGGTACACGACGACGAAGAACGCCGACGCCCCGGTCGAGTGCATGTAGCGCACCAGCCAGCCCCAGGGCACGTCGCGCATGATGTACTCGACCGAGGCGAACGCGAGCGTCGCATCGGGCTTGTAGTGCATCACCAGGAAGATGCCCGTGACGATCTGGATCACCAGCACCAGCGTCGCCAGGATGCCGAAGAAATACCAGAAGTTGAAGTTCTTCGGCGCGTAGTACTCGGAAGCGTGATCCTTCCAGAGCTTGGTCGCCGGGAAGCGGTTGTCGACCCAGGTCATCAGCTTGACACCCGCGGAGGCGTTCGCTGGGGCTACCTTGAATTCAGACATGCGGTCCTCTTGTTTTGTTCAACGGCAAGGCGGGTCGACGCGCGGTCGTCCCCGCCCTCGTCTCAAGCCTTCGTGTGTTCGTCTTCGCCGATGATCAGCTTGTGATCGCTGCCCGACGCGAACATGTAGGGCGGCACCCGCAGGTTGTCGGGTGCCGGCTTGTTCTTGAAGACGCGCCCGGCCAGGTCGAAGGTGGAGCCGTGGCAGGGGCACAGCCAGCCGCCCGGCCAGTCGGCAGGCAGCGACGGCTGCGCGCCGGCCGTGAACTTGTCGCCCGGCGAGCAGCCCAGGTGCGTGCAGATGCCCACCACGACGAGCAGTTCGGGCTTGCGCGAACGGTGTTCGTTGCGTGCGTAGGGCGGCGTCTGTTCGTCGGGGTTGCGCTTGGAGTCGGGGTCCGCGAGTTCGGCCGTGTCCTTGGACAGCGTCGCGATCTGCTCCGGCGTGCGGCGCACGATCCAGACCGGCTGGCCGCGCCATTCGACCGTCTTCTTCTCGCCAGGCTTCAGGTCGGCGATGTCCACTTCCACCGAGGCGCCGGCGGCCTTGGCCCGCTCCGACGGTGCGAAGGTGCTGACGAACGGCACTGCCGTTGCCACCCCCGCCACTGCTCCCATCCCGCACGTGGCGGTAACCCACCGCCGTTTGCTTTCGTCGATCCCGTCGTGCACTACAACGCTTTCACTCATGAGCATCCTCGAGCTGAATTCCAGTTCTGGGCAACGCCATTGAGTTTAGCGTGCGCAACCACGCGTTCGAGCGACCCTGGCACCACAGGCAAACCCTTGGTACGCTCGCACGCGCAAGCCGTCGCCGCGCCCGGTATTGACGCCGTCCGCGGCGCGGCAATACTGCATCGGCGAGCAAGATGGCGCCCGGTCGGTCATGCACCAACAATGACCGGCATCAATCCAACCGCAGAAAATTCAGGAGAGACTCATGGGATTCGCAACGGAATTCAAGGAATTCGCCATCAAGGGCAACGTGATGGATCTGGCCGTGGGCGTGATCATCGGCGCGGCCTTCGGCAAGATCGTCGACTCGGTCGTCAACGACCTGATCATGCCGCTGATCGGCAAGGCGGTCGGCGGCCTGGACTTCTCGAACTACTTCATCCCGCTCGCCGGCCAGACGGCCCCGACGCTGGCCGAAGCGAAGAAGGCCGGCGCGGTGTTCGCCTACGGCAACTTCATCACCGTGGCGATCAACTTCATCATCCTGGCGTTCATCATCTTCCTGATGGTCAAGCAGATCAACCGCCTGAAGAAGGCCGCGCCGCCGGTCGTGGCCGCGACGCCCGAAGACGTCATGCTGCTGCGCGAGATCCGCGACTCCCTCAAGAAGTAAGGGCGGCGCAGCACCAGCGACGGTGCGCGGCGCGCGTCAGCGCGCCAGCCGGCGCGCCATCCTCACCGCGGCGACCAGGCTCGCCGGATCGGCGACGCCACGGCCGGCGATGTCGAACGCCGTGCCGTGATCCGGACTGGTGCGCACGAACGGCAGCCCCAGCGTCACGTTGACGCCCTGCTCCACCCCGAGGTACTTGACCGGGATCAGGCCGTGATCGTGCGTCATCGCGACGACGAAGTCGAACTCGCCGGGCTTGCGGGCGGTGTTGCGGGCGCGCATGAAGACGGTGTCCGGCGCGAACGGCCCGCTGGCCGCGATGCCCGCCGCGCGGGCCTGCGCGACGGCCGGCGCGATCAGCCGGATCTCCTCGTCGCCGAACAGCCCGCCTTCGCCCGCATGCGGATTCAGCCCCGCGACGGCGATGCGCGGCGCGGCCAGGCCGAAGCGCAGCCCGGCCTCGTGCGTGATGGCCAGGGTGTCGACGATGCCCTGCGTGGACAGCGCATCGATGGCGCGCCGCAGGCTCATGTGGATCGTCACCAGCACCACGCGCAGCTCGTCGCTCGCCAGCATCATGCGCACCGGCGGCGGCGCTTCGCCCGGTGCCGCGGCCAGCGCCTGCAGCATCTCGGTGTGACCGGGGAAGGCGACGCCCGCGGCCGCCAGCGCCTCCTTGTGGATCGGCGCCGTGACGATCGCGCGCCCGGCGCCCGCGCGCGTCCAGGCGACGGCCTGCTCGATGCAGCGCGCGGCGGCGGCGCCGGCACGCGCGTCGATGGCGCCGAACGGCAGCGCCGCGAGTCCGCGCTCCAGGCCGGCGGGTTCGCACACGGCCAGCGCCGCAGGCGGGCACGCCGCGCGATCCGACGGGTGCTCGAGCGCCGCCACCGGCAGCATCAGCCCGCAGGCGGCGACCGCACGCCGCAGCACGCCGACGTCGCCCACCACGACGGCGTCATCGAGCTCGCCGGCCGCCGCCGCCCGGGCGATGATCTCGGGGCCGATACCGCCCGCATCGCCCATCGTGACGAGCAGCGGCAGCCCCGCGCGCGAGGGCCCGCTTGCTGAGGCGGCGGTGTGGTGCATGGGCATCGGCCGGATTGTTCCACGCCGCGGCCGCGTGCCACACTCGACGCTTCGATGTCCCCTGCGCGCCTGCCGTGACTCTTCCATATCGCCTCCTCGGACCCCTGGCCGCCGCCGCGCTGTGCGCCGCTGCCGCCTCCGCGAGCGCACAAGCGCTGGCCACGCCCAAGACGCCGCTCGCGCCATCGCCCGGCGACGCCCGGCGCTTCCACGCGTCGCTCGAGGCCACGCGCTTTCGCGCGCTGCTGGACAGCGAGTGGCAGTGGCGCATGCAGCAGTTCCCGGAATGGGCCACGGCGCTCGGCGACCACCGCTACGACGACCGGCTGCACGACGCCTCGCCCGATGCCGTCGCACAGCGCGACCAGCACGCGCGCGAGCACCTGAAGGCGCTCAAGCGCATCGACGTCGACGTCCTGACCGGCGAGGACCGCATCTCCTACGACTTCGCGCTGCAGGACGCGCAGCTGGCGGTCGACTGGCAGAAGTACCCGGCGATGCACACCCGCGTGCTCTCGGCCAAGCAGGGCGTGCAGCTGGAGCTGCCCGAGATGATGCAAGACTTCCCCGTGCGCACCGAGCTCGACGCGCGCCACGCGCTGGCGCGCCTGAAGGCGATGCCGCAGCTCATCGCGCAGCAGCTCTACTGGCTGCGCGAGGGCAAGCGCGTGGGCTGGGTCACGTTCAAGGCGTCGCTGTCGCAGGTGCCCGACCAGATCGACAAGCTGCTGGCCAAGCCGGCGAGCGAGACGCCGCTGCTCGCCCCCTTCGCGCACCTGCCGGCGGACATGCCGGCCGAGCGCCAGGGCGCATTGCGCGACGAGGCCGCCGCGGTGCTGCAGACCCAGGTGGCGCCGGCCTTGCTCGAGCTGCGCAAGGTCGTCGTCGACGAACTGCTGCCCGCAAGCCCGGAGGACGGCGCGATGAGCGCCTATCCGGACGGCGTCGAGGTCTACAAGCTGTTCATGCGGGGCTCGACGACGCTGCCGCTGGACGCCAAGGCGGTGCACGAGATCGGCCTGGCCGAGATGGCGCGCATCCATGCGCAGATCGAGGCGGTGATGAAGCAGGCGGGCTTCACGGGCAGCTACGCCGAGTTCGCGGACCAGCTCGCGCACGACCCGAAGTTCTACTACACCAATGCCGACGAGCTGCTGGCCGGCTATCGCGACATCGCCAAGCGCGTCGACCCCAAGCTCACGCAGCTGTTCCTGACGCTGCCGCGCACGCCCTACGGCATCCGCCCGATCCCGAGCTACCAGGGCCCGAACACGGTGGAGTTCTATTCCGCCGGCGCGGCCGACGCGTCGACGCCCGGCTGGTTCAACGCCAACGTCATCGCGCTGGCATCGCGCCCCAAGTGGGACATGGCCGACCTGTTCCTGCACGAAGGCGTGCCGGGCCACCACCTGCAGATCTCGCGCGCCCACGAGCTGGTGCAGCTGCCGATGTTCCGCCGCGCGGCGCAGGTCAATTCGTATGTCGAGGGCTGGGCGCTGTACGCCGAGAGCCTGGGCAACGAGCTGGGCCTGTACGACGATCCGTACGCGCACTACGGCTACCTGCGCGCGCAGGCCTGGCGCGCGGGCCGGCTGGTGGTCGACACCGGCATCCACGCGCTCGGGTGGACGCGCGCCCAGGCGATCGACTATCTCGTCGACAGCGGTGGCCTGGCCCGCGAGGACGCCACGGCCGAAGTCGACCGCTACTACGTCTGGCCCGCGCAGGCGCTGGGCTACAAGCTGGGCGAGATCAAGATCCGCGAGCTGCGCCAGAAGGCGCACGACACGCTGGGCAACCGCTTCGACCTGCGCGCGTTCAACCAGGAAATCATCGATCATGGCGCACTGCCGCTGCCGGTGCTCGAGCGCGTGGTCGATGCGTGGATGGACAGGATCAAGAGCGGCGCCATGCCGGCGCCCGGCGCGGACGCCGGGTGATGCGCAAGCTCTGGCTGCTGTTCGCCCAGGCGGTGACCATCGCGCTCGCCGTCGTCGTGGTGCTGGCGGCCTGGAAGCCGCAGTGGTGGGCCTCCACGCGCACGCTCGCGGCCGCGCCCGCGCCGAGCGCGCCCGCGACGGCGCCCGCGCTGTCCGCGCGCGGCCCGGCGGCCAGCAGCTTCGCCGCGGCGGTGCGGCGCGCGGCGCCGGCGGTGGTCTCGATCACGGCCAGCAAGACGGCGCTGCGCCGCGCGCCCGCCGGCGGCACGCAGCCCTGGCCGCGCGACCTGTTCAACGGCCGCAACCAGACCCAGACCGGCCTGGGCTCGGGCGTGCTGGTGTCGGCCGACGGCTACCTGCTGACGAACCAGCACGTGATCGACGGCGCCGACGACATCGACGTCACGCTGTCGGATGGCCGTTCCGCCAGCGCCAAGGTGGTGGGCACCGACGCCGACTCCGACCTCGCGCTGCTGAAGGTGTCGCTGGACAACGTGCCGGTGATCCCGTTCGGCGACATCAGGCAGGTGTCCGTGGGCGATCCGGTGCTGGCCATCGGCAACCCGTTCAACGTCGGCGAGACGGTCACCTCGGGCATCGTCAGCGCGCTCGATCGCAACCAGCTGGGGCTGTCGACGATCGAGAACTTCATCCAGACCGACGCCGCGATCAACCCGGGCAACTCGGGCGGCGCGCTGGTGGACAGCGAGGGCCGGCTGGTGGGCATCAACACCGCGATCTTCTCGCGCAGCGGCGGCAGCATGGGCATCGGCTTCGCGATTCCGGTGGACATCGCGCGCGAGGTGATGGACGCGCTGATCCGCGACGGGCAGATGACGCGCGGCTGGATCGGCGTGCAGCCGCGCGACCTCACGCCCGAGTTCGCCGACAGCTTCCAGCTGCCGGTGCGCGAAGGCGTGCTCGTGACCGGCGTGCTGCGCGACGGCCCCGCCGCGCTCGCCGGCCTGAAGCCGGGCGACGTCGTGACCGCCATCGGCGGCGTCAAGATCTCCAACACCGCGCAGCTGCTGCGCGCGGTCGGCGCGCTGAAACCGCCCGCCAACGCGGTGCTGGCCGTGCAGCGCGGCAGCGATGCGATGACCTTGAGCGTGCCGGTGGCCAGGCGCCCGCCGGCCAGGCCCCGGGACGCGGAATGACAAGTCTCCTTGCCGTCATCGTGCGCGCAATCGCAGGATCCACCCGGGTGACGATTAGCCCGTAGACCGGGCGTGCGCCCTCAGGAGGCTTCGACAGGCTTCCTGGCCGTCGCAGCCGCGGCCCACAGTCCGACCTCGTACAGGAAGCACATCGGGATCGCCAGCGACAGCATCGAGATCATGTCCGGCGGCGTGATGACCGCCGACACGATGAACGCGATGATGATGAAGTAGCGCCGGAACTCGCGCAGCTTGGCCACGCTCACCACGCCCATGCGCGCGAGCACCACCACCACGATGGGCACCTCGAAGGTGGCGCCAAAGGCGAGGAACATCGTCAGCACGAAGCCCAGGTAGGCCTCGATGTCCGGCGCGACATTGACGCTGCGCGGCGCGAATGCCTGGATGAAATGGAACACCCGCCCGAACACGAAGAAGTAGCAGAACGCGACGCCGCCGATGAACAGCACGGTGCTGGAGACCACCAGCGGCAGCACGAGCCGCTTCTCGTGGCTGTACAGGCCCGGCGCGACGAAGGCCCACAGCTGGTACAGCACCACGGGCAGCGCGACGAGGAAGGCCAGCAGCAGCGTGATCTTCAGCGGCACCAGGAACGGCGAGATGACGTTGGTCGCGATCAGGTGCGAACCGGACGGCAGCTGCGCGACCAGCGGCTGGGCCAGCAGGTCATAAAGCGCGGCCGGGCCGGGATAGAACGACAGGATGGCGAACACCACGCCCACCGCCAGCAGCGAGCGCACCAGGCGATCGCGCAACTCGATCAGATGCGCGACAAAGGGCTGCTCGGTGCCTGCGAGCTCGTCGGGTTCGTCGGCCATCTCAGCGGATCCGGAAAGGGGAATGGTCAGCGGCGAACGCGCTCAAATCGCGCTCCCATCGCTGCGGCGCGGGCGGAAGCGCGCCACGCGCGCCGCGCCGGACTGGGCGTGCACGCGCACGCCGTTGCGCTGCTTGTACCAGGCCGGCACCGCCGCACGCTTCAGGCGCCAATTCTTCCTGGGCGGCTTGTAGGCCGGCGCCGTCGCGGTGCCGCGCAGCAGCGCGGGATCTTGCGCCGTCATCACCGGCCCGCTGCTTGCATCGCCGAAGGCCGACATGTCGCTCGCGATGGCGGCACGGGTCTCGTTGAATTCCTTGTGCACCGTGTCGTGCACGTCGCGCGCCGCCGTCTCGAATTGCGTGCGCATCTTCTGCAGCTCTTCCAGCTCGATGGAGCGGTTGACCTCGGCCTTGACGTCGGCCACGTAACGCTGCGCCTTGCCCAGCAGCGTGCCGACGGTGCGTGCGACGCGCGGCAGCTTCTCCGGCCCGATGACGATCAGCGCCACCGCGCCGATCAGCGCCATCTTGTCGAAGCCGAAGTCGAGCATGCGTCAGCGGCTCAGGTGCGCGTCTTGGTCTCGACGTCGACCGTGTTCGGGTCGCGCGCCGGCGTGCCGGCCACCTGCGGGGGCGCTGCGGGCGTGTCGCTGCTGCCTTCGCGCATGCCGTCCTTGAAGCCCTTGACCGCGCCGCCCAGATCCTTGCCCATGTTCTTCAGCTTGCCGGTACCGAAGATCAGCAAGACCACGACCAATACGATCAACCAATGCCAGATGCTGAACGATCCCATAACGATTCTCCAAGGCGTACGGCCTGCCAATTCACGCGGCAGGTACACCCGGTATTCTAGTTGACGACGGTGTCCGAGGCCGGCAGCGCCGGCGATTTCACCCCTTGGCCCAAGGCCGGGGGCCGCCGAACGCATGAAGGTGCAGGTGCGGCACTTCCTGCAGGCCGTCCTTGCCGGTGTTGACCATCATGCGGAACCCGTTGGTCACGCCCTGCTCGAGCATGAGCCTGGGCACCATCGCCATCATCTTGCCCAGCATCGGCGCGTCGGCCTCGGTCACCTCGACCATCGACGGGATGTGGCGCTTGGGGATCAGCAGCAGGTGCACCGGCGCCCACGGCGCGATGTCGTGGAACACGAGGATCTCGTCGTCCTCGTAGGCCTTGCGCGACGGGATCTTGCCCTCGACAAGCTTGCAGAAGATGCAGTTCGGATCGTGCGACATCGGGGCCTCCGGTTTCAGACAGGCATTGGCCTGCGATCGTTGAACGCGATCCAGCCACGCAGGCAACGGTAGAGGTACCACAGGCCGATCACGCCATAGGCAATCCAGCCGGGCACCACGAACAGCAGCCACAGCGGGGCCGCCAGGACGAACCACAGCAGCGCGAACCAGAAGGTGCGCGCCTGCCAGCGCCAGTGGCTGCGGTAGAAGTTGTCTGGCAGGTCGCCGGACTTGACCAGGTTGATCAGGATGGCGATCACCGAGAAGATGCCGCCGGAAAGCCACGTGATGGTGTGCAGCGCGTACATCACGTGCGTGAGCGTGCGCGGCTCGTCGCCCACGATCTGGACATCGGTCGTCATGGTCTCTCCTCGTTCACTTCGTGGGTTCGCCATCGCGCTGCTGCGACTTGCGCAGCGCGAACTCCTCGAGGCCCGACAGCCCCTCGCGCCGCTCGAGCTCGCGGATCACGTCGGCCGGGGACAGCCCGAAGTGGCTCAACGCGATCATCGAGTGGAACCACAGGTCGGCCACCTCGTAGACGATCTTCCTGGGATCGCCGTCCTTGCCGGCCATCACGGTCTCGGTGGCTTCCTCGCCGACCTTCTTCAGGATCGCGTCGGTGCCCTTGTCGAACAGGCGCGCGACGTAGCTGGCGGCCGGGTCGCCGCCGTTGGCCGGCTTGCGCGATTCGATCACCGCGGCCAGGCGGGCCAGGCTGTCCGCTCCGCTGACTTGCGCGCTCATTTGTAGATGCTCTCCGGGTCCTTGAGCACCGGTTCCACCGGCGTCCATTGGCCATCCACCAGCTTCTGGAAGAAGCAGCTGTGGCGGCCGGTGTGGCAGGCGATGCCGGGCTCGTGGCCCAGCTGCGTGACTTCGAGCAGCACGACGTCGTTGTCGCAATCCAGGCGCAGCTGGTGCACCTGCTGCACGTGGCCCGACTCCTCGCCCTTGGCCCACAGCTTCTTGCGCGAGCGGCTCCAGTAGACGGCGCGGCCGGTCTCGGCGGTGCGCGCGAGCGCCTCGCGGTTCATCCACGCGAACATCAGCACGTCGCCGGTGCCGCGTTCCTGCGCGATCGCCGGCACGAGGCCGTCGCGATCCCATTTCACTTCGTCGAGCCAGGTCATGGCGCCAGTGTAGTGTGGGTGGCGCCGGCGAAACCGCGCTCGCGCGCGAACCACTCCAGCACCGGAATCGTGCCGGGCAGCACCGGCACGCTGCGCACGGGCAGCGTCTCCCACGCCATCTGCTGGGCCTCGCGCATCTCGAACTGGCCGCTCCAGGCGAACACCTTGCAGAAGTTCAGCCGCACGCGGGCATGCGGATAGTCCATCATCAGCACCTGCCAGGGCTGCGCTGCGGCGATCGTGATGCCCAGCTCCTCGTGCAGCTCGCGGCGCAGCGCCTGCTCCACCGTTTCGCCGGGCTCGAGCTTGCCGCCCGGAAATTCCCAGTAGCCGGCGTAGACCTTGCCCTCGGGCCGGGATGTCAGCAGGAAGCGCCCCTGCGGGTCGACCAGCACGCCCACCGCGACCTCGGTGACCGGCCGCTCGCCGTAGTGCGAAGGCGCGTCGGCGGACTCGATGATGGCGGTGACCGCCTGGCCGCTCATTGCGCGCCCCCGAGCCGGCCCGCGCGATCGCGCGCGAACTGGTAGGCCACTCGGCCCGAGCGCGAGCCGCGCTCGAGCGCCCACACCAGCGCTTCGCCGCGCAGCGCCTCGATGGCCGCGTCGTCGAGCCCGAAGTGGCGCAGCCACTGGCCGGCGATGGCCAGGTACTCGGGCTGTGAAAACGGATAGAAGCTGATCCACAGGCCGAAGCGCTCCGACAGCGAGATCTTCTCCTCGATCGCCTCGCCCGGATGCAGCTCGCCGTTCTCGTCGTGCGTCGCGGCCAGGTTGTCCTTCATCTGCTCGGGCAGCAGGTGGCGCCGGTTGGACGTGGCGTAGACGACCACGTTGTCCGACGACGCCGAGACCGTCCCGTCCAGCATCGACTTCAGCGCCTTGTAGCCGGCCTCGCCTTCGTCGAAGCTCAGGTCGTCGCAGTAGACGATGAAGCGCTCGGGCCGGCCCTCGATCAGCGCGACGATGTCGGGCAGGTCGACCAGGTCGGCCTTGTCGACCTCGATCATGCGCAGGCCCTGCGGCGCGAACTCGTGCAGGCAGGCCTTGATCAGCGAGCTCTTGCCGGTGCCGCGCGCGCCCGTCAGCAGCACGTTGTTGGCCGGACGGCCCGCCACGAACTGCGCGGTGTTGGCGCGCAGGCGCTCCTTCTGCGCGTCGACCTCCTTCAGGTTGGCGAGCGCGATCGGCGCGACGTGGCGCACCGGCTCGAGCACGCCGCGCGCGCCCGCGCCGAACGCGCCCGGGGCGCGCCGGCGATAGCGCAACGCGATCGAGGCCGACCAGTCGGGCTCGGCGGCGGGCGCGGGCAGCAGTCCCTCGAGGCGGGCGAGCACGCTGTCGGCGCGTCGCAGCAGCGTCTGGAGCGTGGGGTCGGTCGGAGTCGGCTCGGTCATGACGAGAGTTTAGTGAGCGTGCCGCGTCGACGCTTCGCAGACGGCGAACCGCCCGTTGCCAGCCGACGCCAACGAACGGCGGGTTACGCCTGCGGCTAAGCCGCCCTACGCGGTCAGGGTCACGCGCGCGAAGCTGCGCTTGCCCACTTGCAGCACGTAGGTGCCGGCGCCCAGCTTCAGGCCCTTGTCGCTGACCACCGCGGAGTCGATGCGCACGCCGCCCTGTTCGATCTTGCGGTTGCCCTCGCCGTTGGACGGGACCAGCCCGGCCGCGCACAGGATCGCGGCCACGCCCATCGGCGCGCCCGCCAGCGTGACCTCGGGGATCTCGTCGGGGATGCCGCCCTTCGAGCGGTTCTGGAAATCGGCCTCGGCCGCCTCGGCCGCCGCGGCCGAATGGAAGCGCGCGGTGATCTCCTTGGCGAGCATCACCTTGGCGTCCTTCGGATTGCGTCCCGCCTCCACCTCGGCCCGCAAGGCCGCGATCTCGGCCTCGCCGCGGAAGCTCAGCAGCGTGAACCACTTCCACATCTGCACGTCGCTGATCGACAGGATCTTGGCGTACATCGTGTTGGCCGGCTCGGCGATGGCGACATAGTTGTTCTTGGACTTGGACATCTTCTCGACGCCGTCCAGCCCCTCGAGCAGCGGCATCGTCAGGATGCACTGCGGCTCCTGGCCGTACTCATGCTGCAGGTGGCGCCCCACCAGCAGGTTGAACTTCTGGTCGGTGCCCCCGAGCTCGAGGTCGCTCTTGAGCGCCACCGAGTCGTAGCCCTGCATCAGCGGGTACAGGAACTCGTGCACGCTGATGGGCGTCTGGGCCGCGAAGCGCTTGGCGAAATCGTCGCGCTCCATCATGCGCGCCACCGTGTACTTGGCGGCGAGCTGGATCATGCCGCGCGCGCCCAGCGGGTCGCTCCACTCGCTGTTGTAGCGGATCTCGGTCTTCGAGGGATCGAGCACCATGCTGGCCTGCGCGTAGTAGGTCTGCGCATTGGCCTCGATCTGCTCGCGCGTGAGCGGCGGGCGCGTGCTGTTGCGCCCGGACGGGTCGCCGATCTGCGAGGTGAAGTCGCCGATCAGGAAGATGACCGTGTGCCCCAGGTCCTGCAGCTGGCGCATCTTGTTGAGCACCACGGTGTGGCCGATGTGGATGTCCGGCGCCGTCGGATCCAGGCCCAGCTTGATGCGCAGCGGCTGGCCGGTGGCCTCGGAGCGCATCAGTTTCTTCAGCCAGTCGGCTTCGGGCAGGAGCTCGTCACAGCCGCGGCGGCTGATCTGCATCGCCTCGAGGACGCGGTCGGAGGGCTGGGCGGGAGTCGGCGTAGCGGTCATCGGCAGAGGAATTCGGGCGGGCGGGCGGCGATGCAAGCCTGCCCCATCGGACGACTGTGAACAGGCGTCCGGCAAATGCAAGGCTTGTAAATAAGCCTGTAAAGCTCCCTCTTTCGGGGGATTGCTTCGACAGGCGGCTGCTATAGTCGCTCGCGCAGGAAGGCTGCCACTACCATAGCGGCGCCAACCCGGCGAGCGAAAGCTGGCGATTTCGAACTTCGTGTCGTCTTTTGTCGACAACTTCCTCGAAACGTCGCCCGATTCTAAGCGCGCACGCGCAGGCCCGACCTGCCGGACGCTGAATTCATGAAACCGGAAGGCGGCAAGGCAATCGCCGAGCCCGCCCTCCTTCGCTGGAAGAAGTCGTTTTGGATTCCCTGAACCACGTCGAGAAGGCGGTCGAAACCGCCGTGCAATCGCTGTTCGGTCGCGTCGCCCGCTGGAGCCACGCCCACCCGCGCCGTCTGGCCGCCGGCACGGTGACCGTCCTGGCGGTGTTCGCCGGCACGGCCTTCGGCCTCGCGCCGATGGCACCGGACGCCTCCGCCCTGCCCAAGCGCCTGGTCACCGAGACCTTCACGCCGGACAACCTCGACGCGCAGCTCGACGCCCTCGCGGCCCAGCACCTGGTGCTCGCGCGCAGCGAAGTCACCCGCGCCAACGACACCGCCGACACGCTGACCAAGCGCCTGGGCGTCTCCGACGTGCAGCTCGATGCCTTCCTGCAGACCGATGTCACCTCGCGCAAGCTGTGGCAGGGCCGCGCCGGCAAGCTGGTGTCGGCCACCACCGACGACAGCGGCAAGCTGACCGCGCTCGTGGCCCGCTATCCGGCCGAGCGCGACGACCAGTTCGCCACCCACTTCACGCGCCTGACGATCGCCCGCGGCGAGCACGGCTTCACCAGCAAGCTCGAGACGGTGCCGCTGGGCAGCACGACCCGCCTGGCCTCCGGCACGGTGCGCACCTCGCTGTTCGCCGCCACCGACGACGCCAACATCCCCGACCCGATCGCCACGCAGATGGCCGAGATGTTCTCGAGCGACATCGACTTCCACCGCGAGCTGCGCAAGGGCGACACCTTCAGCGTCGTCTACCAGGCCCTGACGGCCGACGGCGAGCCGGTGCCCTGGAACCAGGGCGCGGGACGCGTGCTGGCCGCCGAGTTCGTCAATGGCGGCCATGCGTATTCTTCGGTCTGGTTCGCCGACGCGAACGGCAAGGGCGCGTACTTCGACCTCGGCGGCCGCAGCAAGCACAGCGCCTTCCTGGCCAGCCCGCTGGCGTTCTCGCGCATCACCTCCGGCTTCTCGATGCGGTTCCACCCCATCCTCAACGAGTGGAAGCGCCACGAAGGCGTGGACTACGGCGCGCCGATCGGCACCCCGGTCCATGCGGTGGGCGATGGCGTCGTCTCGTTCGCCGGCCAGCAGAACGGCTACGGCAACGTGATCCAGGTTCAACACTCGGGCAACCGCATGACGGTCTATGCCCACCTGAGCAAGATCGACGTCCACCGTGGCGACCACGTGAGCCAGGGCGACCACATCGGCGACGTCGGCATGACCGGCTGGGCCACGGGGCCCCACCTGCACTTCGAATTCCGCGTCGCGGGCGCCGTCAAGGATCCGCTGACCATCGCCAAGTCCGCCGAGACGCTCGCGCTCGACAACGCCTCGCGTCCGCGCTTCACGGCGATGGCCGACGAGCTGAAGTCCGAGCTGGCGGTGGCCGAGTCGCTCGGCGTGCGCCCCGCCCGCGTAGACTGACCACCCCGCCTGCTGAGACACCCACGCGCCGCGTTTGCCCGACGCACGGTGCGTCGTCCATTCCATGACTCTCTACATTGGCCTGATGAGCGGCACGTCGATGGACGGCGTCGACGGCGTGCTGGTCGACTTCGGCATGGACGCGCGCGCCGGCCTGCGCGTGCTCGCCGACGCGCACCGGCCGATGCCGCCCGCCCTCGGCGCGGAATTGCTCGGACTGAACTCGTCCGGCTCCGACGAGCTGCAACGCGCCGCACTGGCGGCCAACGCCCTGGCACGGCTGCAGGCCGAAGTGGTGGCTCACCTGCTCGACAAGGCCCAGGTCGGGCGCGCCGCCGTCCGGGCCGTCGGATCGCACGGCCAGACCGTCCGCCACCGCCCCGGCGAGTTCGACGGCACCGGCTTCACGCTGCAGCTGAACAACGGCGCGCTGCTGGCCGAGAGCTGCGGCATCGACGTCGTGTGCGACTTCCGCAGCCGCGACATCGCCGCCGGCGGCCAGGGCGCGCCCCTGGTGCCGGCCTTCCATCGCGACGTCTTCGCCGCCACGGCGCCGCGCGCGATCCTCAACATCGGCGGCATCGCCAACGTCACGCTGCTGCCGTCAACGGATGAGTTGGCGCCCGCTCTCGAGGGGCCGCTCGCGGGCTTCGACACGGGCCCGGGCAATGCGCTGATGGACTATTGGTGCAAGCTGCACACCGGCGCCGGGTACGACGACGACGGCCGCTGGGCGGCCTCGGGCCAGGTGGATGCCTCGTTGCTCGCGGCGCTGCTGGCGGACGCCTACTTCGCCAAGGCCGCGCCCAAGAGCACGGGCCGCGATCTCTTCAATGCCGGCTGGCTCGCGCGCGCCCTCGCGCACGCGGGCGGCACGCGCACGCCCGCGGACGTGCAGGCCACCCTGCTGGAGCTCACCGCGCGCAGCGCGATCGACGCCCTGCGCGCCAGCGCGCCGGCCACCCGCGAACTGCTGGTGTGCGGCGGCGGCGCACGCAACGGCGCCCTGATGGCCCGACTCGGCGCACTGTGGCCCGGGTTGCCCGTCGCGACCACCGACATCGCCGGGCTGCCGGCGATGCAGGTCGAGGCCGCCGCGTTCGCGTGGCTGGCGCGCCAGTTCTGCGAGCGCAGGCCCGGCAACCATCCGGGCGTCACCGGGGCGGCCGGGCTGCGCGTGCTGGGTGCGTTGTATCCCGCCTGAAATCACGCTCGCGGCGGTTTGGATACCCTGGGCGGTGTGCCCGAGCCTTCGTCGGCGCTGGCCCTGCTGGCCGGTCTTGGGGTGCTCGCAGCCGCCCGCCGCCGTCGCGCCGATTCGGGCCTCCCGGAAACGAAAACGGCGCCCGCGGGCGCCGTTCTTGCGAAGCCTGGCCGACCGATCAGGCCGAGAAGCTCGAGCCGCAGCCGCAGGTGCTGGTGGCGTTCGGATTCTTGATGACGAACTGGGCGCCCTGCAGGTCTTCCTTGTAGTCGATCTCGGCGCC
>Ga0209759_1001266_pt1 | contig 15217 bp, 18 predicted proteins | sample AraplaCL_Col_mMS_FD_184261 | JGI IMG/M metagenome (GOLD analysis project Ga0209759, IMG submission 184261) | Arabidopsis root microbial communities from the University of North Carolina, USA - plate scrape CL_Col_mMS (SPAdes) (version 2) | ecosystem: Host-associated > Plants > Roots >...
CATCGACATCGGAATCATCCGGATCGACATGACCGCTTCCTGCAGGTCGCGGGTGTTGCGCTCGAGGTCGGTCAGGCCGGCCAGCAGTTGCTGGTTCAGCTGGCCTTCGCCGCTGTTCTGCGCCAGCATGGCCTGCGTGATCACGAGTTCGCCGACGAGGTTGATCAGCTGGTCGACCTTCTCGATGGACACGCGCAGCGTGGCCTGGTCGGGCGCGGCGACGGACTTCTCGACGGCGCGGGCGGCCGCCTTGGGCGCGGCAGCAACGGCGGCAGCCGCCGCGGCGTCTTCGCCGGGCTGGGGCGCGCTGGCGGTCGCGGCGACGTCGCCCTGGTTCGCATCGGGCAGCGGCTCGAAGAAGCCATAGCCCGGATCCACCGGGATTTCTTCCGGGGGCGCGCCGGCGTTTTCCGGGAAGAAGCCGAAGCCGGGGTCGGACGGACGCATCTGGATCAGCTCGCGCGCCACATGGAACGTGAACAGGTCCAGCAGTTCATTGTCGGAGGTGGTCGTCACGACGCGGAAGCGGCGCATGCCGTCCGCGGCGCGGCCGCCGTCCAGCGGTTCGATCGTGCCCAGATCCTCGATCTCGCTGAACAGCTCGCTCAGCGCATCGGCGGTCTCGGGCTTTTCCAGCGGGCCGATGACCAGTTCGATCGCGCGCGTCTGCGCCTTCGGAATGGGCATCGACTTCAGCGTCGGGCTGGTCACCACGGGCGCCGCGACCGGCTTGGCCACGGGCGCCGGCGTCTGGCCTTCGGCCATCGCGCGGATGCGGCCCAGCAGCTCGCTGGTGTCCGGGGCGCTGCTGGCGGAACCCTGGTGCACCGCCAGCTGCGCCTTGAGCGCATCGCCGGCGGCCAGCAGCACGTCCACCATGGCGGACGTGGGCGTCAGTTCGTGGCGGCGCAGCTTGTCCAGCAGCGTCTCCATCTGGTGGGTCAACGCGGCCACGTCCGAGAAGCCGAACGTGGCGGCACCACCCTTGACGGAGTGCGCGCAACGGAAGATGGCGTTCATCTCCTCGTCGTCGGCGGCCTCGACGTTGAGCTCCAGGAGCTTCTGCTCCATCAGCTCCAGGTTCTCGCCGGCTTCCTCGAAGAAGACCTGGTAGAACTGGCTCAGGTCGATGCCGGCCGAGCTGCTGTTGTTACTGATCTCACCCATTACTCTTACTCCTGATCCGGATTTCTTGTCGCCCGTCAGCGAACGAGCTTTAAGGCTTGCCCTTCAGCGAACGACCTTGCCGATGACTTCGATCAGCTTGGCGGGATCGAACGGCTTGACGAGCCAACCGGTGGCACCGGCGGCACGGCCGGCCATCTTCATCTGGTCGCTCGACTCGGTGGTCAGGATCAGGATCGGGGTCTGCTTGAACTTGGGGTTCTCGCGCAGCTTCTTGGTCAGGCTGATGCCGTCCATGCGGGGCATGTTCTGGTCGGTCAGCACGAGGTTGTAGTCGCGCTGGCTGGACTTCTCGAAAGCATCCTGGCCGTCGACGGCTTCAACGACGTTGAAACCGGCGTTCTTCAGGGTGAACGCCACCATCTGGCGCATCGAGGGGGAATCGTCCACGGCAAGAATCGTGTGCATTGCAGTTCTCCGGAGGGGTCTTGAATAAGGGCTTGAAGGAGGGAGTCAGAACAGGTCGATGGAGCCAGCGTCCATCTCGTCCTGGGTCACGGGGTTGGGTCGCATCGGGGCGTCCTCGACGATGGCTTCGCCGTCTTCGTCGTCGCCCATGGCGTCGCGCGCGATCCGGTCGGCGCAGTTGCGCAGCCGGCGTTGCGTGTGCGCGATCAGCTGCGTGGCCATGTCCTGGAACTGCAGCGCGGTGATGGCGCCGGCCAGCGATTGCAGCGCTTCCTTGATCGGCGCGGTGTCGAGATTGACCTTGGGCGCTTCGTCCCTCAGCACGTTCATCTGGTTGGACGCACCGTAGAAATGACCCATCAGCGCTTCGCCGGCGTCCTCGAGCAGGCGCTGCAGGCGCTCGAGGTCGTGCGAAGCCACCATCAGGTGATCCTGCAGGTCTGCCGCCGCCACGAGCGGCAGTCCGCCTCCGGGCGGTGGGGTCTGGGCGTCACTCGTCAGCATCGTGGCTCCAAGCATTGGATTGGTGTTCTGCGGGCAAGGCATGGACAAGCCTCGAAACCCGTGGGGATTGCGCTTGATTCTTCGGCACCTGGGCCCCGAACATTGAGGAGATCACGACAGAAAACCCCATCCTTTTCTTGCCAAGCGGGGCCGAGCCGCCTTGCAAGTGACGTTTTTGGCATCCCGCACCCGGGGGGCGGCGCGCGGCCCCCCCCGATCCCGACGGCTACACTCGACGCCATGCCATCCCATTGCACGCCGGCCCGCCGCACGTCGCTGCGCGTCCTGCACCTGGAGGACTCCGAGCTCGACCATGAGCTCGAGATGGCGCACCTGCGCCGCGGGGGCGTCCAGGTCGAGTCGATGCGGGTCGATTCGGAACCGGCGTTCCGCGCGGCGCTGGAATCGCACTGGGACATCGTCCTGTCCGACTTCAACGTGCCCGGTTTCTCGGGCCTGGCCGCGCTGGACATCGTCAAGTCGCTGGACCGTCCGCTGCCCTTCATCCTGATCTCGGGCGAGATCGGCGAGGACGTGGCGGTCGCGGCCATGCGCAACGGGGCCAGCGACTACCTGCTCAAGGCCAACCTGGCGCGGCTGGCTCCGGCCGTCGAGCATGCGATCGACGCACACGAGGCGCGCCTGGCGCGCGAGCAGTCCGACCAGCAGCTCGCGCAGTCACGCCAGCGGCTGTCGGAACTGGCGCAGCACCTGCAGACCAGCGTCGACAACGAGCGCGCCGCGATCGCGCGCGAGATCCACGATGACGTGGGCGGCTCGCTGACGGCGCTGAAGTTCGACCTGGCCTGGATCGCGCGCCATTCCAAGGAGGCCCAGGTGCAGCAACGCGCCCAGGCTGCTCTGGAAGTGGTGACCCACGCCATCGAGTCGAGCAAGCGCATCATGCACAACCTGCACCCGGCCATCCTCGAGCAGGGCCTGGTGGCGGCGCTGCAGTGGATGGGCGCCCGCTTCGAAAAGCGCACCGGCGTCGCGTGCACCTTCCGCACCAGCCACGAGGTGATGCAACTGCCTTCCGGCGTCCCGCTGGTGGCGTATCGCACGGCGCAGGAGGCGCTCACCAACATCACCAAGCACGCCAACGCCACGCGGGTCAGCGTCGACCTGTCGCTGGCCGGCGGCGTGCTGTCGCTGGAGATCAGCGACAACGGCATCGGCCTGCGCGATGCCGACCTGGCCAAGGCGCGCAGCTTCGGCATTCGCGGCTTGCACGAGCGCGCGTCGACGGTGGGCGGCTGGGTCGACCTGGCCAGCAGCCGGCAGGGCACGACGCTGATCCTGTCGGTGCCACTGTCGGCCGAAGCCCACGGCTACTCCTCGGAGTTCGGGCCGGACGCCGAGGACACCCATCCGCCGTTCGAAGATTCCGCTGATCCATCCGTCTGGGGAGGCCTATGATCCGCGTCATCCTTTGCGACGACCACGCGCTGATCCGCCGCGGCATCCGCGACACGCTGTCCGACGCCCCCGACATCCAGGTGGTGGGCGAGGCCGGCGACTACTCCGAGCTGCGCGGACTGCTGCGCAACACGCCGTGCGACGTGCTGGTGCTGGACATCAACATGCCCGGGCGCAGCGGCCTAGACGTGCTGGCCGTGCTCAAGGACGAGGGCGCCTCGATGAAGGTGCTGATCTGCAGCATGTATCCGGAAGACCAGTATGCGATCCGCGCGCTGCGCGCCGGCGCCTATGGCTACGTGAACAAGGGCGGCGATCCGCAGCAACTGGTGCTGGCGGTGCGCACGGTGTCGCAGGGCCGCAAGTTCGTCACGCCCGACATCGCGCAGATGCTCGTCGACAGCCTGAGCGAGCCGAACGACGGGCCCGCCCATGAGAAGCTGTCCGATCGCGAACTGCAGACCCTGAAGATGATCGCGTCGGGCAAGCGGCTGTCGGACATCGCCAATGAACTGACGCTGTCGCCCAAGACCGTCAGCGTCTACCGGGCCCGCGTGCTGGAGAAGCTGGCGCTGACCAACAACTCCGAGCTGACGGTGTACGCGATCCGCAACGGGCTGGTCGGGGAGTAGGGCGGGTTGGCCGCAGGCGTGACCCGCCGTGCGCGGGCATGACGAGGCGCCGATATGGTGGGTTACGCCTACCCTGCTCCGCCCCCAACCCGTCATCCTGCGCGCAGTCGCAGGATCCATCCCCGCCCATGACGCGTCAATCCGCCATTCGTCATCCTGCGCGAAGTCGCAGGATCCATCCCCGCCGCGCTCTCCCCTGGGCGAGGCGCCATCACCCGTACAGCTGCTCCGCCCGCTGGTACAGGATCCAGCTCGTCGCGATGTACTTGTCGCCACCTTGCGGCCGGTTGCCGCGATGCGTGTGGGTGAAGCCGGTGGGCGCAATGAGCAGGCTGCCCGTGCGCGGCGCGACCTTGCGCTGCTGGTAGAGGAATTCCGTCTCGCCGGCCTCGAAGCCGTCGTTCAGATAGATCGTCCACAGCACGGCGCGGTGCAGCGCCTCGCCGTTGTCGCGCTTCGGATACTGCTCGCAATGCCAGTACGGGTAGCCGCCCTGGCCGGCGACGTACTTCTGCAGGTTGATCGCGCCGGGCCGGAACACCTTGGCGATCAGGCCGTCCAGCAGCTCGTCGCCCATGCTGGCGACGCCGTCGGCGTCGAGCGCGCGCAGTTCCCCGCTGGCGGCGTCGCGCATCTTGAGCTGCAGCGGCGCGAGCGCGACATGCGCGTAGCGGCGCAGGTAGTGGCGCAGCCCGCGCACGGCGGCGTCGTTGAGCTGCTGACGCGCGTCGACCCAGCCGGCCGTCGAATCGAGGTGGATGTCCCAGCTGTCCTTCAGCGTCACGTCGACGCCGCCGCCGGTGGCGCCGCGCTGCGCCTGGCCGCTGCGCTCGAAGCGCTCGATCAGCGCCGCGCAACTCGAGGCATCCAGGGCGTTTTCGATGATCTCGATGAAATCCACAGCCATCGCTGATTCTAGGGTGCACGAAATGCGGTACCGGGTACGCCTTTTCGAGATGTGAAAGGCCGTACCCGGTACTGGGCTTGCGTCGATCGCGGCGGGGTATTCCGACAGCTACGCGCTCGGCCGCGACGGCCGCGTGCTGAGCTGGGGCCGGAACTTCCACGGCGCACTCGTCGCCCAGCGACCGCACGCCCACGCGCGTGGCGACGGCAGGCAACACGCTGGCGTTGACGGCGGCCGCCTACCCGAACCTGCTGCGCCGCGCCCGCTGAACAGCGCGCCCGGCAATGCAAAACGCCCGCGGCTGCGGGCGTTTTTCATGGGGCGCGGCCGGATCAGAATCCCAGGCTGGCCAGCAGGTCGTCGACTTCGCCCTGGTCCGTCACCACGTCGGTGCGGCCTTCCGGGTTGACGACCGGGCCGTTCAGCACGGACGGATCGACCTGCTCGCGCACGCCTTCGGGCACCACCTGGATCAGCAGCTTGACCAGGCTGTCTTCCAGGTCGTTGGCCAGCGTCACGACCTTGGCGACCACCTGGCCGGTCAGGTCATGGAAGTCCTGCGCCATCATGATGTCGGTCAGGTGGTCGTCGATGCGCTTGGTCGAGGTCTCGACTTCCTGCACGAAGTTCATCACGGCGCCGGTGGCCACGGCCTTGACCGGGTCGGCGACGATCAGCTGGGCCATCCTGCGGGTGGCGTCGGCGATCTGGCGGTGCTCCAGCTTGGCGGCGTCCACCGTGTTGAGCACCTTGTTGGCGGCGTCGGCCGTCTTGGTGGCGATGTAGCTCAGGCGGCTGCGCGCGTCGGGCAGCCCCTCGGTGGCGGTCTGCAGCTTGGGCATCACGCCCAGTTGCTGCATGGTGTCGTGCAGCACGCGGGTGATGTTGCCCAGCTGCTGGAACACCTCGGGCGACACTGCCAGGGAATCGGCCTTCATCGCGGCGATATCTTCCATTTTCATGATGACTCCCCGCGTCAGGCCGTGGTGGCCAGTTTTTGCATGATCTTCTGGACCTTCTCTTCCAGCGTCGCCTTGGTGAAAGGCTTGACGATGTAGCCGGCGGCGCCCGATTGCGCGGCCAGGACGATGTCCTCCTTGCGCGCCTCGGCGGTCACCATCAGCACGGGCAGGTGCTTGATCGAGTCGTCCGCCTTGATCGCCTTGAGCAGGTCGAAGCCGTTCATGTTGGGCATGTTGATGTCCGACACGACGAAGTCGAACTTCGCGGCCTTGAGCATGTTCAGCGCGACCTGGCCGTCTTCGGCTTCCTCGCAGTTGTTGCAGCCCATCTCCTTGAGCAGCCCGCGCACGATGCGGCGCATGGTGGAGAAGTCGTCGACGACAAGGAATTTAAGGTCGGTGGGGTTGCTCATGGTGTCCTCAGGGCGAAGTTCTGCAGGGATATCGGTCAGTGGGTGGGCGCGCTTGAGCCGGCAGCCGGCGCGTCAGTGGAATTTGTCGCACTCGAGGCCGAAACATCGGCGCCGTCGGGGGCGGCCTTGTCGGGATCGGTGCGGAACATGCGGTCTTCCGCATCGCGGTTCATCACGACGATGCTGATGCGGCGATTCGTCGGCGCCAGCGGATCCTTGTCGTCGAAGGGCTGGCTGGAGGCCAGGCCCTGTACGCGCAGGACGCGGTCGTCCGTCAGGCCGCCGGCGATCAGCTCGCGGCGCGAGGCATTGGCGCGGTCGGACGACAGCTCCCAGTTGCCGTAGCCGCGGTCCCCGCCGGGGTAGAGCTGGGCGTCGGTGTGGCCTTCGAGCGTGAGCCGGTTGGGCACCTCGACCAGCACCGAGCCGATCGCGCGCAGCAGATCCTTCATGTACGGGGCGATCGTTGCCGAACCGGAGGCGAACATCGGCCGGTTCTGGTCGTCGACGATCTGGATGCGCAGGCCGTCGCGGGTCATGTCCAGGCGGATCTGCGAGCTCAGATCCTTGAGCTTGTCGCTGCTCTGCATCTTCTGCTGGATCTCCTGCTTGAGGTTTTCCAGCCGGGTGATCTCGGCGCGCTTTTGTTCGGCCTTGAGCTTGTGCAGGTTGATCGTGTTGCGTTGGGCCTCGATGTCGCCCTTCTTGACCTGGCCGACGGTGGAGGTCAGGCTCTCGCCGCCGCCCTTGAGCACGGAATTGGAGTCGCCCGAACCGGAGCCGCCTGCCAGCGCGATCTTGAGCGGCGACTGGAAGTAGTCGGCGATGCCCTTCTTGTCGCCGTCGGTGGTCGAGCCGAGCAGCCACATCAGCAGGAAGAACGCCATCATGGCCGTCACGAAGTCGGCGTAGGCGATCTTCCACGCGCCGCCATGGGCGGCGTGGCCGCCCTTCTTGACGCGCTTGATGATGATCGGCTGGAGCTTCTTCGAGTCGCCGGCCATGGTCTTACTTCTTGCCCTTCACATGGGCCTCGAGCTCGATGAAGCTCGGACGGTCGGGCGAGTACAGCACCTTGCGGCCGAACTCGATGGCCACCTGCGGCGCATAGCCCTGCATCGATGCCAGCAGCGTGGTCTTGATGCACTGCAGCTCCTTGCCGTTGTCCTCGACCTTCTGCTCCAGCAGGCCGCTCAGCGGCTCCATGAAGGCGTAGGAAAGCAGGATGCCCAGGAAGGTGCCGACCAGCGCCGAGCCGATCATCGCGCCCAGCACGGCCGGCGGCTGGCCGACCGAGCCCATGGTCTTGACCACGCCCAGCACGGCCGCGACGATGCCGAACGCCGGCAGGCCGCCGGCGACACGGCTCAGCGCCGCGACGGCGGCGTGCTCCTCGTTGTGGTGCGTCTCGATCTCGGAGTCCATCAGCGACTCGATCTCGTGCGCGTTGAGGTTGCCCGAGACCATCATGCGCAGGTAGTCGGTGATGAACTCGACCACGTGGTGGTCGCTGCCGACGATCGCGTACTTCTGGAACAGCGCGGAGCTTTGCGGCTCCTCGACGTCCTTTTCGATCGACATCAGGCCTTCCTTGCGCGCCTTCTGCAGGATGTCATAGAGCAGCGCCAGCAGCTCCATGTAGCGCGCCTTGCTGAACTTGCTGCCCTTGAAGCAGGAGCCCAGGCCCCGCATCGCGGCCTTGATCACCTTCATCTGGTTGTTGGCCAGGAAGGCGCCGCCCGCGGCTCCGAAGATCGTGATGAACTCGAAGGGCAGCGCATGCAGGATGACCGCGATGCTGCCTTCCTCGGCGATGTAGACGCCGAAGACGCAAGCCAGTGCGACGACCCAGCCGACGATCACAAACATTTTGGGTACGCTTCCAGTTCTTTATTCATGCCGGGCGCCGCGTGACGGGAGCCATGCGGCTTTATCGACTCGTCCGGCGCGCGCCTTGAGGGCGCAACCGGTTCGAAATGGCCGGGATTGAGGCGCCAGACCCCCATTTCCGACACATTGGTGAAGCGGACGGCGATCGGGCTGGTCATGCGCCGGCCCGGTAGATCCAGACGGGGCGTCCCGACGGCAGCGCCAGCCGGGCATGTGGGGTCCAGCCTGCGGCCTCGAACTCGAGGCTGACGATCCAGCTGCCCGGCCGCATCTGCGCCTGCGCCTTGGCGAGCGCGCGCGCCATGCTTTCGGGGCGCTGGAACAGGTAGACCAGGTCATGCGCGGCCCAGGAGGCGCGCCACATGTCGCCTCGCTCGACGTGTGCCCACGGGCAGCGCCGCCGGGCAAGCAGCGCCAGCGGCCAGCTCCATTCGACGCCCGCCAGGCGCGCCTGCGGCCAGACGGCGCGCAGCGCGCGCAGGCCATGGCCGAGTCCGCAGCCGGCGTCCAGGATAAGGGCGCCGGGCGCCAGCGCGACGTGGGCGTCCAGGCCGGCGAGGGCGTCGCGCGGCGTCGGAAAGACCGGGGCGTCGCGCCAGGCGGTGACCGGGTAGGCCAGCGCCAGCGCGGCCAGCGGCAGCAGCCAGGTCCAGGCGGGAAGTGCGGCTCCAGCGCCGCTGAGCAGCAGCGACAGCGGGAAGCCGGCGGCGACGATCACGCGCCGCCAGAAGGTCCCGGTCCAGACGGCGGGCGTTGCCGCGGCCAGCAGCCCGGCCGTGATGGCCGGGGCCGGGGCCAGCCCGCCCGTACGCTCGAGCAGCGTCATCACGATCCACCCGGCCGCCCACGCGGCCAGCGCGGGCAGCGGCCAGCGCAGGCCGGGCAGGCGCGCGGGCAGCACAGGGCGAGATGACGGAGAGTGAGCCATGCTGCCCAGTGTCCCGGGCCAAGCCCGGCAGCACCCGCCGGAAAAGAGCGGCAATCCCGGCCGTTCTTCATCTTGCGGCGCAGCAAAAGGCAGGGGGCGCCGGCGACCGTTGGCTCCAGGAAAAGAAAAAGGCGATCCGGTGAGGGATCGCCTTGGAAAGCACAGGGGTTGTGCTAGGAGGAGACAAGCAAGAAAAAACAAGAAAACAGTAACTGTCTAGACCGCATATCGGACCGTTTGTTCCGACAATCAAGTCCGTATCTGTAAAGAATCGCGAACTAGTTCACGAATCGCCGTGTCCCCAGCTGACACCGGTCACGGCAACTCGACTGCGATTCAATGGGCCAGGGACAGCGCACCGGCCGCCTTGCCCTTGCCGGCGCGCGCCGGCGGATTGCACAGGCCACAGACGAAATGGCGCGCCATCTCGTGCGGATGAGTCACGAAGTTGCCGCTGCACTTCGTGCACTTGGTCAGCGTCAGCATGCCGTTGTCGACGAACTTGACCAGGCGCCAGGCGCGGGTGATGGACAGCAGCGGCTCCAGGCCCTGGGCTTCGGTCTGCTCCAGGTAGAGCTGGTAGGCCTTGATGACGGTGTCGATCTCTTCCATCGCCGCCGCCTTGTTCAGGTACTCGTGGATGTTCAGGAAGAGGCTGGCGTGGATGTTGGGCTGCCAGGTCATGAACCAGTCGGTCGAGAACGGCAGCTGTCCCTTGGACGGGCTGCGGCCGGAGACTTCCTTGTACAGGCGCAGCAGGCGCTCGTAGGACAGGTCGGTCTCCGACTCGAGCACCTGCAGACGGGCGCCCAGCTTGATCAGCGTGACGGCACGTTCGATCTGACGGGCCTCGGTAAGGATGCTCTTGACGCGCATGGGGATCTCTCCTGCCTGTTGATTCGTATGGGGCCTGGCTGAAAGCGCCGGGAAGGCTTACGCGGCTTCCTGGTGGCGGCCGGCCATCAGGATCGAGGCATGCAGACGCGAAACGGTTTCGTTGGCGGCGGTCTTGCCGTGGCTGGTGATCAGGTTCCAGACCAGGTCGTCGTCCATGCGGAAGCGGCACAGCAGGGTGTTGCCCGCGCAGATCTTCATCATCTGGGCCGGGGTCAGCGAGGCGATCATGTTCGCGGTCTCTTCCGACACGCCCAGGCGGAACAGCGCTTGTTCGCGATCCGAACGGATCAGGCTTTGCGCCAGCATCATGTACGACAGGTTGGCTTCGCGGATCTCGGCCAGGATTTGAGTGGTTTCCATGATGCTTTTCCTTGTGTGCGGTGGGGGAAGAAACGGTGTCAACGTGAGATGGACTTTAAAGCCGGGAACTGGGACGCAACATAAGTCCACTTCCGCGACTTGAGTCGGCCTGGCGCCACGTCCCCTGTCAGGCAAATTCCTACATGGCGGCAGCCGATCGGGCGCGACGCAGACCGGGAACACCACGTGCTCCGCGCTCGGATTTGGGATATATTTCCCAAATGCTGGAGGACTCGACACTGGTTTCCGCGATCGGCCTGGCGCTGGCGAAGCTGCTTCGCCCGCTCGTGCGGTTGCTGCTCAAGCATTCCTTTCCGTACAGCGCGTTCGAATCGATCGCCAAGCGTGTCTATGTCGAGACGGCCATGGCGGACTTCGCGCTGCCGGGCAAGAAGCCGTCGATCTCCCGCGCGGCCATCCTCACCGGGCTGACACGCAAGGACGTCAACCTGCTGCTGGCCGAGCCCTCGTCGCGCGCCGACCGTGCCACGGCCTACTACAACCGCGCCGCGCGCGTGCTCACCGCCTGGGTACGCGAGCCGCGCTTTGCCGGGCCGGGCGAGTCCCCTCAGCCCTTGCCCATCGACGGGCCGGACGGCTTCGGTGAACTGGTGCGGCTGCATGGCGGCGACGTGCCCACGCGCGCCGTGCTCGACGAGCTGCAACGCGTCGGCGCGGTGCAGGTACTGGCCGACGGGCGCGTCGCGCTGCGCCAGCGCGCCTACGTGCCGCAGGACAGCATCGTGCAGAAGCTGGGGATCCTGGGCACCGACGTCGGCGAGCTCATCGAAACCATCACCCACAACATCGAACACGGCGCCACCGATGCGCGCTACCAGCGCAAGGTGATGCACGTCGGCATTCCGGTCGATGCGTTGCCGGCCTTCCGCGAGATGAGTGCCCGCCAGTCGCAGGCGCTGCTCGAGGATCTGGATGCCTGGCTGACCGAGCATGACATCGAGCACCTGCCGGAGTCCGGGCTTCCGCCCGGCGATACGGCGCGCGTCGGCGTCGGCATCCATTACTTCGAGCAACTCACCAGCAAGCAGGAAAGCCAGACATGACCAGGATTCTTCTTTCGGCCGTCGCCGCGGCGGCTCTCTCGCTTCTCGCTGCCTGCGGGGGCGGGGACGGCGCGGAAGACAGCAGCGCTGCCAACCGGGCCGCGCCGGCGGGCACCGTCGATACGGGCGGCATCGGCGGCAGCGGCATCACGACGAAATCGATCGTCGTCGGCGGCACGGCCACGCCCAGCATCGGGGGGGTCGGAGGCTCCGGCAGCCCGGCGCCGATGGTCGGCGGCGTCGGCGGCAGCGGCATCAAGTCGGTTGGAGCGACGCAGGCGTGCGGGCTGCAAGGCGTTTCCGTCACCATCGCCGGCGCGCGCGTGAATGCCGATGGCGCCGCCGCGCTCGATGGCGCAGGTTGGATCGACGTGGCGGTGCCGGCGCCGGTGCGCGCCGATCTGCTGCGGCTGGCCGCGGGCGAGTCGTTGCCGCTGGATTTCTCGGCGCTGCCCGAGGGCACCTATCGTCAGATCCGGCTGCTGCTGGTGGCCGGCGACGCGGCCGCGCCGTTGGCAGATGCGGTGATCGCCGACGGCCAGGAGAGCCCGCTGGCCGTGCCCAGCGCCGCGCAAGGCGGGCTGCCGCTGGCCACGACGATCACGGTCGCGCAGGGACGCGCCACGGCGTCGTTCGACGGGCTGGACGTCTGCCGGGCCGTCTCCGGCACGGCCGGCACGTATGCGCTCAACGCCGCGGGGAGCGGCGCAACAACTCAGGTCGCCGCCACGTATTGAGGCTCGGCGCACCGGGAACAGGGAGGCCCATCACCATGGCACAGTTCGACGATATCGGTTTCCTGCTGATGGACGTTGCCAAGATGTGCAACGTCGACGCGGCTCGCGTCGTCAAGGGCGACGCGATCGCCGCCAGCCTGGCCGCGCCCGACCAGTCCGGATTCCATGTCATCGGTTCCGAGGCGTTCCAGGCTCCCGACGGCACGCCCGCACGGCTGTTGCTGCTGAGCATGAAGCGGCGCCGCCTCACCGAGCGCGAACGCACGGTGCTGCGGGCCATGGCCCTGCATGCGCAGATGCAGATGCAGGCGGCGTCCAGCGCCTTCTAGCGCGAGAGCGCGAGCTTGAGCACCGGCGCGGCGACCGCGGGCGCGGCCGCGCCGTCCACCTCGCGGTAGTACTTGGCCGGGGTGCCGAACCACACCTGGTTGTCCGGCACGTCCTTGCGCACCTGGGAGCAGGCGCCGATCTCGGCGTTCTCGCCGATCGTGACCGACGGCATGATCACCACGCTGGCGCCGAAACGCGACTTGCGCTTGAGACGGCCCGGGCTCTTCTCGTTGTTCTTGAGCAGGTCCGGCGTGTCGGTCACGACGAAGGCGTACTTCATCACGACCTCGTCCTCGACCACGGTGCCCGCCGACAGCGTGCCGCGGCTGCCCATCAGCACGCGGTCGCCCAGCTGGCATTGGTCGCGGATCTCGCAGAACGAGGTGAACGAGCAGTCCTCGCCGATGCGCACGCCGCGGCCGATCTTGGTGTACGTGCCGATCTTGCTGCGGGCGCCGATGCGCGAGCCCGCCTGCACCATCGCGTAGTCCTCCAGCACGACGCCGTCGGCCAGCTCGACGCCGTCCTCGACGATGCAGAAGCGGCCGATGCGCACATCGCTGCCGAGGGTGGCCAGGGGGGAAACGAAGGAACCGTGCATGGGAAGCCCTTTCAGGACGGAAGCTTGGGAACGCCGGCGTGGCTGGCCTTGGTGTCCATGATCCGGGCGGGAACGCCGGATACCACGACACCTTCCAGTTCCACGTCGCGGGTGACGACGGCGCCAGCTCCGACCACCACGCCGCGCGCGAGCGCGATGCGGGGCCTGAGCACGCTGGCGGCGCTCAGGAAGGTCCGGTCGCCCAGGCGGCAGTTGCCGGCGATCGAGACGTTGTTGGCGAAGTGCACGTGGTTGCCGATGACGCAGCCATGGCCGATCTTGGTGCCGTGCGCGACGACGCAGCCGTCGCCCAGCGAGGTCACCTCGTTGACGGAGCCACGCACGACGGTGACGTCGGTGCCGATGAAGCAGTCGTCGCCGATGCGCGCGCCGCCGATCTGCGGCTGCACGATGCGCTCGCCGGTGTGCGGATCCCAGACCCAGGCCACGCCCGTGGCGCCGATCGTCGAATGCGATTCGATGGTCACGCCGTCCCCGACGACGCTGCCGTCCTTGACGACGACGTGCGAATCGAGATGGCAGCGGGCGCCGATCTCGCAGTCGCCGATCACGCAGTACGGGCCGATCACCGTGCCGGCGCCGATGCGGGCGCCGGGAGCGATCACGGCGGTCGGATGGATGCTCGTCTCGACGGGTGCCGGGGCCGCGAAGAAGTGGCGCATCAGCAGGTAGAACGCGCGTTGCGGGTGCTGCAGTTCGATCTGGCAGGCGATGTCGCCCGGCAACCGCCGCGGCGTCAGGACGGCGATCTGGGCATGCTGCAAGTCAGGCTCGCCGTCGCCTTCCCAGAAATACAGGCCGCGCGCCTCCTGGGCGAACAGGCTGCAGAAGCGCAACGGACCCACGTCGCGCGAGCCGTGCAGCGCGAAGTCCAGTCCGAGCTCGTCGAGCGCGGCCAGGATGTCCTGCAGGGAGAAGGTGTCGCGGCGCACGGGCGGGCCTCAGGCGGTGGCGGGCTCGGCCGTCCGTGCCACGGCCGGCGCGGTCGCCGGATGGCTCGCCAGGACGCGCAGCCAGAACGGCTTGTAGGCGGCGTGCAGGCGCTCGAGGTTGCCGCCGTGGTGCTGGATCAGGTCGAAGAATTCGTTCATCACCGGATCGTCCTCGCCGAAGCGTTCCAGGCATTCGCGCACGTTCCACTTGACCGCGGTGACGACATCGGCCGGCGTGATGCGGCCTTCGCGCCAGGCGTGCAGCGCGGTGGTCACCCAGGCCATCGACGACACGCGGCCGATGCTGGTGTTCATGTGGTGCGTCGTCTGCGCGGCGTGCTGGCGGAAGATGCCCAGGTGGTCGCGCACGATCACCAGCGGGGCGACCTGCACGGCGGTCAGCACGAAGCCGACGTCCAGCCAGCCGTAGTACGACAGGTCGTCCACCGGCGGGCGCGGATAGGCGCGCGCGCCTTCGGCCGACATCACGATGTGCGAGAACTCGCCGATCCAGTTGTTGCAGGTCGGCACCATGGTCTTGAACAGCGTGTCGGCGTCGACGGGCACGTGCAGCAGCGGGCTTTGCGCGACGACGGCGGGCTGGTTGATGCCCATCACCGGCCGGGTGTCGCCGTGCGTCACCCAGCGCCGGCTGACCGACGCGCTGAAGCGGCCCGTGCGGTGCGCGGCCATGTGCGAGCGGTAGAACTCGGGAAAGACGACGTCGTCGTCGAGCTGCAGGTGCACGAAGGGCGAGCTGTCCGCCCAGCGGTCGATCAACGATTGGTGGTTCAGGCGCGCGTTCTTCGGGCCGCGCACCACCTCGATGTCGAGCGAGCGCGAGAGCTCGCCATAGTGGCCGGACTGGATGAGCTGCGTGATCTCGTCGCCCGGGCTGTCGTCGGACACGATGACGCGGAAGTCGCGGAAGGTCTGGCGCGCGAGGCCGAGCAGGGTCTCGCCCAGGAATTCCTTCTTGTACGCGGGAATGAGGGTGGTGATCGTCGGCATGCGCGCTTTCCGGGCC
>Ga0209759_1001267_pt1 | contig 15206 bp, 15 predicted proteins | sample AraplaCL_Col_mMS_FD_184261 | JGI IMG/M metagenome (GOLD analysis project Ga0209759, IMG submission 184261) | Arabidopsis root microbial communities from the University of North Carolina, USA - plate scrape CL_Col_mMS (SPAdes) (version 2) | ecosystem: Host-associated > Plants > Roots >...
GCGCCTCCAGCGTCTGCTGGTCGACGCCATGGTGCGCGCCGGCCGACAGCGCGCTGCCCTGCCCGGTCTCGAAATACATCACGTTGTCGCCCAGCGGCCCGCGCCGCAGCGCGCGCGCCATCGCGTGCGCCTCGTCGAGCAGGGCCAGCGACACGCCGAAGCCCCGGTTGGCCGCCTCGGTGCCGGCGATCGACTGGAACACCAGGTCGACCGGCGCGCCCTGCTCGATCGCACGCATGGTGTTGGTGACGTGCGTGAGCACGCAGGCCTGCGTCGGGATCTGCTGGCCGCCGATCAGGTCGTCCAGCAGGTTCAGCAGGCGCACCAGCTGCGCGACGCTGTCGGCCGCCGGATTGATGCCGATCACCGCGTCGCCGGCGCCGTACATCAGGCCGTCGACGATGCTGGCCAGGATGCCCGCGGCGCTGTCGGTCGGGTGGTTGGGTTGCAGGCGCACGGCCAGCGAGCCCGGCAGGCCCAGCGTGTTGCGAAAGCGCGTGACGACGCGGCAGCGGCTGGCCGCGAGGATCAGGTCCTGGTGGCGCATGAGCTTGCTGACGGCGGCCGCCATCTCGGGCGTCAGGCCGGGCGCGAGGGCGGCCAGCGCGGCGGGCGTGGCCGCGTCGGACAGCAGCCAGTCGCGCAGGCCGCCCACGGTCAGGCCCGCTACCGGCGCGAAGGCCCGCGCGTCATGCGTGTCGACGATCAGCCGCGTGACCTCGTCGTCCTCGTAGGGCACCACGGCCTGGGAAAGAAAGGTGGCCAGCGGGACATCGGCCAACGCGGCCTGGGCCGCGACCCGTTCCTGCGCCGTCTCGGCGGCCACGCCGGCCAGCCGGTCGCCGGAGCGGCCCGGGCTGGCCTTGGCCATGAGCTCGCGCAGGTCCGCGAAACCGTAGACCCTGAGACCCACCGTGGCGCGATAGCTCATCCCGTGTCACCCTGCGCTCATTGCATGTCATCCTGCGCGCAGTCGCAGGATCCACGCGCCGGGGCAGCGCTACCGCTGGGGTGGATTCTGCGACTCCGCTTCGCTCCGCGCAGAATGACAACTCCTGCGTCCGTGCCGACGATACCTGCATCACGGGCGCCTGAGAAGATTCAGCGCGGATGGCGCAGCGCCGCGAGTTCCCGTTCGAGTTCGGCGATGCGCGCGTCGCGCCCTTGGATCGCGGCCGCGACCTCGTCGGCCGGCAGGAGCTGGGGGATGTGCTGCGGGCAGTTGGCGTCCCACGCCTTGACCGTGAACAGGATCGCCTGTTCGGCACGCGCCTTGTAGCCGGCGGGCATCAGGCGCTGGACCAGCGCCGGATCGCTCTGGACGCGCGCCTCGCCCCAGATCTTCACGCGCTGGCGCCGCGCATAGTCCATCAGGAACAGCTGGGCCTTCGGGTTGTCGGCCAGGTTGCCGGTGGACACGTACTGGCGGTTGCCTGTGAAGTCGGCGAACGCCAGCGTGTGCTCGTCCAGCACGTGCAGGAAGCCCGGCGGCCCGCCGCGATGCTGGATGTAGGGCTGCCCATCGAGGTTGGCCGTGGCCATGAACAGCGTCGTCTGCGCCTCGATGAACTCGCGCAGGCCGCCGTCGATGCCCGTGCGCCAGCCGTGCCCCTGCTCCAGGCGCGCGTACGCGTGACGCGAGCCGCGCGCCTGCTGCAGCGCCTTGACGGTGGGCGTGAAGACGATGTCGCTGGGATAGACCGGGGCGGGCATGGCAGGCTCCTTCAGGCGGTTTCGAGGGCGGGGAAGTCGATGTCGGTGGCCGCCACTTCGTTGATGTAGTCGGTCCAGGTGTTGAGCGCCAAGTGCTGCACGATCTCGATCACCTGGGCGTCGCTGTAACCGGCGGCGCGCACGGCCTGTTCGCGACAGGCACGACTATCGATCCTTCCAATCAATTCCACTAGCCGCTACGATGTGGAATCACTCTTCCATTTTTCGGGAATATCGATGGACCGTCTCGGCGCGATGACCGTCTTCCTGGCCGTGGTCGACGAGGGCAGCCTCTCGGGTGCCGGGCGCCGCTTGGCCATGCCGCTGGCCACCGTCAGCCGCAAGCTCGCGGAGCTGGAGAGCCACCTCGGCGCCCGCCTGCTGAGCCGCAGCACGCGCCGGCTCGAGCTGACCGAGCCGGGCCGCGCCTACGAGCAGGCGTGCCGCCGCATCCTCGACGAGCTCGAGGGCGCCGAGCTCGCGGTCGCCGGCGAGTACGACGCGCCGCGCGGCGAACTGGCGATCACCGCGCCCATCGTGTTCGGGCGGCTGCACGTGCTGCCGGTCGTCAACGACTTCCTGCGCGCCAACGCGGAGGTCGACGTGCGCCTGGCGCTCGGCGACCGCATCGCGCACCTGCTGGACGAGCATGTCGACGTCGCCGTGCGCATCGGCGTGCTGCCCGACAGCCGGCTCAACGCCGTGCCGCTGGGCACGCTGCGCTCGGTGGTGTGCGCCAGCCCGGCCTATCTGAAGGCGCACGCCGCGCCGCGCACGCCGGCCGACCTGGCCCGGCACCGCTGCATCACCTTCGAGGCCGCCTTTCCGGCGCCCTGGCGTTTCAGCGGGGCGCCGCCGTTCACGCCGGTGCGCCCGCGCCTGGTCGTCAACACGGCGGAAGCGGCCGTCGACGCCGCCGTGGCCGGGCTGGGCGTGACGCGCGTGCTGTCGTACCAGGCCGAGGCCGCGCTGCGCGCGAAACAGCTGCGCCTGCTGCTGCGCAAGTTCGAGCCCGCGCCGGTGCCGGTCAACCTGGTCTACGACGGCCAGCAACGCGTCACCTCCAAGCTGCGGGCCTTCCTGGACTTCGCCGCGCCGCGGCTGCGCGAGCGACTCGCCGCGCTGCGCGCAGAATGAAGCCATGACCGCCTCCTTCGAGCCGCGCACGCTGCTGCGCCGGATGTTCGACGCCGCCATCGCCGCCGCGCAGCCCGCGCTGTGCCTGCCGCCGCACCTGCCCCCGCCGCCCAAGGGCCGCACCATCGTCATCGGCGCGGGCAAGGCCTCGGCCGCGATGGCGCGCGCGCTGGAGGATCACTGGCCGGGCCCGCTGGAGGGACTGGTGATCACGCGCTACGGCTACGAGGTGCCCTGCGCGCGCATCGAGATCGCGACAGCCGCGCACCCGGTGCCCGACGAGGCGGGCGTGGCGGCCTCGCGCCGCATCGCCGAGAAGGTGTCCGGCCTGACCGAGGACGACCTCGTCATCGCGCTGGTCTCCGGCGGCGGCTCGGTGCTGCTGGTCGCCCCCGCGCCGGGGCTCACGCTGGCCGACAAGCGCGCCGTCAACGCCGCGCTGCTCGCCAGCGGCGCTTCCATCGGCGAGATGAACTGCGTGCGCCGCCACCTGTCCACCCTCAAGGGCGGCCGGCTGGGCGCGCTGTGCCATCCCGCGCGCGTCGTGACCCTGCTGATCTCGGACGTGCCCGGCGACGATCCGCGCGACATCGCCTCCGGCCCGACCGTCGGCGACCCGACCACCTGCGCCGACGCGCTGGCCATCGTCGACCGCTACCGCATCGCCGTGCCGGACGCGGCGCGCCGGCTGCTCGAATCGGGCGGCTGCGAATCGGTCAAGCCGGGCGATCCGCTTCTGGCTCGCAGCGAGACCCGCATGATCACCGCGCCGCAACTCGCGCTCGAAGCCGCGGCGCGCGTCGCGCACGAGGCCGGCGTCGCGGCACACATCCTGGGCGACAGCCTGGAGGGCGAGGCGCGCGACCTGGGCAAGGCGATGGCCGGCATCGCGCGCCAGGTGGCCACGCGCGCGCAGCCCTTCGAGCCGCCCTGCGTGCTGCTGTCCGGCGGCGAGACCACCGTGACCGTGCGCGGCGCGGGCAGCGGCGGCCGCAACGTCGAATTCGTGCTGTCGCTGGCCGTGGCGCTCGACGGCCTGGCCGGCGTGCACGCGCTCGCGGGCGACACCGACGGGGTCGACGGCGCCGAGGAAATCGCGGGCGCGCACGTCACGCCCGACACGCTCGCGCGCGCGTGGGCGGCCGGCATCAACCCGCGCGCAAGCCTGGACGCCAACGACGGCCACGGCTTCTTCCGCGCGCTCGGCGACTCGATCGTCACCGGGCCGACGCTGACCAACGTCAACGACTTCCGCGCCATCCTGGTCGAGCGGCGCCAGGGCCTGCTTGTTCACACCAACATCGTGCCCGCGCCGGCGCACGATATCGGTGTGGACAGGCCCTAGTCGCCCGCCGTCGTCGGCAGCATCTCGCCCGTGTCCAGCACCAGCACGCGCTCGGGCCAGCGCAGCGCGCCCAGCCGCGAGCGCGGCGCCGCGCCGGGGGCGAGCGGCCGCTCGAGGAAGCGGCCGCCGACGGAGTAGTCGATGCAAAAGACGTTGCGCTGCATCCCGTGCCAGGCTGTCGGGGCCAGGTCGGTGAACAGGTTCTCCTCGGTCTTGCCAAGCGTCGCGCGGTCGACGTGCGCGAACTGGCGCCAGTAGTGGCCCACCACGACGGGCACCGGCTCGGCGTATTCGTCCCACCAGCGGATCCGCTCGACGAAGCGCCAGTGGCCGCTCGCGAAGAACGGCCGTGCCGCCACACGCTCGATGCCGGAGGTGACGACCCGGATCGGATTGGCCATCTGGCGAATCTCGTCGACCTGCGCCATCGCCATCAGCATCGGCACTTGCTGCGCAGGATCGACCAGGCGCTCGCGGTACTCCTCGTACTCGATCCGCGCGGCCGCGCCGATGCCGCGCACCGCGATCAGGCCTTCGGCATCGGCGTCCCAGCGCAGGAAGTGCTCGACGCGGCTCAGCGCGGGATCGGCGGCGCGCAGCAGCGCGATCGATGCCTGATCCCAGGCGGCATGCACCACGCGCAGGTCGGCGCGTTCCAGCGCCAGCGGCAGCGAGCGCAGGAACGCGATGACGCCGTCGCGCTGCTCGGGCGGCAGGTGCACGCGCGGCTCGTACTTGGCATCGCGCGCCCCGAACTCGCTCCAGAACCAGTCGTTGCCGTCCTTGCGGTCACCGCGCAGCAGGTTGATCTCGTGGTTGCCCAGGGTCGCCAGGGCGCGCCCCGATTCGACCAGGCGCTGCACGAGCGCGATCACGCCGGGGCTGTCGTGGCCGCGGTCGCACAGGTCGCCGACGAAGACCAGGCGGCGGCCGTCGGGATGCGCGCCGTCGGCGTCGTAGCCCAGCTGCGCCAGCAACGCCAGCAAGGCGTCGAGCTCGCCGTGGACGTCGCCGACCACGTCGAGCGGGCCGTCGGGCAGCGGGGCGAACATCGGGGTCCTGGGCATCGATCCATTCTGGCCGATGCCCCCTGGACGAGCGTTGCGTAGGGCAATGGCCGCGGCCGCCCGCGCCCTCACCGCCTGGGCAGGTTGCGAATCAGCTCGATCAGGGCTTCGACATCCACGGGCTTGACGAAGTGGTGGTCGAACCCCGCCTCGCCCGACTTGCGCCGGTCCTCGTGCTGACCCCAACCGCTCAACGCGATCAGCCACAGCCGCTCGCCGCCGGGCAGCGCGCGAATGGCGCGCGCGGCCTCGAGCCCGCTCATGCGCGGCATGCCGATGTCCAGCAGCGCGACGCCGGGCCGCCAGCGCGCGACCATCTCCACGGCCTCGACGCCGTCGTTGGCGACGGCCACCGGATAGCCCAGGATGCGCATCACCTCCGACAGGCTTTCGGCGCTGTCGACGTTGTCGTCGACCACCAGCACGCGCAGGCCGTCGGTCTCCTGGGCCGTCAGCTCGTGGCCTGCGTCCGGCTGAGGCGCGGGAGCGGGCACGCTCAGCAAGGGCAGCCGCACGACGAAGCGGCAGCCGCGATCGGCGCCTTCGCTGGTCGCGTGCACCGAGCCGCCGTGCATCTCCACCAGCCGCTTGACCAGCGCCAGGCCGATGCCCAGGCCGCCTTGCGCGCGTTCCATCGAGCGATCGACCTGGGCGAACATGTCGAAGACCCGCGGCAGCATGTCCGGCGACAGGCCGATGCCCGAGTCCTGCACCGAGATCACCGCCTCTTCGCCCTCGCGTTCGGCCAGCACCTGGATGTGGCCGCCCTCGGGCGTGTACTTGGCCGCGTTGTTCAACAGGTTGGCCACGATCTGGCAAAGCCGCGTGGCATCGGCCTCGACCATCAGCTCGCGCGGCGGCGCCAGCTTGGTCGTCAGGTGATGGCGGCCGGCATCGATCAGCGGACGGCTGGTCTCGATCGCATCGAGCACGGCACTGGTCACGTCGACCTGGCCCAGACGCAGTTCCACCTTGCCCTGGCTGATGCGGCTGACGTCCAGCAGGTCGTCGACCAGGTGCACCATCTGCTTCAACTGGCGCTCGATGATCTTGCGCGCCTTCTCGTGCATCGCGTCGTCGCGCGAGAGCTGCATGATCTGCACCGCGTTGCGGATCGGGGCGAGCGGGTTGCGCAGCTCGTGCGCCAGCGTGGCGAGGAACTCGTCCTTGCGCAGGTCGGCGTCGTGCAGCGTGGCCTCGGTGTGCTTGCGCAGCGTGATGTCGGCGATGATGCCCAGGAAGCGCAGCCGCGGGTCCTCGCGTTCGCTGGCACGCGCCGAGACGTAGGGGCTGCCGTGCACGTCGATCCAGTGCACGCTGCCGTCGGGCCAGACGACGCGGGCCTCGAACGCGAGATCAGTGCGCGTCGCGAACGCGCGCGTGACGAGCGCGCGCACGCGCTCGCGGTCGTCCTCGTGCACGTGCGCGTAGAGGGTCTCCAGGTTCCAGCCCGGCACCGGCCTGGTGTAGCCGAAGCAGCGGTCGTACAGCTCGGAGTGGCGCGACTCGCCGGTGGCCACGTCGATCTCCCATTCGCCCACGTGCGCGGCCGCCAGCGTGAATTCCAGGCGCGCCTTGCTTTCGCGCAGCGCCGCATCGATCAGCTCCTGCTCGGTGATGTTGGACGCGATGGACAGCACCGATTCGACCGTCCCGTCGTCGGCGAACTCGGGGATCAGGCGCGAGGAGAACATCCACGTCTGGCCGGCCACGCCGCTGAAGCGGTATTTGATCGCGCCGACAGCGCCGGTGTCGAACACCCGCCGCACCGCGCGCTCCCATTCGGGCTGCACCTCGGTCGCCATGCCCATCTCGGCGGCGGTGCGGCCGATGTGAGCGGCGGCGGGCATGCCCGAATAGCGCTCGACGATCGGGCTCACGTAGACAAAGCGCAGGTTGCGGTCGAGACGCGAGAAGATGTCGGGCGAGTTCTCCACCAGCGTCGCGAACTGGCGTTCGCGCTGCGTCAGGGCGGCGGTCGCCTGCGCCAGCGTGGCCTCGGCCTGCACGCGATCGTCGATGTTGCGGATGACCGCCAGCGTGCCCAGCGGCCGGTTGCCGGCGCCGTGCAGCAGCGACACGGTGCTTTCCACGTGCATCTCGCGCCCGTCGCCACGCACGTGCACCGACTCGGCGCGGTAGCTGCCCTGCGTGCGCAGGGTCTCGCGCGCGTGCCGCGCGCGTTCGGCGTCTGCCCAGCGCTCGCGCAGCAGGTCGCTGCGCGGGCGCCCGAGCATGTCGGAGGCCGAGCAGGCGTACTGGTGCTCGGCGGCCGGGTTCATGTAGATCACGTGGTCGTCGACATCGAACGCCAGCACCGCGTCCTGCATCTGCGCGAGGACGTCCTTGCGCATCGCGTTGGTCGCAGCGTTGGCGCTGTCCAGGGTGTAGATGTCCTCGCCGACGATCAGTGCGTCGACGTCGCCGTTGCGGATGGCGGCCAGCGTGTCCTCGGCCTCGATCAGGCGCGACTCGAGATCGCGGTTGGCGCTGCGCAGCCGCGCCAGCTCCGCGTGCGCCGCGTCGCTCTCGATGGCGGTGTCCTGATCGAATCGATCCCTGCTCATGCCGGCTTCCCTGCAGGCCGCGTGCCTAGGCCTTGGTGGGGACATCGAGTCCCTTGAGCACGCGTGCGACGTCGGACATGTCGCCGATGATGCGGCGCGCCGGCGGCGGGGCCAGGCGCAGCAGCGTGGGCGCGCAGATGATCTGGTCCTGCGTCGCCTGCGCCACGTGCTCGGCGATGCTGAGGATCTCCAGCGAGTACTTGCCCGGCAGGTGCTCCTCCAGGATCCGGCGCGCGTTGACGATCGCCCGGGCGGATTTCGGAGTGGCGTCGGTCACGTACAGCCTCAGCACGTAGGGTTTGAAATCGCTCGCGTCCATGCCGGCCTATCGCAGCGGCCGGACGTCGAGACCGACCAGCACGCGTTCCTCGTTGGACAGGTCGCCGATGATCTTGCGGATCGGCTCGGGGAACTTGCGCACCAGCGTGGGCACCGCCAGGATCTGATCCCCGGCGGCCAGGCGAGGATTGACCAGCAGGTCCACGATCTCGATCGAGTAGCGCCCGGCCAGGTGTGTCTCGCACACCCGCTTCAGGTTCTCGAAGGCGGCCATCGACTTGGCGGTGCGGCCGGCGATGTACAGCCGCAGCTGCCACTCGGCGACCTCGGGCTGCTCCTCGTGCAGCGGCTTGTCGGCGTGCACGGCGCCGCCGGACTTGCCCTTGGCGGGGGTCTTGTGCGCGCTCATTTGGCCCCCTTTCGCGCCGATGCGGCGGGGCGGGGCCGCGGCGGCGGCACGTCGCGCGACTGCGCCATCGCGCGCGAGCGCGCCGACAGGCCCTCGGCGGCCAGACGCTCGCGCTCGATCGCGAACTCCACCTCGCCGGCGCGCTCCTCGGCCTGCGCGTTCAGCGCCGCGATCTGCGCATCGATCGCCTTGCGATGGTTGCCGAGCTCCTTCATGCGCCGCTGGTGGTCGCGCTGGCGCAGCTCGCCGGCGGCCGCTTCCTGCGCCACCTGCGAGATGCGCGCCGTGCCCGTGAGCACGCGGTCGCCCGCCAGATAGACGTCCACCAGGTCGACGCCGTGGTCGCTCATGACGAACTCGCGCACCTGGTGCGAATGCGCCATGCCGCGCGACTTGAGCACCTGCAGCGTGCGCGTGCGCTCGCCGTTGGAGGCGATGTTCGACAGCAGGATCCAGGTATCCATCAGCGAGGACACGCCCACCTGCGAGTCGGCCATGTCGCCGGCCAGGTCGCTGGTCAGGCTGGTGAACAGCGCCGTGACGCCCTGCTGCTTGAGGTAGTCGATCAGCCGCATCAGCGTGGGCTTGAGCAGCCGGTCGCCCTTGTCCATCGTCAGGTTGCTGATCGGGTCGACCACCACCACGGATGGCTTGAACTCGCGCACCAGCTCGTACATGTGCACCAGGTGCTGCTCGAGCCCGTGCAGCGTCGGCCGCGAGGCGTCGATGCGCAGCAGGCCTTGCCGGCACCAGGGCTCCAGATCCAGCCCGATGGAGGCCATGTTGCGCAGCAGCTGGCTCGTCGACTCCTCGTAGGCGAACAGCAGCGCCCGTTCCCCGCGGGCGCACGCCGCGTCGACGAAGCTCGCGCCCACGCTGCTCTTGCCGGTGCCCGGCGCGCCCGAGACCAGCGCGCTGCTGCCCCGGTACAGGCCGCTGCCGCCCAGCATGTCGTCCAAACCGTCGATGCCGGTGGGCACGCGCTCCCTGGACGCCTGGTGGTCGAGCCGCATCGAGGTAATGGGCAGCACCGAGATGCCGTCCTTGGCGATCAGGAACGGGTACTCGTTGGTGCCGTGCTCGGTGCCGCGGTACTTGACGATGCGCAGCCGGCGCGTGGACACCTGGTCCTCGATGCGGTGATCGAGCAGGATCACGCAGTCGGCGACGTATTCCTCCAGGCCGAAGCGCGTCAGCGAGTTCTCGCCGCGTTCGCCGGTGACGATGGCCGTGACGCCGCGGTCCTTCAACCAGCGGAACAGCCGGCGCAGTTCGGCGCGCAGCACGGCGTGGTTGGGCAGGCCCGAGAAGAGCGCCTCGATGGTATCGAGCACCACGCGCGTGGCGCCGATGGTGTCGATCGCATGGCCCAGGCGGATGAACAGGCCCTCCAGGTCGTATTCGCCGGTCTCCTGGATCTCGCTGCGTTCGATATGCACGTGGTCGACCACGATCTTGCGCTGGCGCTGCAGCTTGTCCAGGTCGACGCCCAGCGAGCGCAGGTTCTGCGCCAGTTCCTCGGCGCTTTCCTCGAACATCATGAACACGCCGGGCTCGCCGAATTCCTGCGCGCCATGCACCAGGAATTCGGCCGCCAGCATCGTCTTGCCCGAGCCGGCGGACCCGCACAGCAAGGTGGGCCGGCCGCGCGGCAGGCCGCCGCCGGTGATCTCGTCCAGCCCCTGGATGCCGGTGGGCGCCTTGGGCAGCGTGGGTGCCTCGGGCACACTCGTCTTTGCGGGTTTCTTGGGGCGCGCCATGTCGTTCGGTCCTTCGGGGCCGTTGCAGAGGGAGGTTAGGAATCGGGAACCGGCACGGCTCACCGCCCCCAGGCCATGCAACGAGTCGGAGCGGCGGTCCGACCCTGCACGGCGACGATTTTGGCAAGCGGCATGCCTGACATTTTCGGCCGAACTGTCGAGCTGGGCGCCACGCCGGCATGCGGCCCTGGAAATCTTGCAGCGCCACTGCAGAGTTTGCTGAAATGGACTGTCCGCGCCTCGCACGGTCGCGCAATGCCTTACCATTTCGCCCGACGATTCCCAGCAACCACCCGGAGCCCGCCATGTCCAAAGAACAACGCGCCACCAAGAACACCAAGAAGCCGAAGAAGGACGCCGCCCCGCCGAAGGCCGCCGGCTCCGACCGCCCGACCCCGCCGGTGACCTCGGTCATGCCCAAGGGCAAGCTGGCGAAGAAGCCGGCCTGAGCAGCGCTCAGGCCGTCCTGCGCGCAGTCGCAGGACCCACGCGCCGGACCCGCATGTTCCCGCGACTCCGCCTCGCTCAGGCCGTCCTGCGCGCAGTCGCAGGACCCACGCGCCGGACCCGCATGTTCCCGCGACTCCGCCCCGCTCGGGCCGTCCTGCGCGCAGTCGCAGGACCCACGCGCCGGACCCGCATGTTCCCGCGACTGCGCCTCGCTCGATGGGCGACCTGCGCTCCTTGACGGCGCGCTTCCCGCGCGCGGGCCGGGTCGAGGCCATCCACCTGCGCCCCGGCCGCGACCAGGCGGCCGTGGCAGTGCCATCCGCGCGCGCACTGGCCGAGCGCGGCCTCGAAGGCGATCGCAGTGCAGCCAAGCCGGCGAGCCGCCCCGGCGGCGGCAAGCGCCAGGTCACGCTGATCCAGGCCGAACACCTGCCGCTGATCGGCCTGTGGACGGGCCGCGAGATCGCCGCGGGCGACCTGCGGCGCAACCTGGTCGTCTCGGGCATCAACCTGCTCGCGGCCCACAGCCTGTTCCCCGATCAGCCGTTGCAGCTGCGCCTCGGCCCCGACGTGCTGATCGCCGTCACCGGCCCCTGCGACCCCTGCTCGAAGATGGAAGCGCTGCTCGGCCCCGGCGGCTACAACGCGATGCGCGGGCACGGCGGCCTGACGGCGCGTGTGCTCCAGGGCGGCCTGATCTCGGTGGGAGACGCGGTGGCCGTTGAACTGGGGACTTCGGCGTTTCAGCCGAGGCACGTCTGATAGCTCGTCATCCTGCGCGCAGTCGCAGGACGCCGGCTACGCCAGCGCCTTCAGCAGCCAGGCATGCAGATGCTCGATCTCCTCGGGAGAGACCGAGTGCTGCATCGGATAGTCGTGCCATTCCACCGGATGGCCCAGCTCGATGAGCAGGTCGCGTGCGGCGATGCCTCGGGCCAGGGGAACCACCGGATCGAAGCGGCCGTGGCCCAGGAAGATCGGCACGTCGCCGTTGGCCTGGCTGCGCTCGTCCGCGGTGGTGGCCGCCAGCGGCAGGTAGCCCGACATGCCCACCAGGCCGGCCAGCCGCTGCGGCGCGCGCAGCCCGGCCAGCAGGGTCATCGCGCAGCCCTGAGAGAAGCCGGCCAGAACGATGCGCGAGGCGGGAATGCCCAGCGCGATCTCGCGGTCGATCAGGGCCTGCACCTCGACCACCGACTCGCGCAGGCCGGTCTCGTCCTCGCGTCGCACGAGGTCGGTTCCGAGGATGTCGTACCACGCGCGCATGCGCATGCCCCCGTTGATGGTCACCGCCCGCGTGGGCGCGTTGGGGAAGACATAGCGCACGTCGCCGATGGCGCGCAGGTCCAGCTGCTGGGCGACGGGAACGAAGTCGTTCGCGTCGGCGCCCAGGCCGTGCAGGATGATGATGGAGGCGTTCGGCGAATCGCCGGTGCGAAAGTCGAGGGTGTCTAGCGGCATGGCGCGAGCATACCGAAGTCGCCGGGCGCGGCGGCGCCAGCGAGCGCGACGCCGCCTACTGCGGCACCGCGACGGTGTGCGCGGACGCCGGCTTGAGCGTGGGGACGTCGGCGATCGGCAGCGCCTCGACGTCGCCATAGCCCGGCATCAGGTACAGGTACTGCTGTTCGATGTTGCCCTTGACCGTGAAGCGGTAGCCGTCGATCAGCTCGGCCTTGTCGCCGCTGCGCTGCACCAGCACGTATTCGCCGCGCGGCAGGATGCCGGGCACGTACCATTTGGCGCGGTCGATCCGGTGGGTATTGCCCATGTAGATCAGCGGCTGGGTGTGCTCCTGCCAGCCGGGCGCGAACTGATCGCTGGTGACCGGCGTGCTGGCGGCGACGGCCGACATGGCGGCCAGCAGGACCAGCGCCGTCAGCGTGCCCAGCACGATGCGCGCAGTGTGGGGAGTGGCGTGAAGGCTGTTCATGGCGAAACCTCGCTGTGACTCGTGGCCGGGCCGGATCCCGGCCATGCCATGCCCGATGAGTAGCAAACGCCGTTCCGGGACGGCATGCGGCCCCTCATATTGCGCCCATTCGGCGCCGAATGCAGCCGCCCGGCTGTGCTCTTTACGCAGCCTTACTCGGCGTCCAGGAAGCGGTCCAGCGCGGCGCGCACCGCCGCCGCGTCTGCCGCCAGCGTCACCGGCGCGCCCTCGAGCGCCGCGGCGCCCTCCTTCTTGAAGCGCGCGACCCACGCACCCGCATCGCGCCCCTGCGCGAAGGCGGCGCTCTGCAGCAGCAGCGCGTCGCCGGCACCCACCAGCTTGAAATAGAACTGCCCGTCGGACTCGCGGTATTGCTTGAACGTGGCCAGCGCCGCGCCTGCGGGCTTGGCGGCCGCCGCCGGAGCCGCGGCGAGCGGACGGAAGGGGCGCAGTCCGACGGCCTCGCGCAGCCGCTGCAGGAACGGCCCGGCGATCGCGCGGGCCTTGCGGGCGCCGATCTGCAGCTGCTCCTCGATCCGTTCCGGATGCGCGGTGAACTCTTCGTAGCGGGCGCGCATCGGCGCGATCTCGCGCTCGATCACCTCGTGCAGCCGCTTCTTGGCCTCGCCCCAGCCCAGGCCGGCGCGCAGCTCGGCGCGGAACGCGGCGCGCTCGTCGGCGCCGGCGAACGCGTCGTACAGCGTGACCAGGTGAGAGCCGTCCGGATCCTTGGGCTCGCCGGGCAGCTTCGAGTCGGTGACCACCCGCGCGATGGCCGCGGCCAGCCCCTTGGCGCCGCCCTCGAACAGGGGGATCGCGTTGTCGTAGCTCTTGGACATCTTGCGGCCGTCCAGGCCCGGCAGCAGCTGCGTCGACTCCTCCGTGACCGCCTCGGGCAGCGTGAACAACGCCTGGCCCTGGCCGAACATGTGGTTGAACCGCTGGGCGATGTCGCGCGCCATCTCGATGTGCTGCACCTGGTCCTTGCCCACGGGCACCTGGTGCGCGTTGAACATCAGGATGTCCGCCGACATCAGCATCGGGTAGCAGAACAGGCCCATGTTGATGCCGTCGTCCGGCTCGCCGCCTGCGTTGGCGTCGGTTGCCGCCTTGTAGGCGTGGGCGCGGTTCATCATGCCCTTGGGCGTGATGCAGGTGAGCAGCCAGTTCAGCTCCGGGATCTCGGGGATGTCGCTCTGGCGGTAGAACACGACGCGCTCGGGATCGAGGCCCGCGGCCAGCCAGGTGGCGGCCAGCAGCAGGCGCGATTCCTCCACGCGGGCCGGGTCCTCGCACTTGACTAGCGCGTGGTAGTCGGCCAGGAACAGGAAGCTGTCGACATCCGTCCGCTTGCTGGCGGCGATGGCCGGACGGATGGCGCCGACATAGTTGCCGAGGTGCGGGATGCCGGTGGTGGTGATGCCGGTGAGGACGCGAACAGTCATGGGAGAGCCGGGGTCAGTTGAAATTCGACTGTACCCGAGCCACTCGGGCATAGTGGCGCCTCGACGCCGCCGCCCGCCGCCGGCCGGCGCCCGCAACCCGGACAAGCCTGATGACCATCGCCGATTTCGACCTCGCCTGCTCCGCCAGCGCGCTCATGATCTACCCGGTCAAGGCCTGCGCCGGCGTGCCCGTGCCCGCGCTCCAGCTGGGCCCGCACGGCGCCGTCGGCGATCGAGAGTGGGCGATCGTCGATGCGCAGGGCGTGGCGACCTGGCAGGGTGCGCACGCGCGTCTCGCGCTCGTGCACCCGCGCGTGACGCCTGCGGGCCTGCGCCTGGGCGCGCCCGGCGCCGCCGACATCGAGGTGCCCGGGCAAGCCGGCCTGGCGCCCTGCCGCATCAGGATCTGGAGCGACCTGCACGCGCGCCACGAAGAATTCGACGCGGCGGACGCCGGCGACGCCGTCGCCGCCTGGCTGGAACGCGTGGTCGGCGCGCCGCTGCGCCTGGTGCGCCTGGGCCCGGCCGCGCTGGCGCGCGCGGGCACCAACGCGCTGCACCTGGTGTTCGCACCGTCGATCGCCGCGGTCCAGGCGCAATTCGGCGCCACCGACGCGCGCCGCTTCCGGCCCAACATCGTGCTGGCGATGCCCCAGGGGGATGGCAACGAGTTCATCGAGGAAAGCCTCGAGGCCCTGGATTGGCAAGGGGAAAGCGAGCTCCGCCTGGAGATCACGGCGCCGTGCGTGCGCTGCGTGGTGCCCAACGTCGACCCCGCGTCCGCCCGGGTGGACGAGTCCTTCCTGGACACGCTGGCGCATTTGTCGCAACAGCGCCGGCCGGGTGCCACGGTATTCGGGATCTACGCGCGCGGCCCGGCGGGAGCGCGCCTGCGCGTCGGCGACGCGGCGCGCCTCGTCCTCGCGTTCTAGTGCGAAGCAGCCGCGGCCGCGGCTGCCGCCTGCTTGCGCTCCCGCGTCACCGCCTCCATGTCCTCGTCGCGGTAGCGCAGCCCCGAGCAGTGGTGGTTGAAGTCGGACATGTCGGCGTTGTAGGCGTCGGCCGCAGGTCGCGAGTCCGCCGCGTCCTGGTTCAGCTGCC
>Ga0209759_1001272_pt1 | contig 15171 bp, 11 predicted proteins | sample AraplaCL_Col_mMS_FD_184261 | JGI IMG/M metagenome (GOLD analysis project Ga0209759, IMG submission 184261) | Arabidopsis root microbial communities from the University of North Carolina, USA - plate scrape CL_Col_mMS (SPAdes) (version 2) | ecosystem: Host-associated > Plants > Roots >...
CGGGCGCTCGTGCGCCACATCCGCACGCTCAACGCGTCGCTGCATGCGCTCGAGAGCGAGGTCGTCGAGTTCTCGCGCGGCATCAAGGGCCACCTTCGGGTGGTCGCCAACGCCGGTGCGATCTCCGAATGCCTGCCGGCCGACCTCGCGGCCTTCGCGCGCGCGCACCCGGGCATCCGCGTCAGCCTCGAGGACCAGACCAGCGCCGACGTGATGCAGGCCGTGGCCGAAGGGCGTGCCGACGTCGGCATCTTCGTCGGCCCCAGCACTGATGCGCGCCTCACCGCACGGCATTACAGCAGCGGCACCCTGGCCGCGATCGTGCCCAGCGAGCACATCCTCGCGCGCCGCGACGCGGTGCCGTTCGATGCCTTGCTGGACTTCGACATCGTCGGCCTGCACGTCGGGGCGTCGGCGCACGAGCTGATGCTCAAGTCGGCGCTCGAGCGCGGACGCACGCTCAACGCGCGGCTGCAGGTGCGCGGGTTCGACGCCATCGCCCAGCTGGTCGCTGCGGGCCTGGGCGTGGCCGTGCTGCCCGCGGACACGGCCGCGCGCTTTGCCAAGCTGTTCGACATCAAGGTGCTGGTCCTGGAGGAACCCTGGGCCCGCCGCGACTATCTACTCGCCACCCGCGTGAGCGATTCGCTGCCGGCCGCCGTGCAGCGCTTCGTCGACGCGCTGTGTCCGCCGTCTCCCGCCGCCGCGCCCGCGTCACGCCCGCGCGAGGCCGGCGCCATCGAAAAGGCTACTCCATGACCGCTCGCACCCTCTACGACAAGCTCTGGGACGACCACGTCCTGCACACCGAGGAAGACGGCACCGCGCTGCTGTACATCGACCGCCACCTGCTGCACGAGGTGACCAGCCCGCAGGCCTTCGAGGGCCTGGACATCGCCGCGCGCAAGGTGTGGCGGCTGTCGGCCAACCTGGCCGTCAGCGACCACAACGTGCCCACCACTGATCGCCGCGGCGGCATCACCGATCCGACGTCCCGGCTGCAGGTGGACACGCTGGACGCCAACTGCGACCGCCTGGGCGTGACGCAGTTCAAGATGAACGACAAGCGCCAGGGCATCGTGCACGTGATCGGGCCGGAGCAGGGCGCCACGCTGCCGGGCATGACGGTGGTCTGCGGCGACAGCCACACCTCCACCCACGGCGCGTTCGGCGCGCTGGCGCACGGGATCGGCACCAGCGAGGTGGAGCACGTCCTGGCCACGCAGACGCTGCTGGCCAAGAAGGCCAAGAACCTGCTGGTGCGCGTCGAGGGAACGCTGGCGCGCGGCTGCAGCGCCAAGGACATCGTGCTGGCCGTCATCGGCAAGATCGGCACCGCCGGCGGCACGGGCTACACGATCGAGTTCGGCGGTGCGGCGATCCGCGCGCTGTCGATGGAAGGGCGCATGACGGTGTGCAACATGGCCATCGAGGCGGGCGCGCGCGCCGGTCTGGTGGCGGTGGACGACACCACGCTCGCCTACGTCAAGGGCCGCCCGTTCTCGCCGGTGGGCGTCGAGTGGGACCAGGCCGTCGCGCAGTGGCGCAAGCTGCATTCGGACGCGGGCGCGCACTTCGATCGCGTGGTCGAGATCGACGCCGCCACCATCCGTCCGCAGGTCACCTGGGGCACCTCGCCCGAGATGGTGCTGTCCATCGAGGATCGCGTGCCCGATCCCGAGCGCGAGAAGGACTCGGTGCGCCGCGGCGCGATGGAGCGCGCGCTCACCTACATGGCGCTGGAGCCGAACAAGGCCATCGCCGACATCCGCATCGACAAGGTGTTCATCGGCTCATGCACCAACAGCCGCATCGAGGACCTGCGCGATGCAGCCGCGGTGGTGCGCAAGGTCGGCGGCCGCATCGCGAGCAACGTGCGGCTGGCGCTGGTGGTGCCGGGTTCGGGCCTCGTCAAGGAGCAGGCTGAACGCGAGGGCCTGGACGAGGTGTTCCGCGCCGCCGGATTCGAATGGCGCGAGCCGGGCTGCTCGATGTGCCTGGCGATGAACGCCGACCGGCTGGAGCCGGGCGAGCGCTGCGCGTCCACCAGCAACCGCAACTTCGAAGGCCGGCAGGGCGCCGGCGGCCGCACGCACCTGGTGAGCCCGGCGATGGCCGCCGCCGCGGCCTTGCACGGCCACTTCGTCGACGCCCGTCGCTATATATGACAGCCCCCAGTCCGCGGAGTACCGCGTCCAGCCCCCCGAGGGTGCCGCGGCCTTGCTGCGGAGCGGCCGAGCGCGGCGGCCGCGCGTCTCTTCGAACAAACGAGTGAGCATCATGCAAGCCTTCACGTTGCACACGGGCCTCGTCGCCCCGATGGATCGCGAGAACGTCGACACCGACGCGATCATCCCCAAGCAGTTCCTCAAGTCGATCCAGCGCACCGGCTTCGGCCCGAACCTGTTCGACGAATGGCGCTATCTCGATCCGGGCGAGCCGGGCCAGGACCCGGCCTCGCGCCGGCCCAACCCCGACTTCGTGCTGAACCAGCCGCGCTACGAGGGCGCCTCGGTGCTGCTCGCCCGCCGCAACTTCGGCTGCGGCTCGAGCCGCGAGCACGCGCCCTGGGCGCTCGATCAATACGGCTTCCGCGCGATCCTCGCGCCCAGCTTCGCCGACATCTTCTTCACCAACTGCTTCAAGAGCGGGCTGCTGCCCATCGTGCTGCCGGAGTCGGCGATCTCGCAGCTGTTCGACGAGGTCGCGGCCTTCCCCGGATATCGGCTGACGATCGACCTGCCGCGCCAGGTGGTCGCCAAGCCCGACGGCGCGGAGATCCCGTTCGACGTGCAGCCGTTCCGCAAGTACTGCCTGGTCAACGGCTTCGACGACATCGGCCTGACGCTGCGCCACGCCGACAAGATCCGCGACTTCGAAGCCGAGCGCCTGGCCAGGATGCCCTGGCTGGCCAACCGGCTGGCCGGCTGAAGAACCGATGGCCTGGCCGCGCGCGCTGCAGCCGCGACGCCATTTCCAGCGCGTCGTGCTGACGCGCCCCTGGCTGACGTTCATCGTCATGGGCCTGGCCTTCTTCTGCTTCGGCATGGTCACGCTGAACCTGCTGCACCTGGTGCGCGCCAATGCCGATCTGATCATCGACAACGGCGTGATGGCGCTGGTCGACGGCGGCGCGCGCCAGCTGCTCGAATTGCTCGTCGACGGTTACCTCGCGATGCTGGCCTACGTGATCATGAAGACCTGCGAACACACGTTGTCGCACTGGCTTGCCGACACCTCTGCCTTCGCGCCGCCGGCGGTCGACGACGAGCGCGCCCCTTCCGAACCTGAAAAGAAGCACTGACATGAAGATCGCAATCCTGCCCGGCGACGGCATCGGCACCGAGATCATCGGCGAGGCCGTCAAGGTGTTGAAGGCCCTCGAGCTGCCGTTCGAGATGGAGTTCGCCGACGTCGGCGGCACCGCCTACGCCAATCACGGCCACCCGCTGCCCGAGGCCACGCTGGCGCTCGCCAAGGCGGCCGACGCCGTGCTGTTCGGCGCCGTCGGCGACTGGAAGTACGACAAGCTCGAGCGCCACCTGCGCCCCGAACAGGCGATCCTGGGCCTGCGCAAGAACCTGCAGCTGTTCGCCAACCTGCGCCCGGCCATCTGCCATCCGCAGCTGACGCACGCGTCCAGCCTGAAGCCCGAGCTGGTGTCAGGCCTGGACATCCTGATCATCCGCGAGCTCACCGGCGACATCTACTTCGGCCAGCCGCGCGGGCGCCGCACCGCGGTCGACGGCCACTTCCCGGGCGCCGACGAGGCCTTCGACACGATGCGCTACAGCCGCCCCGAGATCGAGCGCATCGCCCACGTGGCGTTCCAGGCGGCGCGCAAGCGCGGCAAGCGCGTGACCAGCGTCGACAAGGCCAACGTGCTGGAGACCTTCCAGTTCTGGCGCGACGTCGTCACCGAGGTGCACGCCCACTATCCCGACGTCGAGCTCGACCACATGTACGTGGACAACGCCGCGATGCAGCTGGTCAAGGCGCCCAAGAAGCTGGACGTCGTGGTCACCGGCAACATGTTCGGCGACATCCTGTCCGACGAGGCCGCGATGCTCACCGGCTCGATCGGCATGCTGCCCTCTGCTTCGTTGGACGCCAACAACAAGGGCCTGTACGAACCCAGCCACGGCAGCGCGCCGGACATCGCGGGCAAGGGCATCGCCAATCCGCTGGCTACAATACTGTCAGCCGCCATGATGCTCCGCTACACCCTCCAACAAGCCGACGCCGCCGACCGCATCGAGTCCGCGGTGAGCTCGGTGCTGGAAGCAGGACTGCGGACCACGGACATCGCGTCCGCGGGCATGCGCACGGTGGGCACGCGCGAGATGGGCGACGCCGTCGTCGCCGCCATTCGCGCCGCTCTTGCAACGGCTACCACCACGATCACCAAAACCACGAGCTGACGCTCCGACTCGCTTCGCCCCTGCTTCCTCCACGAGAGACCCCAGGCGACACGAGTCGCAGGGCGGGAAGCAGGACAAGCGGCGATGCCCTCGGGCATCATGATCGACAAAGTTCAAGGCGTGCGGAGCACGCGACAAGGCGAACGACATGGCATTGGTAGGACTCGTAGGCTGGCGCGGCATGGTCGGCTCGGTGTTGATGGACCGGATGCAGGCCGAAGGCGACTTCGCGCTGATCGAACCGGTGTTCTTCTCGACCAGCGCGGTGGGCGGCAAGGCCCCGGCGCAGGCCAAGAACGAGACGACGTTGAAGGACGCGTTCGACATCGATGCGCTCAAGCGCTGCGACATCGTCATCACTTGCCAGGGCGGCGACTACACCACCGAGGTGTTCCCCAAGCTGCGCGCCGCGGGCTGGAACGGCCACTGGATCGACGCCGCCTCGTCGCTGCGCATGAGCGACGACGCCGTCATCGTGCTGGACCCGGTCAACATGCCCGTGATCAAGAATGCGCTGGCCAAGGGGGGCCGCAACTGGATCGGCGGCAACTGCACCGTCAGCTGCATGCTGATGGGCGTGGGCGCGCTGTACAAGGCCGGCCTCGTCGAGTGGATGAGCACGCAGACCTACCAGGCGGCCTCGGGCGGCGGCGCGCAGCACATGCGCGAGTTGCTGACGCAGTACGGCACGCTCAACGCGTCGGTGCGTTCGCTGCTGGACGACCCCAAGAGCGCGATCCTGGAGATCGACCGCCTGGTCGCCGAGACGCAGCGTGGCCTGTCGGCCGAGGAAACGAAGAATTTCGGCGTCCCGCTGGGCGGCTCGCTGATTCCCTGGATCGACAAGGATCTGGGCAACGGCATGTCCAAGGAAGAATGGAAGGGCATGGCCGAGACCAACAAGATTCTCGGTCAGGGCGAGGGTTTCGGCACCGCCGCGGTTCCCGTCGATGGTTTCTGCGTGCGTGTCGGCGCGATGCGCTGCCACAGCCAGGCGCTCACTTTCAAGTTGAAGAAGGACGTGCCGCTGGCCGACATCGAGGCCATGATCGCGGCCGACAACGACTGGGTGAAGGTGGTTCCGAATAATCGCGAAGCCACCTTGCGCGACCTGACGCCTGTGGCCGTCACCGGCACGATGACGATTCCCGTCGGCCGCCTGCGCAAACTCGCCATGGGCCCGGAATATCTCGGCGCATTCACGATCGGCGACCAATTGCTGTGGGGCGCGGCCGAACCGCTGCGCCGCATGCTGCGCATTCTTCTCGACAAGTAATCCACGCCGGGAGGCGCTTTTGGGCGCGCAAGGTTCGCAAGAACGTTGCGCGCACGCCAAACCCTACAGACGAAATGTCTTGTTACCACTACGGGGCCTCGCCCCCGTAGGAAATAGGCTCGCCCGTGGCTTATTCCAGTATTTCGGGGTTAACTCTCCGCTTCGGGCGGGCGCGGCGCAGGCAAAATGCGCGCCTGCGCTGGTTAAACCCAGTGCCGTGGTGCGAGAATATTCGGACGGGGTTCAGGCCAAAACGGCACACAGTTCCGGCCGGCGTGGGCTCAATGGATGAGCTTGTCGGCCTTTCGGGCAGGTGCTATGGTCTTTTCCAAGTGTGACGCAGGCTTTAGTGGCGGCGCCAGTTACCGAAGAAGCTCGTCGAGAGACCTGTCATTCAAGGCGATCTTGCAGAGATCGCCAATTCGCTTTCGGGATACAAATTGAAGAATCGCTCGTTGGTCACCACTGGTCGCGCGCTCAACGTCATGGCCGCTGCGGCCCTGATCCTCATGTCGACCGGCGCCTCGGCGCTGGGACTGGGGCGCGTGAACGTGCAATCCGTTCTGGGCGAGGCCCTGCGCGCTGAAATCGAAGTGACGAGCCTGAGCGCCGAGGAAGCTTCCTCGCTGCGCGTGAGCCTCGCTTCGCCCGATGCGTTCAAGGCGTCCGGCGTCGACTACAACGCGGTGCTCGCTGGCGCCACGATCACGCTGCAGCGTCGCGCGGACGGCCGTCCGGTGCTGGTGCTGTCCAGCGACAAGGTCGTCCAGGAACCGTTCGTCGACGTCATCGTCGACTTCCAATGGGCGACGGGCAAGCTGACCCGCTCGTACACCCTGCTGATCGATCCCCCGGGCCGCAACACGGCGGCCCAGCCCGGCACCACGGCCACGGCTCCGGTGTTCGCGTCGCCGCCGCCGGTGGCACGCGCGCCCGCGCCGGCCCCCGCGCCCGCACCGCAGGTCGCGCTCGCCCCCGCGCCGGCTCCCATCGCCGCGCCGACGCCTGCCCCGGCGCCGGCCCCGGCCGCCCGCACGGCGGCGTCCAAGCCCACCCCGGCCCCGCGCCCCGCGCCGGCGCCCAAGCCCGCGCCGGCTCCGGTGCAGCGCGCCGAGGCGCCGACGCCGCCGCCCGCGGTATCCGGCGGCGGGGAGTCTACTGTCAAGGTCAATCCGGGCGACACGCTCACGTCGCTCGCGGCCGGCAACAAGCCCAGCGGCGTGTCGCTGGACCAGATGCTGGTCTCGCTGTATCGCAACAACCCGCAGGCCTTCATCGACGACAACATGAACCGGATGAAGTCCGGCGTCACGTTGAGCGTGCCGAGCGCCGAAACGGCCAAGCAGTTGTCCACCGAGGAAGCGCACCAGGTCATCCAGGCCCAAAGCGCCGACTTCGCCGCCTATCGCCATCGCCTGGCGACCGGCGTCACCACGGTGCACACGGACGAGGGCAAGCGCGCCGCGTCCGGCAAGGTCGAGGCCAAGATCAACGACCAGAAGACGGCGTCCGCGCCGCCGCCGTCCGACAAGCTGACGCTGTCGCGCGGCACCGCCAAGCCGGGCACCGCCGCCCAGGAAGCCAAGGATTCCAAGGAATCGCTGCGCAAGGCCGAGGCCGCCCGCGTCGCGGAGCTGAGCCGCAACGTCGCCGAACTCAAGAAGCTGGCCGAGGCCAAGACGCCGCCGGCGCCCGCCGCGCCCGCCACCAAGACGCCTGCGCCGGCTCCCGGACTGCCGGCCATCGTCGCGCACACGCCGCCCGCGCCGGTCGTCGCACCCAAGCCGGTGCCGGCGCCCGTGCCCGCACCCGTGCCGGTCGCCGCGCCCAAGCCCGCGCCGGTCCCGCCGCCGCCGGCCCCGGTGCCGCCGCCCAAGCCGGTGGTGGTCGCCGCCGCGCCCACGCCCGCGCCCATTCCGTCGACGCCGTCGCCGGTCGTCAATCCGCCGGCCGTCGCCTCGGCGCCCGCCGTCGTCCCCGCGCCGGTGACCGCCTCCGCGCCCGCCTTGACGGCGAGCCCCGCCGTGCCCGCTCCGGTGGTCACGCCGACGGCGCCGGTGCGCGCCTCGGCGCCGCGCGCGGCCGTCGCGCCCGTGGCGCCGCCGGCCGAAGACAGCTTCCTGTCCTCGCTGCTCGAGCCGCCGTACATCGTGCCGGGCATCGCCGCGCTGGCCGCGCTGCTCGGCGGCTTCCTGTTCTGGCGCAAGCGCCAGGGCGGCGACCGCAACAAGTTCTCGGGCGAGACCTCGTTCATCGAGAGCAAGATCCAGCCGGACTCGTTCTTCGGTGCCAGCGGCGGCCAACGCGTCGACACGCGCGATGGCGCGGCCAATTCGGCCTCGTCGTCCCTGAACTACTCGCTGAGCCAGCTCGACGCCATCGGTGACGTCGATCCGGTCGCCGAGGCCGATGTCTACCTGGCGTATGGCCGCGACCTGCAGGCCGAGGAAATCCTGAAGGAAGCCCAGCGCTCCGATCCGGATCGCCTGGCCATCCGCACCAAACTGCTGGAGGTCTACGCCAAGCGCGCCGACCTGAAGACCTTCGAGACGCAGGCGCGCCAGCTGCAGGGCCTGACCAACGGGCAGGGCGAAGACTGGGCCAAGGCGCAGGAACTGGGCCGCCAGATCGACCCGACGAACCCGCTGTACACCGAAGGCGGCGAATACGCCATCGTCGACACCGATCCGATGCCGCTGCATCCGCTGGGCGACGAGCCGGACGAAGTGACGCTGATGCGCCCGCCGACCGCCGAAGGCCGCCACGAGTTCTCGTCCACCGACCTGCCGATCGATTTCGACCAGGACGGCCCGCCCACGGTGCAGCCCACGCACGCCCCATCGCGTGCGCAGCCGGTCTCGCACACCGAGCCGATGGACATCGGCGCCGACACGGCGCGCCAGCCGCACCAGCCTGCGGCGGCCAAGGACATGCCGTTCGAGGTCAGCGACTTCGACCTCGAGACCAGCCACGTCGAAGTGCCGACGCTGCCGCCCGAGCCGGCTCCCATGCGTGCGCCGGCTGCCGCTCCCGCGGCGAGCACGCCGTCGATCGACTTCGATTTCGGCGACCTGTCGCTCGATCTGGACAAGTCGGCGCCGCACGTCGTCGAAGCCGATGACGCGCTGCCCGATCTGGACATGGACTCCACGCACGGCGACACCGAGCCCATGGCCCGCAAGATCGAGCTGGCCGACGAGTTCCGCCGCATCGGCGACCACGAAGGCGCGCGCGAACTGCTGGAGGAGGTCGTCTCCAAGGCCGATGGCCCGCTGAAGTCCCGCGCACAGACGATGCTGGACGCCTTGGGTTAACCTCGGCTGGGTGACTACACCCATTCCTTCCGATCCCACGACCACGCCGGGCCTGGCGCCCGGCCTGCCCGAGTCCGAAACAAGCACCTCGCCCGAGCTGGATGCCGCCAACGCGGCAGTTCCGCCCGGGCGTGTCGCTTTGGGCATCGCCTACCGCGGCCTGAACTACCACGGCTGGCAATCCCAGCCCGACGGCAACACGGTGCAGGACAAGCTCGAGCGCGCGCTGGCCGAGTTCGTCGGCTTGCCGCGCGGCGAGGTCGTCGCCACCGTGTGCGCGGGCCGCACCGACGCCGGCGTCCACGCCCTGAACCAGGTGGTGCACTTCGACGCCCCGGTCACGCGCGAGATCTTCTCCTGGGTGCGCGGCACCAACCGCTATCTGCCCGAAGACATCGCGGTGCAGTGGGCGCAGAACGTCGAGCCGGACTTCCATGCGCGCAACAGCGCGCGCGGACGCAAGTACGCCTTCCTGGTGCGCGAGTCGGCGGTGCGCCCGGCCATCGAGGCGGGCCTGTGCGGCTGGGTCTTCCGTCCGCTGGACCTCGACAACATGCGCGAGGCGGCGCAGGCGCTGATCGGCGAGCACGACTTCAGCGCCTTCCGCTCGTCGCAGTGCCAGGCGCTGTCGCCGGTCAAGCAGATGCGCAACATCGCCATCAACCGCATCGGCGACTACTGGCGCTTCGACTTCGAGGCCAGTGCCTTCCTGCATCACATGGTGCGCAACATCATGGGCGCGCTGATCACCATCGGCAGCGGCAACCAGCCGGCGGCCTACATGACGCAGCTGCTGGCCGAGCGCAACCGCGAACTCGCGCCCCCCACGTTCCCGCCAGCAGGCCTGTACTTCGTCGGCCCCTTGTACGATCAGCACCTGGGCATCCCGCGCCGCACGGCCGCGCACGACTGGCTGCCACGCGTGCCGGTGGAGCTGGTGCATGCGGACGACCCGAGGCCGCTGATCACGGCGCCGCGGCCATGAGCGGCGAGCGGCAGGGCGCAGCACGGAAGAACGCCTCATGATCCACGCACGCACCCGCATCAAGATCTGCGGCCTGACCCGCGAACAGGACGTGGACGCCGCCGTCGAGGCCGGGGCCGACGCCGTCGGCTTCGTTCTGTACGAGCGCAGCCCGCGCCACGTGTCCATCGCCCGCCTGGCGCAGCTCGCAAGGCGTCTGCCGCCCTTGGTCACGCCGGTGTGCCTGTTCGTCAATGCCAGCCCCGACCTGATCGACGAGGCCGTCGCGGCGGTCCCCACGGCCTTGCTGCAATTCCACGGTGACGAGGGGCGCGAGCAGTGCGAACAGCCCGGCCGGCCCTACCTGCGCGCGATCCGGATGGCGCCGGGCGTCGATTTGCTAGACTGCGCTTCTGGTTTCGCCAGCGCAGCCGGCCTGCTGCTCGATGCGTTCGTCGAGGGCTATGGCGGCGGTGGAAAGGCTTTCGATTGGTCTCAAATTCCCCCAGGCGTCCCCCTTCCAGTCGTTTTGTCTGGTGGGTTGAATCCTGCAAACGTGATCGATGGAGTGATGCACGTCCGGCCCTGGGCCGTTGACGTGAGTTCCGGCGTGGAGCAGGACAAGGGCATCAAGGATGCCGTCCTGATCCGCCGGTTCTGCGAGGCGGTACGCGAGGCCGATGCCCGCGTCGCCAACGCCATGACCTGAAGGCAGCGCCGCACGCGCCGCCTTCGACCGCCGCCCGACCCGCGGCGGAGCTTTTCGGAGATCACCATGTTCGAGTATTCCCAGCCCGATGCCTCGGGCCATTTCGGGCCGTACGGCGGCACCTTCGTCGCCGAGACCCTCACGCACGCCATCGACGAGCTCAAGGCCGCCTACGAGCACTACCGCAAGGACCCGGAGTTCCTGCGCGAGTTCCACCACGAGCTCGAGCATTTCGTTGGCCGCCCCAGCCCGATCTACCACGCCGAGCGCATGAGCCGCGAGACCGGCGGCGCGCAGATCTGGCTCAAGCGCGAGGACCTGAACCACACCGGCGCGCACAAGATCAACAACACCATCGGCCAGGTGCTGCTGGCGCGCCGCATGGGCAAGCCGCGCATCATCGCGGAGACGGGCGCGGGCCAGCACGGCGTGGCCACGGCCACCATCTGCGCACGCTACGGCCTCGAGTGCGTGGTCTACATGGGCGCCGAGGACGTCAAGCGCCAGAGCCCCAACGTCTATCGCATGCACCTGCTGGGCGCGACGGTGGTGCCGGTGCATTCCGGCAGCCGCACGCTCAAGGACGCGCTCAACGAGGCGATGCGCGACTGGGTCACCAACGTCGAGCGCACGTTCTACGTCATTGGCACCGTGGCGGGCCCGCATCCGTACCCGACGATGGTGCGCGAGTTCCAGAGCGTCATCGGCGAGGAGTGCCTGCTGCAGATGCCCGAGCAGGCCGGCCGCCAGCCCGACGCGGTGGTCGCCTGCATCGGCGGCGGCAGCAACGCGATGGGCATCTTCCATCCGTACATCGCGCACGAGAACACGCGCCTGATCGGCGTCGAGGCCGCGGGCCTGGGGCTGGACACCGGCAAGCACGCCGCGTCGCTGACGCTGGGCTCGCCCGGCGTGCTGCACGGCAACCGCACCTACCTGCTGCAGGACGAGGACGGCCAGATCATCGAGCCGCATTCGATCTCGGCCGGCCTCGACTATCCGGGCGTCGGCCCCGAGCACGCCTACCTGAAGGACATCGGCCGCGCCGAGTACGTCAGCATCACCGACGACGAGGCGCTGGCCACGTTCCACCGGCTGTGCCGCACCGAGGGCATCATCCCGGCGCTGGAATCGAGCCACGCCGTCGCCTACGCGATCAAGCTGGCCGCCACGATGCGGCCCGACCAGCACATCCTGGTCAACCTGTCCGGCCGCGGCGACAAGGACATCGGCACGGTGGCCGACCTCTCCGGCGCGGAGTACCACGACCGGCCATCGCAGGGAGGGCATGCCGTCAAGGGCAATGTCGCCTCGAAGGGAGGTGCGCAATGAGCCGCATCGACGCCACCTTCGCCGCGCTGCGCGAACAGGGCCGCACGGCCGTCATCCCCTACGTGGCCTGCGGCGATCCGTTCGCCGACGCGACGGTGGACATCCTGCTGGCGCTGGCCGAAGGCGGCGCCGACGTGATCGAGCTGGGCGTGCCGTTCTCCGACCCGATGGCCGACGGCCCGGTCATCCAGAAGGCCTCCGAGCGCGCGTTGGCGCGCGGCATCGGCACCCGGCAGGTGCTGGAGGCGGTGCGCGGGTTCCGCGCGCGTGACGCGCGCACCCCCGTCGTGCTGATGGGCTACGCCAACCCGATCGAGGCCTACGACCTGGCGCACGGCAAGGGCGGCTTCGTGCGCGACGCCGCGGCCGCCGGCGTGGACGGCGTGCTGGTGGTGGACTATCCGCCGGAGGAGGCCGTCGAGTTCACCGCGCGGTTGAAGTCCGCCGGGCTGGCCCCGATCTTCCTGCTGGCGCCCACCTCCACCGAGGCGCGCATGAAGCAGGTGGGCGAGGTGGCCGACGGCTACGTGTACTACGTCTCGCTCAAGGGCGTCACGGGCGCCGGCAACCTCGACACCGACGCGGTGGCACGCGCCGTGCCGCGGATCAGGCAGCACGTGAAGGTGCCGGTGGGCGTGGGCTTCGGCATCCGCGACGCGGCCTCCGCGAAGGCGGTGGCGGCGGTGTCGGACGCCGTGGTCATCGGCTCGGCGCTGATCCAGTGCCTGGAAGCGCTGCCGCGCGACCGGGTGGCCGAAGGCGCCCGGCAGTTCGTGGCCGGGATCCGCTCGGCCGTGGACGAAGTCCGGAAGGCGTAAAATCGTCGTTTCGCGAGTCCGGCGGGCATCCCCCGCCGGCGACGTTGGGCGGCTCCCCCCGAGCCGCATGAAGGAGTTCATCGATGAGTTGGCTTGAGAAGCTGTTGCCCCCGAAGATCCAGCAGACGGATCCGAGCGAGCGGCGCACGATCCCCGAAGGCCTGTGGATCAAGTGCCCCTCGTGTGAAACGGTGCTCTACAAGACCGACCTCGAGCAGAACCTCAACGTCTGCCCCAAGTGCGACCATCACCTGCGCATCGGCGCGCGGGCGCGGCTCGACGGCTTCCTCGATCCGGAAGGCCGCTTCGAGATCGGCCAGGAAGTGATCCCGGTCGACCCGCTCAAGTTCAAGGACAGCCGCAAGTACCCCGAGCGCCTGCAGGGCGCGCTGGAGGCCACCGGCGAGACCGACGCGCTGGTCGTGATGGGCGGCGCCGTGATGAGCGTGCCGCTGGTCGTGGCCTGCTTCGAGTTCGATTTCATGGGCGGCTCGATGGGCTCGGTCGTCGGCGAGCGCTTCGTGCGCGGCGTGCGCACCGCCGTCGAGCAGCGCGTGCCCTTCGTCTGCTACACCGCCACCGGCGGCGCGCGCATGCAGGAAGGCCTGTTCAGCCTGCTGCAGATGGCCAAGACCAACGGCGCGCTCACGCTGCTGGCCAAGGCCAAGCTGCCCTACATCAGCGTGCTCACCGACCCGACCATGGGCGGCGTCTCGGCCAGCTTCGCGTTCATCGGCGACGTCGTCATCGGCGAGCCCAAAGCGCTGATCGGCTTCGCCGGCCCGCGCGTGATCGAGAACACCGTGCGCGAGAAGCTGCCCGAGGGCTTCCAGCGCTCCGAGTTCCTGCTGCAGAAGGGCGCCATCGACATGATCGTCGACCGCCGCAAGCTGCGCCCGACCATCGCCAAGCTGCTGGCCCAGTTGCAGCGCCAGAGCGCCGATGCGGTAGCCTGATACTGCATCTCGATTCGTCCAGAAGGGCGGCCGGGCTCACGCTCGCGCCGCCTTCGTCTTTCCTGATCGCCCATGACCCAGCCCACGACCCTCGAAGAGTGGCTCCCCCACTGCGAACGCCTGCACCCGAAGCAGATCGACATGACGCTCGCGCGCACGAGGACGCTCATCGAGCGGCTCGGGCTGAAGTTCGCGATGCCGGTGATCACCGTGGCGGGCACCAACGGCAAGGGATCCACCTGCGCGATGCTGGAGGCGATCGCGATCGCGGCCGGCTACAAGGTGGGCGCGTACATCAAGCCGCACCTGGTGTATTTCGAGGAACGCTGCCGGCTCAACGGGCAGATGGTGAAGGCCGACGACCTGCTGCCGCACTTCGAGGCCGTCGAGGCCGCGCGCGGCGACATCGCGCTCACGTACTTCGAGTTCACCACGCTGGTGATCATGCGCGCGCTGGCCTCGGCGCCGGTCGATCTCGTGATCCTCGAGGTGGGCCTGGGTGGCCGGCTGGACGCCGTCAACGCGGTCGACGCCGACGTCTCCGTGATCACCAGCATCGACATCGACCACGTCGAGTACCTGGGCCCCGACCGCGAGTCGATCGGCCGCGAGAAGGCGCACATCGCGCGTCCGGGCCGTCCGCTGATCGTGGGCGACCCGGTGCCGCCGCAGAGCGTCATCGACTACGCCACCCAGGTCGGCGCCGACCTGTGGCTGAGCGGGCGCGACTTCAACTACTCGGGCGACCGCCAGCAGTGGTCGTGGAGCGGCCGCGGCAAGCGCTGGAACGCGCTCGGCTACCCGTCGCTGCGCGGCGCCAACCAGCTGCTCAACGCATCCGGCGCGCTGGCCGCGCTGGAGACGCTGCGCTACCGGCTGCCGGTGACCGCGCAGGCGGTGCGCATCGGCCTCGCGTCGGTGGACCTGCCCGGCCGCTTCCAGATCGTCCCCGGCCAGCCGGCGCTGGTGCTGGACGTCGCCCACAACCCGCACTCGGTGGCGGCGCTGGCGCTCAACCTCGACCAGATGGGCTTCTTCAAGCGCACGTTCGCGGTCTTCGGCGCGATGCACGACAAGGATCTCGCCGGTGCCGTCGGCAAGATCTCCCACCTCGTCGACGACTGGATGCTCACCGACCTGCCGCTGCCGCGCGCGGCCAAGGCGGCGGAACTGGCCGAGACCGTGTGGTCGCTGACCGCCACCGCGCCGTCCGCGTCGCCCAAGCCGCGCGTGAGCACGTTCGCATCGCCCCGCGACGCGCTCGCCGCGGCGCTCGCCCAGGCAGACCCGGCTGATAGAATCGTGGTCTTCGGCTCGTTCTACACCGTGGGCGGCGTGCTGAAGGACGGCCCCCCACGACTGGTGGCCCGACACCTCGGTT